>Ga0316602_10000985_pt1 | contig 10280 bp, 11 predicted proteins | sample OWC_soil_day10_C_FD_203103 | JGI IMG/M metagenome (GOLD analysis project Ga0316602, IMG submission 203103) | Wetland soil microbial communities from Old Woman Creek delta, Ohio, United States - OWC_soil_day10_CT | ecosystem: Environmental > Terrestrial > Soil > Wetlands | place: USA: Ohio... | reverse complement strand
CTTATCGGGGGCAGCTGCCGGACGCTGTTCTGAAAAATATGGAGGAACAGATGTCTGGTTCCTGCACAGTTGAAATTGCAGCTTTTAACGAATTTTCAAAGTTTATTACAGATGAACAAATTCAGGATGAATTTGATTCTATTATCTTTGATACCGCACCTACAGGGCACACATTAAGAATGCTCCAGCTTCCATCTGCCTGGAGCAGCTTTATCAGTGAAAATACCCACGGTGCTTCCTGTTTAGGGCAGCTGTCCGGTCTGGAAAGCAAAAGGGAAATCTATAAAAAGGCTGTGAAAACATTATCTGATGGTACTCTTACAACATTAATTCTGGTTTCAAGACCTGAGGTGACTCCGTTAAAAGAAGCTGCGAGAGCTTCTTATGAACTCAAAGATATTGGAGTAAAAAACCAGATAATGATTATGAATGGATTATTGACGGAATACGATGATACTATTTCAGAAAGCTTATATAAAAAACAGCAGGCAGCGCTTGCCGGTATGCCGAAAGAGCTTAAGGATCTGAAATGCAGTTTCATACCGCTCAGATCCTACCCCATAACCGGATTGGAAAACATAAGAGCTTTACTGGAAAATGACAGTGATACTGTCAGTGAGGATAAAGTTAATGCGGATATCATACCAGGGTTGAAAGATGTAATAGACGACTTATACCACTCTGGCAAAAAAGTCATATTTACCATGGGAAAAGGGGGTGTGGGTAAAACAACAATAGCCGCATCTGTTGCACTTGGTCTGGCAGAGAGAGGGGAAAAAGTACATCTGACTACAACTGATCCGGCTGCTCATCTTAAGTTTGTTATGAGCGAAACGGATAAAATTACAATGAGCCATATCGATGAAAAAGAGGAGTTAAAAAAGTATCAGCAGGAAGTGCTTAATAAAGCGAGGAAAACCATGTCAGAAGAGGATCTTGCATATATAGAGGAAGATTTAAGATCCCCCTGTACCCAGGAAATAGCTGTATTCAGGGCCTTTGCGGACATCGTTGACAGGGCAGAAGACCAGATTGTAGTGATTGATACCGCACCCACTGGACATACGTTATTACTTCTGGATTCAACCCAGAGCTATAATCAGGAAATAAAACGTTCCCAGGGTGAAGTTCCTGATTCAGCAAAAAAACTCCTTCCAAGATTAAGAAATAAAAATGAGACAGAAGTTATTATAGTCACTCTTGCAGAAACTACCCCCGTATATGAAGCGCTGCGTCTGGAGGAGGATTTAAGGCGTGCAGGCATCGCCGCAAAGTGGTGGGTTATTAATTCCTCCCTTTACTATACCGGTACCACGAATCATTTGCTGTCAGCAAAAGCCAGTAATGAGATTCAATGGATTAATAAAGTGGATGCCCATGCCAATGGAAATTTTGCAGTGATCAGCTGGAGACCGGATGAAATAAAAGATGAGAGTTTATATCTGCTATAGATAAAAGAGGTGATAAAATATGAGTACAGATAACAAACCGAAAGTAGCCTTTATTTGTGTACACAACTCCTGTCGAAGCCAGATAGCGGAAGCGTTAGGAAAGCACCTGGCCAGTGATGTATTTGAAAGTTATTCGGCAGGAACTGAATTAAAGGATCAGATTAATCAGGATGCAGTGAGGTTAATGAAGAACATATATGGAATTGATATGGAGGCATCACAGAAAAATAAGTTAATAGAAGAGATACCAGGTCCTGATGTGGTAATTACCATGGGATGCAATGTGAATTGCCCGGTTCTTCCCTGTAAAATGAGAGAGGATTGGGGATTAGATGATCCCACAGGGAAAGATGATGCTGCTTTTGAGAAAACCATAGGGATAATTGAAAGTAAAATCATTGATTTAAAAAACAGGCTGAGAAAGTAATGACATATAGAATTACATGAATATGGACTTTCAAAGAAAAGGATATAAACCGCCAGACAGCAGGTTTATATCCTTTTTAATATAATGATTGACTGTCCGGTTCGTGTATGCTAAAATGGCGAAAGGTTAGTCAAAACTAACACTATGGAATATATAGAATGGAGTAATACATATGAAACGCATATTATCCTTAGCTCTCTGTGCCATTTTTGCCGTGACGTGTTTCACAGGCTGTGCAAGCAGTCAACAGATGCCGGAAACAGAAAAAGCTTCAACCGCTGCAGCTGATACAAAAGTGGTTGAAACAGTTATGGGACCGGTAGAAATACCAGCCAGTCCAAAACGAATTGCTTCCGCCCTGATTGGTATAACCGGCTATCTGACTGCGCTGGATATGATTCCGGTGGGCACTGCAACTCAGAGTGGATTCCCGGATTATATTAAAAGTAATCTGGCTGGTTCGGTTGATCTTGGTGAAACCGATTCACTTAATCTGGAAGCATTGATGGAACTGGAGCCTGATTTAATTATTGGCATAGCATCAGTTCACAAGGAGCAATATGAATTGCTGTCAGCAATTGCCCCTACTGTTTTATTAGAGTCAGCGACCGATGACTGGGCGACCTTTCATACCGTAGCTCAGCTGGTAGGAAAGCAGGAGACTGCTTCAGAACTGCAGAAAGAATATGATGAGCGCAGTTCTAAGCTGCAGCAGGAGATAAAGGAGAAGTATCCACAGGGAGCAAAGGTTGCTTATATGCGCGTTCAGGGTAAGGAGCTGCAGATGCTCAATCCTGATTCAGTCTACTTTAAAGATCTTTACCATGATATGAGCTGGACATCTGCCAGTGAGGGAGTTGTTGATTTTGGAGATGGCTGGAATGCAACGATTTCCATGGAGGCTTTGCCGCAGCTTGATATGGATTACTTAATACTGGCTGTCCGTCCCGATGAAACCAGCCAGCAGGCATATGCGGAATTAAAGAAATCTGCGGTATGGCAAAGCCTGGAGGCAGTAAAGGAAGAAAACACAGCAATTGTAGACGCGAATATCTGGTTTGCAAGCTCTGATCCCATCGCCCTGAATATTCGTCTTGATAATATCGAAGATATGATGTTAAGGTAATCCGTATGGTGATGAACAAAAAGAAAACACCAACTTATGTAAAAGGCCGTATGCATGCTACCGCGGTTATCATTCCCGGCATACTTATGCTGTTTGGAATTATGATATTTTCAGTAGGGTATGGGGTGGCAGATATTGACAGCAAGACGATCTGGAACAGTATCGTTTCTTTTGATAAAAATAATTTATCCCATCAGATTATGCACGAGCTTCGATTTCCGCGGGTTCTTGGCGGCGCAATGATTGGTGCAGGTTTTGCTGTCTGCGGTGCGATTATGCAGGCGATTACCAGAAATCCCCTTGCGGATTCAGGAATCCTTGGAATTAATGCAGGAGCCGGTATCATGATCGCAGTTTGCTTTGTTTTCATGCCGTCGCTGTCATTTACTGGTATAGCATTTATGTCCTTTCTTGGAGCCGGCATGGGCATGGCTATGGTAATTGGTATCAGTCTGCTGACAAGAACAAATTCGCTTCAGATTATTCTTATCGGCTCTGCAATCACCACATTTCTGACTGCTCTCAGTGAAGGTCTTATTATACGCAGCGGCATTGGACAGGATCTGGCATTCTGGTATGCCGGTGGGCTTGCCGGTGCGAGATGGAACCAGGTGATCATTGTGAGCATATGTTTTGTGCTGGCAATGGCAATGTCTGTGATACTCTCTCCCTCCATTACGGCACTGAGCATGGGCGAGGATATTGCTGCAAGTCTGGGAATCAATACGAAAACCGTGAAACTGCTTTGCTTTCTGACTGTTACGCTGCTTGCAGGGGCATCTGTAGCTATGGTGGGAAATATAGGCTTTATCGGAATCGTTATTCCTCATATTACAAGAAAGCTTGTAGGAACTGATTATAGGGCGCTGATTCCGTGTTCTGCCACCCTTGGAGCCCTTCTTGTGGTGCTCGCCGACTTAGGTGCAAGGAGTATCAATCCGCCCCATGAAATACCTGCAGCAGCTATTATAGCAGCAATCGGAGTACCGTTTTTTCTATTGCTTGCGCGCAAGAAGGGGTGAGGGTATACGATATGCAAGAGAAAAAATATGTTTTTCCGGCAGAGGTGAAAGCGAAAAAAAGAGCTGCCGTTGTTATACTCAGCCTGATTCTGTTATTTCTTGTGGTGTTCTTTTGGGGGGTACACACAGGGACGATTCATCTGCCCTTAAAGCGGGTACTTCCGGCTTTGTTAAATCGGGGGACAGGAAAGGAGCGTTTTCTGGTGTTTCAATTAAGAATGCCGCGAATCATAATCTCAGTTCTGGTGGGAGCAGGACTGGCAGTATCAGGCTGCATTCTTCAGAGTGTCACCCGTAATCCCATGGCGGATCCCGGTATATTAGGAATCAATGCCGGAGCAGGGCTGGTGGTCCTTGTATATATAGCTGGCTTTGCAAAGGATTCTCCATCACCAGCCGGAATGTCCATTCTTTCCTGGGTGGGATCAATCGGTGCGGCGCTTACAATCTATCTTCTTGCCAGAAATAGAAATAAAGGACTTTCCTCCACACGGCTCCTATTGACCGGTATTGCTTTAAATTTTGGAATTCAGGCCATTACCACTATAATTACTTTGTCACTGAATCCGCAGGAATATCAGACCTATGCCTATTGGATGGCTGGCAGTCTATGGGGGGTGACGTGGCCCTATGTAGTGACATTGCTGCCCATTGTGACAGTATCTTTTATGATTGTTTCAATGCAGGCCTCCACGCTTGATGTTCTGCCATTGGGGGATTCCATGGCTGCAAGTCTTGGGGTTTCGGTTAGGAAGCGGCAGGGGATTGCAATACTCTTTTCTGTAATTCTTGCCGGATCCTGCGTGGCGGCAGGCGGTAATATCGGTTTTGCCGGATTGCTCAGTACCCATATATCACGCAGACTGGTGGGGGCTGTTCACAAGCGTCTTCTGCCAGTTACGGCACTGATAGGCGGCTTGCTGGTTCTTATAGCCGATACCATCGGAAGAAGTATGTTTCTCCCTTCCGAAATGCCAACCGGGATTGTAGTCTCTGTAATAGGGGCTCCTTACTTTCTTTATCTTCTGCTGCGAACAGCAAAGAGAGAGGGGAGTTAAAGTAATAGCATAAATACAGGAGGTTAAAAGCTTGAATGAATATAGAATTAAGACGGAGCAGCTCTGCATTTCCTATGATAAAACAGTGGTAGTCGAAAACCTCAATGTGCAGATACCGACGGGAAAGATTACTGCGCTGGTCGGCGCTAATGGATCAGGAAAATCTACAATCCTGCGTACCATTGCCAGACTTTTATCCCCCCAAAGCGGGCAGGTGCTTTTGGATGGAAAATCAATTCAGACCCAATCCGTTAAGGAAGTGTCTAAGAAATTAGCCTTTCTGCCGCAAAACCCTATGACTCCGGATGGATTGACTGTGTTTGACCTGGTAAGCTTCGGGCGTTTCCCCCACAAGACAGGATTTAAAAATATAGCCGATGAGGATCGGAAAATAATCACCTGGGCAATGAAAACCACCAATACCTTAGAGCTGGAAAGCCGTTTTGTTGATGAGCTCTCCGGCGGGCAAAGACAGCGGGTATGGATTGCCATGGCTCTTGCCCAGCAGACGGAGATCCTATTCTTAGACGAGCCTACCACATTTTTGGATATGTCTCATCAGCTGGATGTACTTGAACTCCTTAAAAAATTAAACGAGGAGCAGCATCGGACAATTGTAATGGTGGTTCATGATTTAAATCAGGCGACGCGCTATGCACATAATATCATCGCAATCAGGCATGGGACACCAATGTGTGTGGGGACGCCAAAGGATATTATGAACAAACAAATGCTGAAAGATATCTTCGGCGTTGATGCAGAAATTCTTAGGGATCCCCGTGATGGCATACTGCTTTGTGTGCCGTACAGGATGCCGGAAAAAAATGATTAAAGGAGGTTTTGCTTTATGACTGTAAGTGAAATAATTCGGGAACGATGTACCATACGTGAATTCAATGATAAAAAAATATCTCTTGATATCATAACAGAGCTGTTGGAAACTTCTGTCTGGGCGCCATATCATGGGATATCTGAGCCGTGGAGGTTCATCGTTTTTTCAGAAAATGGAATGGAGCGGTTAATAAATATGATTCTTCAGGCGCTTTCTCCGCCGGAAAGAAAGGAATATGGAGAGAAGCTTAAAACGTATCTTCATACGGTTCCTGTCGCCATTGCAGTGGTGGGAAAACTGGACCGCAATCAGAAAATTATGGATGAAGTTTCTGCATCAGTGAGTGCATTGATCCAGAATTTCCAATTAGCTGCCTGGGAAAAGGAGATTGGTGTTGTATGGAAAACACAATCCTATATGTACGCTCCTCAAATCAGCAAAAGTCTTGAGCTTAAACCTGATGAAAAATTAGCGGGAGTTCTTCTCTGTGGATATTTTGATAAAAAGCCAACAGAACGTTTTCGTAAAAGTGCAGCATCCAGAACTATATTTGTTAAAGAATGATTGGTTTGGCTGTTTCGGAAGATCTAACAATCTATATGAGCACAGGGTATAAAAACCTTGTGTTTTTTTTTTAGTGAAAGTTAAGCGTTTATACAAGAGTATGAAGGTGCTAAATGCCGGTGAAAACGGGCTGTACAATGGGGAAATAATATCGGTAAAGCAACGATTATCACGACTTGTCTAACTCAAGCATAAAATATAGTGTATCCTATTTTGAAAGGAGTGATTTTTATGTGTTGCTGTAGATGTGCATGCTGTAGACGTAATTGCGATTCTGATCGTGATGAAAATCGTGAGTGGTGCGAACGCCAATTCAGAGAAGCTTCCAGGAACGGTTCCGATAGGGGGCGCAGGCCTGGTTGCCGGGGTTCATCGGAATCTGATGATGACTTTAATGGTAACTTAAACGATAATTTCAGCGATAATTTCAGCGATAACTTTAGGGATAACTTCAACGATAATTTAAACGATAACTTCAGCAATAACTTCAGTGATAACTTCAGTGATAACTTTAGTAATAACGTTATTATTGTAATTAACGATAGCTTTAACAATAACTTTAACGATAACGATGACAATGATCTTTAGGATATGATAAAAGGCAGGTTCCGGTATTATGAGCCTGCCTTAAGTATTGCCTGTATGCTAATGTCCGTACTCTTCTTTTGCTTCTTATAAACAATTTTAATCCAAGCTCTTCTTCCAGTGTTTTAATCTGATGGGACACCGCTGGCTGGCTAATGTATAATAATTCAGCCGTTGTATTAAAGTTAAGGGTTTCGCACAACTGAACAAAGCATTCTAATTGTCTGATATACATAACATACTCCTTAATAAATAATATTTATTAAAGATAACATACTTCTATTTCATTTTCCAGTGAATTATTGATATAATCCACTTGTTAGTTAATTAACAAATAGATACGGAACTCAAAATAATGTTAAATTCAGGAGGAAGACTATGCGCTATATTATAACAGGATGTGATGGAAAGTTAGGAGGCAGGGTTGCTGAGCTTATGCTGGATAAGGTCGAACCGACAGAGTTAACCTTTACTTGTCCATTTATTGAAAGACTCAATCCAGAAAAAAGAAAGAAATGGGAATCATTAGGAGTAAAGATCAAACAGGCAAATTATGATTCTGTTGAGGAAATGACGAAAGCTTTTGAAGGAGGAAATAGAATCTATATTGTATCGGCTGTAACGATTGGAGAAATTCGGGTTCAACAGCATAAAAATGTTGTAGATGCTGCTATCAATGCGGGTGTAAATCATATAACCTATACCTCCTTCCTTGGCGCCAGTGATCCGGCTTATGAGCATGTATATGTTACACCCGATCATACGGCAACGGAAGCATATATTCAGAAAAAACACGAAGAAACTGGTGTTAATTATAACTTTATGCAGGATAACCTTTATATGGAAAATTATCTTACAACCTCAGTTATGTTATCCCTTATGTCAGGAGATAAGTGGTATACAACTGCTGGCGAAGGAAGGGCAACTTTTATTCCTAAAGATGATGTGGCAAAAGTTGCTGCTGCTTTACTCTTAGGAAAAGGAGAAAATGGTAAGACATATAAAATTTGTGGAAGTGAATCCATAAGCCAGCGTGATATTGTAGAATTAATTAATGAACTCTCAGGAAAAAATATAGAGTATTGCCCGGTTAGTCATGAGGAGTTTTTTGAATATCTTGATTCCATGCACATTCCAAGAGCTGCAACTGGAGATTATTCCAAATCCCCTGTTCCTTGGTGTGGGAATGATATGGTTACCAATGAAGGCAGTATTGCAGAGGGATTAATGGATGTGCAATCCAATGATGTAGAAATTCTGACTGGTCAGAAACCTTTAACGGCAAGAGAACTTGCCAAAAACTATAGCTATATTTGGGAATTGAATATTACTAATTGGAAGGATATAAAATAGAAATAAAAAGTAAGAGGCGGCTCATCTAAGCCGCCTTTAACCGTTCCCTAATAGATCTGATGTCCGCCTTCCAAAGCTTCATTCAGTTGTTTATCGGTGCATTTTCTTGCCGCTAAGGCATCCCGTTCTTTCATACATTTATATAAACAAAGCACGCTGTCATAGAGTGCTTCCTTCCCGTATCTCAGACAAAAACGTTTCCAAAGCTGTGTCACAACAGGCTTAAAGGATATGTAAATCAAAGGTATAATACTGTTCCCGCTGATAACGGAAAGTTTATGATGAAAAGAAAATGTAGCAAGAACAGTATCATCTATGGTTTTTGCAGCTGCAACCTCCTCCAGTAAACCTTCCAACCCAAGAATATCTTCATTTGATGAATTCTTAATAATGGAATCGGTTGCCAGGTGTTCCAACGCACGCCGCACTTCAATGATAGAGTAAATATCTCCCTGTCCCAGCGTATCTCCGTGATATTCCATAATAGCATTTAAGGTATTGATGTTGCCGTTCTTGCCGTAATCTGCTACAAATACCCCCTGCCTGGGATGTACTTCTAAAAAGCCCTGTTTTTCAAGTTCGGAAAATCCGCTGTTAACAACGGCACGGCTCACCTGCATCTGCCTTGCAATCTCCCGTTCAGAAGGCAGCCGGCTTCCAACCGGCATTTGTCCCGATAAAATCAAGTCACGGATCTGACGGATAAACATTTCTTTTAAGCTTAAAGCACTCAGTTTCTGAAATTCCATATTCTCCCCCCCTTATTCTGGCTCTGGTCATACCAGAGATTGACACTATTTTATCATACATTCTTACTAAAATTCAACAAAATTATATGTGATAATGACAGTTATTTTTTGCATTATTGCCAGTACACTGAGAATATTTTATAATAATATTGTTATGACTGAACCAGTATACTTATAAAAAACCACCATGCCCCTTTGGATTAAAAGGGTGGCAGAGAAAAAATAAAAAGAAGGGAGTGCGGCACGTGAAAGATTTTAAAGTATTGGAAATAAAAACAAGTGTCTTTGCTGACAACAACTTACAGGCTGGAAAGCTTCGTGAAGAATTAAAAGAGAAGAAGGTATTTCTTCTTAATCTGATGTCCAGTCCCGGCGCAGGTAAGACAACCACCCTGGTTCGTACAATCAACGGGTTAAAGGACGACTTAAAGATTGGTGTTATGGAAGCAGATATTGATTCTGACGTGGATGCCCGGACCATATCACAGACCGGTGCAAAAGCCATTCAGCTTCATACAGGAGGTATGTGTCATCTGGATGCACAAATGACGCGCCAGGGACTGGAAGGGCTTGATCCCGACGGTCTTGACCTTGTAATCCTGGAGAATGTGGGCAACCTGGTATGCCCGGCTGAATTTGATACCGGCGCAGTGAAGAATGCCATGATCCTCTCTGTACCGGAAGGCGATGATAAGCCGTTAAAATATCCGCTGATGTTCTCCATCTGCGATGTGGTACTGATAAATAAGATGGATGTATTGCCTTATTTTAATTTTGATCTGGAAAAATGCAAGGAAAATATCCGCCTGCGTAATCCAAATGCAATAATTATTCCCATCAGCGCACTGAAAGAGGAGGGAATAAAGGAATGGACCGACTGGCTTCATAATGCGGTAAAATCCTGGTGTGAATAACAAATAAAACAGATAAAAACATGGAATGCGCCATACAAGCGCGGGAAAGGGAATTATGAGTGAATTAAGACCGAAAATAGTAAAGCTGGCTAAAATGGTGGGCGGTATTGCAGGAGTCATGAATAAAATCGATGAAAACTCTCCTGAATACTATTCACTGGACTGTGTTGTAACCGATGACATGGCTGATATTGCCATG
>Ga0316602_10000984_pt1 | contig 10282 bp, 13 predicted proteins | sample OWC_soil_day10_C_FD_203103 | JGI IMG/M metagenome (GOLD analysis project Ga0316602, IMG submission 203103) | Wetland soil microbial communities from Old Woman Creek delta, Ohio, United States - OWC_soil_day10_CT | ecosystem: Environmental > Terrestrial > Soil > Wetlands | place: USA: Ohio... | reverse complement strand
TCTCATCTTCTCTCATGACAATCTGGTGTGCGCCTGCGTCATAACGAGCGAAGTATTTATCGCCTCGCTGAATCACTTGTAAATCGCCGAACTCGAAGATTACTTGGGCCATGGGTGGCGCCTAACGGAAGGAGTTAACCGGACCAACAGCCGGTGAGTTGAGCGAAGGGGACGAGAAAGCGGGATGCATGGTGGAAGTTGGAAGACCGTGGCTGTTGGGTCCGGGTTGAACGCCGCGTTAGGCAGACGGAAAGGATTTGCCTTGGCGTGTGGAACTGAGGGCGGAGCGGTGGACCGAGCTGGAACCGGAACGAAAGCGCGCTGGCCGGAGGCATTGAGGTGGCCAGGTGGAGCGAGATGAAGGGCCGAGCGATTGGTCAAAGAACGAGGAACCTATGAATCGAGCGTATCCCAATCGGCGATGAGGGGCGAATGGAATGGAGTGAGTCCAGAGGAAACCCAGTTCGAGGCTCTTTTGCCTGAAGGGCGGCAAGCCTTGGAAGACGAGAGAAAGCACCAACTCGGCTTCGTTATGGCAGGGGCGGAGCCTACTGCCTAACGGAAGGAGTTAACCGGACCAACAGCCGGTGGGATGAGCGAGAGGGACGAGAAAGCGGGGTGCATGGGGGAGATTAGCAGACCGTGGCTGTTGGGTCCGGGTTGAACGCCGCGTTAGGCAGACGGAAAGGATTTGCCTTGGCGTGTGGAACTGACGGCGGAGCGGTGGACCGAGCTGGAACCGGAACGAAAGGCGCTGGCCGGAGGCATTGAGGTAGCCAGGTGGAGCGAGATGAAGGGCTAAGCTGACTGCTGAACAACGAGAAAGCTATGAACTGAGCGTAACCCAATCGGCGATGAGGGGCGAAGGGAATGGAGTGAGCCATGAGGAACCCCAAATCGAGGCCCTTTTGCCTGAAGGGCGGCGACTCTTGGAGAGCTGGAGCAGGTTGAGCCGACGAAGCAATGGTGTTGGGGCCGAGCAAACTGCCTAACGAAAGGAGTTAACCGGACCAACAGCCGGTGGGATGAGCGAAGGGGACGAGAAAGCGGGATGCACGGGGGAGATTGGAAGATCGTGGCTGTTGGGTCCGGGTTGAACGGAAGGTTAGGCATTTGGTAAGAATTGTTTAATTCACATAAAATGAAATGCCACTATTGAGAAAAATATGAGTATCAGTGTTGGGAGCCAAATAAGCCAGCGCCGTAATGAAAGCAAATTTAAGAAGTCTCTTAATGATGGTGTGTCGACATTGGTCGATACCCCATTCTTGGGAGTGCGTGGATCTTCACCAGCTAGAATATCATTTAAAGATTGTTCAATTTCAAGAGACCGCTCAATGAATTTGTATTGAATTTGACGGATAATAACTTCTATTAATAGAGAGACTATGAGCAAGGCTATCGAGACAAGAATTATCTCTTTAGTTTTGGAGGTATAAGCATATGCCATTAAAGCAGACCAAGTTGTAACTCCCCATGCCTTAATTTTCCACGCTGATTCGCCGTTGCCCTTAGCCAGGGATTGCATCGTTTCCCAGGCCTTAATCAATAAGGCTGATGATCTTTGATTGTTTGTATCATCTGCCATATTAGAATTCCTTCAAAATATTTTTTAGCTCTACGGCGCTAGAGATAGCTGCTAGCTTGCTGTGAGATGCTATTGCATGGCAAAGGCGCTTGAGTTGGCCCAAGAAGATGGGGCGGATTACCTTTGCTGTATCTACATAACGCTTATCTGTTAGGGTGTCATATTCTCTGAGTATCTCAAGCAGAGCATCAAGCAACTCGATATCTTCTCTTGGTGGGTTTGTATTTTTAAATATGTTAAGCAAACGCCTTGAATCTTGATGGTTTCTAGAATGGGTACCTGTATAGTTAAATGTTATTTGTTCCCATAGAGAATCAACCAAGTATAAAATTGTCTTTTTGTTCTTTCGTAGATAATTATCTACATCGAATGAGGTGAGGTAGTTTTGGTATAATGATAAAAGTTCGGGGAGAATTGCTTCACTGACAGGCATCATATAGCTCGCTAATGAAAGATTTTACGCTACGTAAAATATTAGGACAAAGTGATGAATCATATGGGCTTGTCGGGAGTAAAACATCAAGGCCTCTTATGGAATAATTGTAGTATGAATTTAAATCGAATTCCCATGGTTTTCTCCCTATGTGGTCAGATGCTAAAACAATGCATTTGGATTTATTGAATTCATAAATTCCGTGGTGGGCGAGGTAAAATATGCAGGAATTTTTTAATTCTATATGCGCGTGTATTAATGGTGTTAAAAATGATCCACCAAAAATATCGGTTTTCCCTAGCAAATTCATTCGTGTTTTGGAATCCTCTAGCTCATTTCTGAAGTCCTTTTGGACCGTGAAACTCTCACTAAGCTCATTCCACTTATCTATGTTTCCACTTAAAACTTGACCCTCCAGAAATGCATGGTAAAGAAATAAACTACCGTTCTGGTACAAAGAGTTAAAGGTGTTTTCATCATACACAATCTCACTCTCATGGAATATATCTTCTGTTTGCTCTGAGGTTTTGCTCTCTGGGGTGAATGAATTTTTAATTATTAGAATATCTATATCCGAGCTTTCGTTGTTATCACCACGAGCGCACGATCCAATTAAAACTTTGAAATCCATTTGAGGTGCCTATAGATGGTGGGCTGGAATGCCTAACGAAAGGAGTTAACCGGACCAACAGCCGGTGAGATGAGCGGAGGGGACGAGAAAGCGGGATGCATGGGGGAGATTAGCAGATCGTGGCTGTTGGGTCCGGGTTGAACGGAAGGTTGGGCGGCGTGGGGCGACGACTTGACATATGCGGAAACGGAACGTACGCTTATTTGTACATATGGAGGCTCCACATGGATGCCATGACTTACACGGCAGCGCGCGCCAATCTGGCCACCACAATGAACCGAGTTTGCAATGATCACGAGGCATTGATTATCACACGCAATGGCGAACAGGCGGTCGTAATGCTTTCGCTTGAAGATTACAACTCGCTTGAAGAGACTGCATACTTGCTCCGCACACCTGCAAATGCGAAGCGCCTCCTTTCTGCGGCAGCTCAGTTAGCTGCCGGAAAGGGCGTGGAGAGGAAGTTGGTTCAATGAGACTCCTTTTCGCTGAAGAGGCGTGGGAAGACTATTTATATTGGCAAAAAAACGATAGGCAGATGGTCGAACGCATCAACAAACTGATTAAGGAAATTCAACGAGAGCCATTCGCAGGAATTGGGAAACCAGAAGCCTTAAAGCATGCTTTGGCAGGATTCTGGTCGCGTCGTATTACTGACGAGCACCGCATTGTGTATCGGGTGGAAAGTGATTCGCTTTTGATTGCCCAGTTGCGTTTCCACTACTGAGACGCCCAACGAAAGGAGTTAACCGGACCAACAGCCGGTGGGATGAGCGAGGGGGACGAGAAAGCGGGATGCACGGGGGAGATTAGCAGATCGTGGCTGTTGGGTCCGGGTTGAACGGAAGGTTAGGGCGCACTGGCCGTGATCTTTGAATGGAGTTTTGAAACAGCTTTGGCTACAAGTAAAAAACCCTTGACTCGCATTTGATTAAATTGAGAAAGATCTTCGTTTGAAGCGGGACCAAGACATGTATCCCCGAGCCAGATATCACCACCTATGATGCGTTTGGTCATTTCTGTTTCAAAAGAAAGAAGTTCCTGTTTTCCGAAATGGCGCCACCCACCCGATTTGATTGCACCCGTTCCGGTGTAGATGAGGGAACTCTCGGATAGAGGGCTCGGCAATTCCGATTCTTCGATGGCGTTGCATGTTGTAGAGAAGAGACGAACCAAAATTACATTCTTAAAGTATTGAGATACATAGATGATTTTCCCAATCGCAAATCTGTCCCCACCCGGGATTACATATAGATCACCTGCTGTTGGTTTGGGATTTTTCATGGGAGCGGCCTAACGAAAGGAGTTAACCGGACCAACAGCCGGTGGGATGTTCGAGGGGGACGAGAAAGCGGGATACATGGGGGAGATTAGCTGACCGTGGCTGTTGGGTCCGGGTTGAACGGAAGGTTAGGCCGACGGTACTTCCGGATTAAAAAGAGAGATAGCCCAATAATTATGGCTGGAAGCCAAACCCACGCAGCTTCAGAGATTAAGACAGCGTACCCTCGGCCGGTAAAAAATCGTGAAATGCTAATGGGGCTTACTTTGATCACCTGGACTGGTGCAAAAAACCGTTGATCAGAAAATGGCCAAAGCAGGGCGATGCCCTTACCGCCAGTTGTGAGGGTGTCCAACAGTCCGTGGGAGACGGTAGAAAGGAATAGAAACCAAATGGCTGATGTAAATGATGTTTTGTAATTTTGGACAGCGAGCGAGCCAGCAATGGCAACAACCGCTGCAAAGACAAAAGAATGGCTAAAGCCGCGGTGGCCAAGGGCGGCAGAGTATGGAATACCAAGTTTGAATCCGACGACATCAAGGTCAGGCACTACGGATGCGATAACTCCACAGGCGAGTAGCGGTCGGCTGATGGTTTTGCTGCCAAGCCCAAGGCCTACTCCCAGAGGAACAGCTGCATGAGAAATGAAAGTGGGCATCTGGGAGGCCTAACGAAAGGAATTAACCGGACCAACAGCCGGTGGGAGGGGCGACGGGGACGAGGAAGCGGGATGCATGGGTGGAGGTGGAAGATCGCGGCTGTTGGGTCCGGGTTGAATGGAAGGTTAGGCGCGCTGGGCTTTTGCCTTTGAGCGGGACACGGCGGGAAGAATGGTGAACTCAGCGTGGACCTGAACGAAAGGGCGCTGGCCATAGGTGTTGAGGAAGCCAGCTGGAGCAAAGCAAAGATCTGAGCGACTGGTCAAAGAACGAGGAACCTATGAATCGAGCGTATCTGAAACGGCGATGAAGGGCGAATGCAATAGGGTGCACTGCGAGAAACCCCTGGTCGAGGCTCTTTGCTTGAAAAGCGAAGGGGCTTGGAAGGCTGGCAAAAGCCCTGTTGACGGGTGTTGAAGTCAGACGGAGAAACCACGCCTAACGAAAGGAGTTAACCGGACCAACAGCCGGTGGGATGAGCGAAGGAGACGAGAAAGCGGGATGCATGGGGGAGATTAGCAGATTGTGGCTGTTGGGTCCGGGTTGAACGGAAGGTTAGGCGCGATCAGTTTCTTGAAAAGAGCCCTCTAGTATTGATTTAATGTTGAACAGTTCTATCACTGACGACACCTTGCAAATGATTAAAAATACGAAGTACCATAGTATAGTAAATCTGCTGAGAACTCTTAAGGCTTCACTGTATGATTGACTGGTTGGATATTTAATATGGAATACCAAAAACAGAATATCTCCTAATACGAGGAAGGTCGTTCCAAGAAGCCAAAATGGAATAGCAACACCTGTTGGAGCAAACTTGAGATCAATATGCCTGTTGAAATGATTATCTGTAACTATGCCTAATATTTCGATTTCTATAGATCTATTAAAGGAATCAGTTGTTAATTGGAAATTGCCGTTTTCGTCTACGCTGCCTTCGTAAGAAGGTCGCAATGAAAAAAACCTGCGAGTTATCGATTCCCACATGCCTTGATTCAATGGCTTTATGGTTTCATTTATATTGCTAGCTATATAGCTTAAGCTTAAGTTGGTAGTGATTTTTACCCGCATCCACGGCAGCAGGGCTAACTTGATTGCTTGGAGGATCATCCTGGTTCCTGGAGGAAAAGGCGGCGCCTAACGAAAGGAGTTAACCGGATCCAACAGCCGGTGGGATGAGCGAAGGGGACGAGAAAGCGGAGTGCATGGGGGAGATTGGAAGATCGTGGCTGTTGGGTCCGGGTTGAACGGAAGGTTAGGCCGACGGGTGTGATTATTGAATGTAAACACCAATGGTGGCCAGATTTGATTTGAGCTGAACCAATTGGTTGGCTGTCATTTGTGAAACCAATTTGCTTCTCCATGAGGACCAATTCTCCTGAACCCCTGGAAGTGCGGAGGCAGACGCCCCAGGGTCATCGTCGAAACCAAACTCGAAGCCACAACTGCACATTTGGAAGCTCGCTGCGCCCTCCGGGTAGTAAGGCTGGTTCAGTAATTCGGGACTCCCACAAACCGGGCAAATCCAAAAACCAGTTTCAGCTTGGTGGAGGAAGGCTGTTGAGCCATCTCTGAGCTGGATTTGGACTGTGTTCATGGGCGGCCTAACGAAAGGAGTTAACCGGACCAACAGCCGGTGGGATGAGCGGAGGGGACGAGAAAGCGGGATGCACGGGGGAGATTAGCAGCTCGTGGCTGTTGGGTCCGGGTTGAACGGAAGGTTAGGCGCTAGTCACTGTATTCGTAACTCAATGGAAGATTATCAAGGAGGAATTTTATCTCGTCTTTATTAAGAGAGTGACCAGTAGACCAGCAACAATCCTTTCGTTTGATGCAAATGTAAGAACCGTCGCGGGGATCGCCATCTATTACTATTGGGATAGTGGCACTTTTGGGTCCCATGGAGAAAATGAGTGAAGTATTATTTCTGATTTTTACGCGTGGTGGACTGATTAATCGTAATCTGTTTATGCTCACTTGCAAAATTGGAGTAGGGAAAACTTCTGCTGAATCCAACTGCACAATGCAGTGATCGCCCTCGACCTGGATAACCCAGCCACGCGCTCTTTGTGTTTGGTTGTCTGAGTCGTTAGGAGTGAACTGGACATAGTCAAAAATTTGAATTTTAATACCATCTGATGGAACCGCAGGCGCTGGTTTGGGTAATGGGGCAGTTGTTCCCTGTTCAGAGTGAAAGAAGAAATCAACCATGGACGCGCCTAACGAAAGGAGTTAACCGGACCAACAGCCGGTGGGATGAGCGAGGGGGACGAGAAAGCGGGATGCATGGGGGAGATTAGCAGATCGTGGCTGTTGGGTCCGGGTTGAACGGAAGGTTAGGCTGACGGTTCCTGGCTGAAGAATTCGTTGGCCTTGGTGGTTGAGATTTGATGGGTGTATCGTTCGCACTCTTCCCAAAATGAACCGCAGAGTGTGCATTGGTGAAGGGATGCATGGTGATATTGGCTGACACCCAGAGGCATAAGGGTTGGCGACGGTTCCCCACGACCCCAGGCGTTTCTGCACTCTACGCAACCTTGGGTTTCCCATTGTTGTGGTGTTTCAGTCATGAGGAAGCCTAACGAAAGGAGTTAACCGGACCAACAGCCGGTGGGATGAGCGTAGGGGACGAGAAAGCGGGATGCATGGGGGAGATTAGCAGATCGTGGCTGTTGGGTCCGGGTTGAACGATTGGTTAGGCGCTGAAACCATGTTTATTGGATCTCTGTTGGATCGTTACCAAAGCCAACAATCAAGTAGATTTGGCCGGCATTTGGTTCCCAGGATGCATAGTGATTACAGGCTCCGTCGTAATCAACATGAAAGATCTTATGCCCATGATTTTGAAGAGCCTCCAGGATGCTGTCTGAGACGGTGAAGTAAATGGCGTGATCCGCGTTTGCGCCTGTATCAACAAGAATCTTGTCAATCGCCTTAATCAGATCTGCGACAAATACATCTCTATTGCCTGAGAGGTAGGCCTCGTAAGTGAATGCGGAGAGCTGGTCTTGGATTTCCATTGGGATGGCGTAGCGCCTAACGAAAGGAGTTAACCGGACCAACAGCCGGTGAGATGAGCGAAGGGGATGGGAAAGCTGGATGCATGAGGGAAGTTGGAAGACCGTGGCTGTTGGGTCCGGGTTGAACGGAAGGTTAGGCGCAATACGGTTCAATTAAGATCGGTTTTAGTCGATAAGTGTTGTAAGTGGAGTTGTAATGTGCGGCGTTTTGCTGCTGGGTGAACGGTATTAGGGTTAGGCGCGCTACTCCTCATCGTCGCCGTCGTAATTGCAGTCGCAGCTGATGACTTGGCCACCACATTTAGGGCATCGCTCGACATCACAGCCAAAAACGTGGATCTGCCCTTTGATGACGCCGCAGTCGTGACACGGCGCCGAGTCAGCACCCCAATCATCATCTTCCTCGCCATAGCGAACTCTGGGCAATTCTTCACCATCGATGGTGAAGTGAAGGATTTTCTGGTTTTCCTCAATCTTTGCTGGCCACTCTGGGACCATAGATACACCGTTGTAGATGACTTGTTCTTTGGACATGGTTGTAGCGCCTAACCTAATTTAGACGACGCATTTCAACGAGTGTTGAGTGCGCCTAATGTGTGGGAGGAAGAAAGCTAAGTGTTGATTGAACAGTAGGACTACAAAACCGAGAAACCAGATTAGGCAGACCGGAAAAAGACGGATTCATCATGGTACACCGGACCCCTGGTGATGAGCAAAGGGGAGCGGCCTAACGTAAATTGGACGACGTATTTCAACGAGTGTTGAGTACGCCTAATCTGGGGGCAGGGGAAATTGGGACGGTACGTTGTTGGGGAAATTAGGCGAACTGGGGGAGGGGGCTTGACGGGCGAAAAAAAGACGATAGCATGTGTCATCCCTTGATTTGCTGGCTTGGGGGCAATCCGTAGTTTACCTCAATGGACGAACTTATGAACCATGAGGAGGTGCGATGGCGGCTGAGATTAGGCAGACCGGTGGGAAGCGGATTGGGGGGCCTCGGGAAGGGGAGCCGCGGCTGTTGGATCAGTTGAGGGACTGCATCCGGGTGCGGCACTACAGTCTGCGGACGGAGGATGCTTATGTGGACTGGGCGCGGCGTTTCATCCTCTTTCATGGGAAGCGCCACCCTCGGGAGATGGGGGCGCCGGAGGTGCAGGCCTTCCTGACTCATTTGGCGGTGGAACGGCGGGTTTCTGCCTCGACCCAGAACCAGGCGAAGGCGGCCCTGGTATTCCTGTACGGGCAGTTGCTGGGGGTGCAGCTCCCATGGCTTTCGGAGGTGGTGATGGCTAAGGCCGCGCCACGCCTGCCGGTGGTGCTCAGCATCGGGGAGGTATGCCAGATCTTCGACCAGTTGGAGGGGGTGATGGCTCTCGTGGCCCAGCTGCTTTACGGCACGGGGATGCGGTTGATGGAGGGGCTGCGGCTGCGGGTGAAGGATCTGGATTTCGACCGGCGGGAGATTGTGGTGCGGGACGGGAAGGGGGGGAAGGACCGGGTGACCATGCTGCCGGAGGCTCTGGTACGGCCGCTCCAGGAGCACCTGCGGAAGGTGCGGGAACTCCATGAGGCCGACCTGCGGGAGGGCTTCGGTGAGGTGATCCTGCCGGATGCCCTGGGGGAGAAGTTCAGGGCGGCGCCCCGGGCCTGGGGCTGGCAGTGGGTCTTTCCGTCCAGGCTCCGCTCGGCGGATCCCCGCTCCGGCGTCATCCGTCGCCACCATCTCCATGCCGAGAGCGTGCAGAAGGCCCTGCGGGTGGCGGCGAAGGCCGCTGAACTGGCCAAACCCATCTCACCCCATGTCCTGCGCCACAGCTTCGCCACCCATCTGCTGGAGTCGGGGCATGACATCCGCACCATCCAGGAACTGCTGGGGCACCGGCATGTGGAGACTACGATGATCTACACCCACGTGCTGAACCGGGGCGGGCAGGGGGTCGCCAGTCCCCTGGACCGGGTGGGGGCCAGGCCTCTGCGGAGCCGGGGTTGATGCAAAGGCAGCATTAGGGATGGATCAGCGAAAGGATGTCTGCCTTGGCTTTGAGAGGTGGTAATGGCCCTGGTGGCCCAGCTGCTCTACGGCACGGGGATGCGGTTGATGGAGGGGCTGCGGCTGCGGGTGAAGGATCTGGATTTCGACCGGCGGGAGATTGTGGTGCGGGATGGGAAGGGGGGGGAGGACCGGGTGACCATGCTGCCGGAGGCCCTGGTGCGGCCGCTCCAGGAGCACCTTCGGAAGGTGCGGGAACTCCATGAGGCCGACCTGCGGGAGGGCTTCGGTGAGGTGATCCTGCCGGATGCCCTGGGGGAGAAGTTCAGGGCGGCGCCCCGGGCCTGGGGCTGGCAGTGGGTATTCCCCTCCAGGCTCCGCTCGGCGGATCCCCGCTCCGGCGTCATCCGTCGCCACCATCTCCATGCCGAGAGCGTGCAGAAGGCCCTGCGGGTGGCGGCGAAGGCCGCTGAACTGGCCAAGCCCATCTCACCCCATGTCCTGCGCCACAGCTTCGCCACCCATCTGCTGGAGTCGGGGCATGACATCCGCACCATCCAGGAACTGTTGGGGCACCGCCATGTGGAGACCACGATGATCTACACCCACGTGCTGAATCGGGGCGGGCAGGGGGTCGCCAGTCCCCTGGACCGGGTGGGGGCCAGGCCTCTGCGGAGCCGGG
>Ga0316602_10000980_pt1 | contig 10315 bp, 10 predicted proteins | sample OWC_soil_day10_C_FD_203103 | JGI IMG/M metagenome (GOLD analysis project Ga0316602, IMG submission 203103) | Wetland soil microbial communities from Old Woman Creek delta, Ohio, United States - OWC_soil_day10_CT | ecosystem: Environmental > Terrestrial > Soil > Wetlands | place: USA: Ohio... | reverse complement strand
TACCAGCTGGTCGTTAAGTAAAAGATACTTTCCTTAAATGATCGGCCGGATAGGGTAATTGGAGGTCGTTTAGACAATATGTATTTCTTTGGCAGTTATTTTGTAACACCTTTTAGGTATATGGGTATTGTTTACGTTATAATGGTTTTGCTTGTTGTCTTGCTAGAGTATTATACTTTGGTATTAAGCGAGATTTTAGTATGTATAATATTTTAATATTAGGGGGCTTATAGCGATCCTCCCAAACAGATTCTGTTGGAGTCAGAAGTTAGAATATTTTTATGTTTGAACATAGCGAAAGGACTGAATGTTATTATTATGAACCATGCGTTTAAAAAATGGTTTGCTATTCTCTTCTTAGTCATTTTGATCACGGGCATGGTCGGAGTCGGATTATGTTTTGCATCAAGTAATGCCATTGAGAATTCTCAAATTAATTTTAATAAAATGCCAGGAATTGATACTCATGGAGATACCCCAAATATGATTTTTGCTGTAGGCGCTGGTCGTTATGCAATTGATATACCTGATTCTTTTTTCCCAGAACATGGCTTTGTAGGTGTACACGACAAGCTTTACACAAGAACACTGTTGATGGATAACGGTGCTAAAAGAACAGCCCTCGTAGTTGTTGATTTCACTTCCTTGGACACTGAGCAGATTAGTGGCCTAAAAGAAATCGTAAGTCGTGCAGGGGATGTCGATCTTTCCAATATTTTTATTTGCACAAACCATACTTTTTCAGCACCACATATTAAGTCGACTCTGGGACTTACAGATACAGAGAAGGGAAAAAATGATATATTACGACGCGCTCTTGATGATTCTATTTCGAATTCTGTGACAAGTGCTAAAAAAGATATGCAGCCCGCAAAAATAGGATATGGTGTTGGAAGCTGCAATGTAAATGTTAATAGAGATTTGCTTACTGCTGAAGGGTGGTGGCATGGCAGCAATGAACATGGGATTTCAGATAAAGACGTAGCTGTCATCCAATTTGAAGACCTTAAGGGAAACCCGATTGCAGTCTTTATGAACTATGCTGTTCAATCATCTATTATGAATGAATCGGTTTTGGAAAACAGTGGTCAATTAGTTACTTCTGATCTTGGCGGTGCTACTGTCCGTCATATTGAGCAGCAATACAATGACAATGGAACTATTGCGTTGTTTACTATTGGTGCGGCAGGTGATCAAGAGCCTATTTTCACATCCAACCATTATACCATTGATAAAAATGGGCAATCATCAAGAAGTGATATTCATGACGCTGGTTATGTGTTGGTGGATCTATTAGGTGAACGTTTAGGAAGCGAAGCTGTCAGAGTCAGCGAAGGGATTCATGCTGTGCAGTCTCAAGTTCCTTTGCGTATTGTCAAAGATAGTGTCCGATGCAAAGGGCAATTAATGTCGGCTCATATTGCCGATATCCATCCTACAAAGAAATACAACTATCAAAGCAATGGCGAAATTGATGTTCCAATCGAGATTATGCAAATTGGAGACATTGCTCTTGTTGGGGTACAACCGGAGTTAGCCTGCCAAATAGGCATTGATATCAAAAAGAAATCGCCTTTTAAAAACACGGTGGTAATGACACTAGTAAATGGTGCGGCAAAATATATGGCAGATGAAAATAGTTATGATAAATTTACCTATGAGGCAAGAAATTCGCAATATGCCAAGGGTTCTGCTGAATGCGTAGAAGATAAAATATTGTCTATGTTGGAGACTTTAAAATAAAAGGTGCCCCCATATTGCAAGTACAATTAGAGGAGCTAAAACTAATGTTGAAAGGAAAGGGTATTATCTGGATGGTGGTCAGTGCTATAGTAGTGCTCATAGTGTTGGTAACGGTAGTTCTAACATTTTTGCTATTCACGTTAGGGGTATCGGTTTGTTTAGCCAATGGGGGCGAGAAGGCAATGGAGACTTTAGCGAATAAAAATAGTATGCATATTAAACGGCAATTACAGAAATATTTGGAGATGGTCAAAAAATAAGTGCTGTGGCGTTAGAATATGATGCGCCTATTAATACAACTTGTTTATACAGATCCAAACTACAATAACGAACCTTTGATGTACAACTTATATGTACCCCAAAATTATGATCCGTCGAAAAAATATCCTTTAGTATTATTTATTCATGATGCTGGGGCTGTAGGAGATGATCCGACAACAACACTCACACAAGGTAGGAGCTGTTGTATGGGCAACTCCATCTGAACAGGCAAAACATGAATGCTTTGTTTAGCACCACAATACACTACTGTTATATCAGATGATAACTCAAAACTGGGGATAATAAGGCTTACCCTGGAATGAATGCCATTACTGACGTACTAAAAAATCAAGGTGCAACAATCAGTCATGGGAGTTGCTCGGCAGAGTCCAATGCGGTTGATATGAAAAAAATGTGGCCGATATATTAAAAAACATATATAATATCAATTATACTGAAAAACAGTTGGGGACAGTCCTTTTTTGACAACTTTATGTTGACAAAAGGGGAACGTCCCCAGTGTCCTATATGTACTTTGTATAAGAAATGTTATATCGAGGGCCAAAATAAAAATGCCAGCACTTCACTAATTGGAAGATGCTGGCCTTCTACTTATCATAAGACTGTATAATGGGACGTACCGTAACTTACGGATTTTGCTACCTCTGGATAGGTAGCAAATTGTTGACAAAAAAGGAATATCCCCTCCAGAGGGCAAAAAGGAACGTCAGACTGTGCGAGAATGCGATACCGTCCCTTCGCTTCCCTAGAGGATTTTGTTATTTGCTAATAGAATGATAATTGATGTATTCTGTGGAAATGCAGGGGGTTACAAATGTTAAAAACAGGGACGGTGGATATGTCTTTCGCAAGGACGGAACTACCATTCTATGTCTTCTCTCAATTGTATACTCACTTTTGCGGCAACAGGTAGAGCAGTGCAGCATAAGACAAAGAAAAAAGGAGTTTTTTTGGATGAAATATCGGTATAAAATTCACAAATGGAAAATCCTGATTTGCGCTATTCCTCTTTTGATTATATGCGCAAGCGCCTTTGGCCGAAAAACAGAGGTATTTAATCAGGTTAGGATACCTGCGGCTCCGGATGACTTGCCGGCGGATGTTGCTGGCTCTTCGGTGGACGGACTGACTAAATATCAGATTAAGACCTTTGATTTTTACTTCCAAAAACATGGCGGCAAGTATCGTATTTTTGTTTCGGTGCCAGTTGGTCCCGTGCCTACCAATGGTTATCCGGTGATATACTTGCTTGACGGAAACATGACTTTTCCGATGATGCAGGCTACCCAGAAGGATACCGGCTTCTGTCCCGTAGTAACGGTTGGTATAGGTTATCCTATTGATTCAGGTATCGACGTTGGCAGGCGTTACTTTGATCTCACGCCGCCTACCTCGCCAGACCTGATTCCCATTGAGGCTATAGGCATGGGGACCTTCGCAACTGGTGGCCGTGACACATTTTTTGCTTCCATCGAAACGGAGCTGAAGCCGGTTATTGAGAAGATTGCGCCGATCGATCGCAACCAGCAGACCATATTTGGACATTCCCTGGCTGGCTTGCTTGTCTTGCATATCCTATATACCTCTCCTACCTCGTTCCAATCTTATGTGGCCGCCGATCCATCAATATGGTGGAATGCCGGTTCAATTTTGACGGAGCACTCCAACTTCATGGAGAGCGAGCAGGCAAGGAATGAAAAAGTGCCTGTTCGCCTGTTGATAGAGACCTCCGGCAAACAAGCTCTGCGGGAAGGGCTCTCTCAAGCTGAAGCCGCCTCACTAGTGAAGTTTCGTTCTGGACCAACGGGAAAGAATATTGCCGTCGCCTTAGGGGGACTACCCGGTCTTCACGTAAGTTTTCAGGAGCAGGTTGACAAAACTCACGGATCCATGTTGCCTTATGCGGTGGCGGATACTCTTTCTTTTGTTCTGAATTCGTCAAGTTGGGAGACCCGCTAGAAGGGCAGAACAAAGCTATACCGACAAGAGGTTGCCTGCAGTTTCTAAATTGCATAAGCGCTTCCTTGGGAATGAAGATGGGGACTTTTAAAAGGTAAAATACCCTGTTGGCAACTGTTTCGACGATGATATAAAGTAATGAAGATGTATTTACTGAGACGAAACGGACAATAGTGGGGAAGAGGCGTTGTTTTGCGGCAATGGTGCTGCAAAAACATGGGGACAGGTACGATGTTTCATGGAAAAACTGGTAAGAAACAACTAACCTGTCCCCGTGTCCCATTCATCAACGTAGTTTGTAAAAATGGTTGCGGTGACTACCGGCACAGGAGGAATATATATGATTATTAGACCAATAATAGACAATAACATACAAGCTATTGCTAAAATATATACTGATAATTGGAAGACCACATATCAAGGGATTTTACCAGATTCTTTTTTGAAAGGTATGACATATGAACACTCAAAAGAAAAGTGGCTGTCATATATTCATGAGGATAGGCAAGGAGCCTTTGTTGCAGTAGACGAAAATGATATGATAATTGGTTTTGCAGCATACAAGCCATATGAGGATTTGAAGAAATGTCTGTTACTTGATTCATTGCACATTTTACAATCAGTGCAAGGTGGTGGAATTGGGAAAAATTTGATTTTTACAATTGGTAAATACGCTTACAATAACGGATATGAAAAAATGTCTATCTGCATTGTAAAAGGAAATGATAGGGCAGAAGGAATATACACTCATTTAGGTGCGAAGCCTTACAAAGATTTTATTGACGATTTTGAAGGAACGCCATCTAATTCATCGGTTTTACTATGGGATGATTTGAATATGTTTGTTTTCAAATAACATTTCAATATTACAACCACGCTGTGAAGAATATTTGGCTTATTACACTAACTTGTGCCAAGTGCTCCAGATGCCAAAAATAGCAGCTGGAGCAGTGATAGTACCCATACATAGGTAGTCACTGATTTACAATGAATAAGAAACCTGAAGCAGACCTTGCTTTGGTAAAATAATGCTTATAACCTGTCCCCGTGTCCCATCTATTGACTTTTATACTGATTTAATGTACTGTTTAATTGTCAATGACAATTAAATGAAGGAGAAAATAATGTATATTCTAAATGATGCCATTAGTTTTATTATTAGTAGAACATATTCTAGAATGAAAAACATATTTCTTAAAAAATTAAAAAGATATGGAATTACTCTTGAGCAATGGGTTTTACTTGCTCAACTTTCAGAAAAGGAAGGAATTTCACCAACTGATTTATCTCTAGTATCACTTAGAGATAAACCATATACAACACGACTTATTGATCGATTAGCAGAAAATGGGCTTATTTTTAAGGAAGAAAGCAAGATTGATAAACGTTCGTCATTAATTTATCTAACACAACAGGGAGCGGAAATAAAAAAAGAGATTATTCCCATCGCTGATGAAATTAATGAGTGGTTAGTTGAGAATATGGATGAGGAAGAAGTAAGAAAGCTTAAGGTTGTATTGTATAAAATGTATGAGAATATTCAATCTCATAGTTGATAGTTAGAGAAGAATGCAACTTTAATTTTGCGCATATAGTTGTCATTGACAATTATGTGCGCAAAATTGATATAAATATTATACTTATTCTTCATTGATCATGAGAGAGTAACACGGAAATTAGTTGATAAGAGAGGCGTGAGGTTATGAATTATTTAAGGCATTATTGGCAAGATATCGGTGGTATTGTAGGGGTGGTAGTATGCATTGGTTTATTTTTTCAATACCAACACATGCAAGAACTCCAAGTGATTTTATGGCTGAGTTTTGTTGCAATTCTCTTTCATCAGTTTGAGGAGTATCGATGGCCAGGATATTTCCCCGGTGTTTTTAATATCGTCATATTCAAAAGTGCAAATCCAGATAAGTATCCTTTAAATAGCCATTCAGCGATGGTTATTAATATTTTAATTGCCTATGGTTTTTATTTGCTTCCCATCTTTTTTATAGATCATATATGGATTGGAATAGCGCCAATATTTATGGGATTTTTTCAATTGGTATGGCATGGGGTTTTTGCTAATTTTAAAATAAAAGGTATTTATAATCCTGGTCTGTTTGCTGTTATTTTTCTGCATATTCCGATAGGGGCTTGGTATATCAACTATATTATGGTGCATAATTTAGTAACTGTGTACGATTGGATATTGGGAATTGCATATTTTGCTGTAGCTACTTACGTGTTAATTGTAAAGGGTAATATGTGGATGAAAAATGAGAAATCAATTTACAGTTTTAATCAAAAAAAACTAGGTCCTTATCGTTGATGGTAGAGCTGTATATTAATAAATTGACGTAGATAATTATAAGTATAGATGCTTTTTGTAATGTATAATAATATAGTGAGGTTCTCGGAAAGTACTAAAGTACTAAAGGAGTATAAGCTATGAGAAAAGTTTTTGATGAAGCTGTAATCGCAGGAATTGCGCTGAACAATAGGGTTCTTAGGTCAGCAACCCATGAAGGTATGAGCGATAAAACAGGAAAGCCAACGGAACAGTTAGTTAGTCGATATGTTGCTCTAGCAAAAGGTGGCGTGGGAGCAATTATTACCGGTTATATTGGGATTCAAAAAAATGGTAAAGCTCCTTTAAGCAATATGTTAATGCTTGATACCGATGATAACATTGAGCCGCTTGGAGACTTAGTTAAGGCAGTACATACTTATCGCACACCAATTATCGCTCAACTTGCTCACTGTGGTAGACAAACTAGGTCCAAATCTACTGGATATAAGCCTGTTGCACCCTCGGCAATTCGAGATAAGGTCTATAACGAAGAAACTCCCCACGAATTAAATGAAAGAGAGATTATTGAGATAATCCATAATTTCGTACTCGCTATCGAGAGAAGCAAAAAAGCTGGTTTCGATGGGGTGCAATTACACTGCGCTCATGGCTACCTACTATCGTCATTTCTTTCACCGCATATGAACAAACGAACTGATAAGTGGGGTGGAACAACGGAAAACAGATTTAGAATCGTCAAAGAAATCTTTATAGAGGCAAGAAAAAAGATAGGAGAATATCCCATACTTGCTAAGATAAACGCCTACGAAAAATCAAAAGATGGAATCAAGCTACCAGAAGCAATTAAGATTGCAAAATACCTTGAAAGTGTAGGGTGCGATGCAATAGAAGTTTCTGCTGGCACGGTGGAGGACGGATTTGTAACAGTCAGAGGAAATGTACCAGTTGATATTATGCTGCGGGATAATTTCAGGCTGCAAAAAATCTTGACTTGCTTCCATCCGATTGTGAAGCCAATCATAAAGAAAGTATTTGCAGGTCCTAAACCCTATGAATTGTATAACCTAGATAGCGCAGTGGAAATTAAGAAGAACGTAAAAACTCCAGTTATTGTAGTAGGGGGAATTACCAAACTGGAAGACATTCAGAACATAATAGAGAAAGAAATGTGTGACTTTGTTTCTATGTCAAGAGCATTAATTCTTGAACCTGACCTAGTAAACAAATTTAAAGAAGGTCGGAAAACCCAGGCGAAGTGTATAAATTGTAATTATTGCCTTATAGGGGGAGAGGAACGTTCTCTCAAATGTTATTATGGGCGTATAAGTGAAGTATGGCAATGACACACAGGACAAAAAAACGAAACAACTAACCTGTCGCCGTGTCCCTATCTAAATATCGGAAGGCACAAGCACCGATTCAAGAAGCATACTAGAAAAAACTCTATTTTATGATAATAGGAGTGGAATTATGGAAGAAGCCATAAAAACTCTTCAAAAGAAAATTGAAGCAAGACATCAGGCTAATATTCTGCATGTGCTCAATGGTTTTCATATGCTTAAAAGATTTAAAGATAATAATCTTATTAAAGAAAATCAAACCTATGTGCCATTTAATGAAGCAATGTGCTGGGGAGAAGCTGATACTAAAATATTCTCTGATTCTTTTATAGAGAAAAGAGTTAAATCATTAAAAACGACAGAGGCAGAATATCGAAGAATTGTGCTTGAATCATTAAAACCACTATTTAAAGAAAAATTTGATAGTATTGTTTTGTGGTTTGGCGATGATATGTTTTGTCAGATCAATTTGATTACAATTCTGGCATATCTGGAACAAAGCGGGTATAAGGGTGATGTCCTTTTTTGCATGGTGCTTGAAAGAATTGATGACATCTTACCTGATGCATTTAAAATAGATGTTGAGGGTTATTCAGATATTTATAAGGCGGTTATATATAACCATGAAATACCTGATTTAAAAATGATACCTGTTACGTATCAAGCCATAAAAATGTATTTAAATTATCAGACAGATGAAAGTCCGATTATAAAGTATATCAGGAACAATTTAGACAAAGAACATCTAGTAAATGATTTATTATGTCGGTTTCCTGAGTATGGACTTGGTGACTTGCAATATCAAACTATGATTGAGGATAACCGCAAATAAGAAGAAGCAGAGGAACCTGTCCCCGTGTCACATCCCCGTGTCACATTTAAAAGAAGGAGGGTTTTACAATATAAAATGTTACGGACACTTAGGGAGCAACAAAAATCCTGATATATAATACTTCCCATTATTTTCGCTTAAAATATTTTTAACGTACACATCAATCGGTTCTGTGAATTTAGCTTTATAAATCACTATAGTAAATTGGTCATTTCTTGTGGCCGATACTAATTCTTTGGAAATATAATTACCAATTTCGTCTTTAATCTCCGGTATCGTTTCTTGATATTTTACTTCATTTAAAACATTTTTCATTTTTTCATCAAAGTCTTCTGAAAAGCGGGAATAATTATTTTCGTTCATCGCTATTAGAGCATTTTCCGTTATAGAGTCTGCAATTTCTTTCATTTCATCTTTAAACTGATTCATCTTTTTTCTCCTTATGATTTCTAATACCATTATCTTACTATATATTACTTATTTATAAAACAAGTCTCACTAACATCGTACGATAACTCTCAAATTCACTGCTATAGGATGTCCCTTGTGGTATCCATATAGCAGGAATTAGCATTTATAAAGAGAAGCTACCATAATAAATTAGTTAGTAAATTTATGGGAAGCTTCTCTTTAGATTTGACATAGCGATGAATATGGGCAAAGCTACAACTGATCTGCTCTTATGCCTTGAATCCAAGAAAACTCATGAATTGGTTTGAACTTGTTTGTAGTTTTGCTACAAAAGCGTTCCGTGGACCATTGAGAGAGGTCTGAAATGCTCCCGGGGTGGTGGGGAAATCGGTGGAATCAGTCGTCCCGGTGACATAGGCGTTGCTGGATGTGTCGACGGCGATGCCAACGCTTATATCAGAGCTGCTGCCGCCGAGGTAGGTGGAGTAGAGGAGGGCGCTACCGGCGGGGTTTAATTTGGTGATAAAAGCGTCAGATTCACCATTAAGAGAGGTCTGAAATGCGCTCAGAGTGATGGGGAAATCGGCGGATCCAGTCGTCCCGGTGACATAGGCGTTGCCGGATGTGTCGACCGCGATGCCATTGCCATAGCCACCTCCGAGGTAGGTGGAGTAGACGAGGGCTGATCCAGTGGGGTTTAATTTGGTGACAAAACCATCCTCGACGCCATTAGGAGAGGTCTGAAACGCGCCTGGGGTGATAGGAAAATCGGTGGATAAAGTCCATCCGGTGACATAGGCGTTGCCGGATGGGTCGATCGCGATGTCATTGACGAAATCATAGTTGCTACCGCCGAGGTAGGTGGAGTAGATAAGGGCGCTACCAGCGGGATTTAATTTGGTGATGAAAGTGTCCCGGCTGCCTTTGCGAGAGGTCTGAAACGCGCCAGGGGTAGTGGGGAAATCGGATTCAGTCGACCCAGTGACATAGGCGTTGCCGGATATGTCGATCGCAATGCCATTGGCTATAATAATACCGCCGCCGAGGTAGGTAGAGTAGACGAGGGCGCTACCGGTAGGATTGAATTTGGTGACAAAAGTCCCGCCGGATATGATCTGAAATGCGCCCGGGGTGGTGGGGAATCTGGAGGATCCAGTCGTCCCGGTGACATAGGCGTTGCCGGATGTGTCGACCGTGATGTCATTGCCACTTGAACTACCGAGAATGCCGCCGAGGTAGGTGGAGTAGATGAGGGCTGAGCCGGCGGGGTTTAATTTGGTGACAAAAGCATCAAAGATAAAGCCTAAGCGAGAGGGCTGAAACGCGCCCGGGGTGGTGGGGAAATTCAAGGAATCAGTCGTCCCGGTGACATAGGCGTTGCCGGATGTGTCGATCACGATACTTTTGACGTTTGAGCTGCTGTCGCCGAGGTAGGTGGAGTAG
>Ga0316602_10000978_pt1 | contig 10317 bp, 7 predicted proteins | sample OWC_soil_day10_C_FD_203103 | JGI IMG/M metagenome (GOLD analysis project Ga0316602, IMG submission 203103) | Wetland soil microbial communities from Old Woman Creek delta, Ohio, United States - OWC_soil_day10_CT | ecosystem: Environmental > Terrestrial > Soil > Wetlands | place: USA: Ohio... | reverse complement strand
TTTATAAACAATGCCCCTAAATAATAAAGAGCCAGAGCTTTTCCTCTCTTTGGTCCCGCATGATCTAATAGCGAACAGTAGATTTTTTGTATAGGATATTTGTGAGTTGGACCAGAAGGGTCACGAGACATACTTTTTGTGATTTCATCATCACTGTATAGATTTATAAATCCAAAATGTAACAAACCAGATATTAATGCATAATTCCTTTCTCGGTGATTAGTATGGAGAGGAAGTCACACTACGATGCCGGTGACTAATAAGACGGCTTACGATGAGCACGCACCGGCACGGCAGCAAAAATGGTATCATATACAGGTATGTTTGATGAGCTTTTGTGCAAACAAGCAGGAATGCTGTGCTTTTTCCGCATCCATAAAAACTGACTGATATCCTAAATCTCTTTCTACAAGCATTCCCATATATTGCAATTGCGAATGCTTACAATATCGTTTTACACCTTCTTCAAACAAATCGGCACCCTTTTCGGGCCGGTATCCACAAGTTGCGATTATTGCTAGCTGTTTTCCCGCCCAAAGTGCCGGACCCATTTTATCACCATAGTACTTGTTCATACCGTACACTAGGCGATCCAGCAGAGCTTTCATAGGCGGCGTACAATACCATGAGTAGATCGGCGCACGCTACATCCGATCAGTATCTGCGTATTGCGCTGTCGTCTACAAAGTCATTAAGGGAGCTGAGAAGCGGATTAGAAATCTTAAAACAGTATCTAAGCTAATTTAAAAAGTATATAATCAATGAATATCTCGAGTTATTGTAGAAGCTTTTTCATTTATTATTTCCTTTTGTCGAATCATCTTTTCTTTAAATGCTTTTCTGGTCGTGTAATGATGCATAGCAAATTATTCTATCAATGTATAGTTTGATAAGTAGTAGTAGCAGAAAATGATAAAACCCGGGAAAATAAGCCGTACTATTGCAGCTATTTTCTCGGATTTTATCCCTCTGTGACACAGTCTGTAGATACACCGATAATACCAAGCGGCGCTGTTAAGAGGGGTAGCAGCATTTTCGGTATACTTTGCAGCTGCATCATGAGCAGGATCATAATGATAAGCATCATGGCCGGGATGGGCTCCGCCAGGAACTTGCCGCTTTTAATGCTGTCTTCCGTTGCACCGTCAAATTCTATACTACACCCTGCAGGCAGGGTGCTTCTCGGCTCCTGGAGATTCTCGTAAAATTGCGTGGTCACGTCCGTGCCGGTAAGACTAGAGGAAGGATTCAGTTCCGCCTGGATAATGATCATGGGCAGGAGATTGCGTCGATAGATTAAGCCTTCCTCGGCGTCATATCGGATGGTGGCGATTTGGTCAAGCGGAATATAGTTGCCGTTGCCAATGTGAACGTTGAGGTCTTTTATACGCTCCGGATTAACATATCCCGGGATGACCGTAACCCCCGTCCGAGTACACCGCCTTTTTTGTCAACGGGTTCTATATGCCCAGTAGGATTTTAAGAACTTTCTGGCTTACATTTGCGACAAGATATTCCGGCGGAGGCTCCCAGTTCCGGCCTTGATGTAAAACCGTTTGCACAGCCCGTAAGATTGCCGCGGGGTCACAGCCGGCAAGCTGATTGCTGCCAGCTTCCAAGGTTTCCGGTCGTTCGGTCACATCCCGCAGCGTCACATTCGGTGTTTTATAAAGACAGCACTCCTCCTGAACTGTGCCGCTATCACTCAAAACACAGTAGGCGTTTTGCTCCAACAATACAAAATCAAACAGACCTAATGGTTCCACGATCTGGATGCCTGTTCCGGCAAAGGTCTTTTTCTGTTTTGCCAGCTGGGAGCGGGTACGAGGATGCAGACTGCAAATCAGCGGCAGCCCATATTCCGCATAGAGTCTATGCAGGGCTGTGATGAATTTCTCTAGACGGTCCCCGTCGTCGACATTTTCCGTCCGGTGTAGGGTTACGAGAAAATAGTTTTGGGCGGCAACACCCATCGTCTGAAGCACCTGACTTTGTACAATTTTGTCTGCGTAATGGCTGAGAACCTCGCCAATGGGATTGCCCGTAACATAAATACGGTTGCCGTCGATGCCTTCCCGCAGCAAATTAGCCCGGCTTCGTTCCGTGTAAGGCAATAGAACATCGCTGCAATGATCGACAATTCGGCGGTTGCTTTCTTCCGGTACCCGGTCATCATAACAGCGGTTGCCTGCCTCCATATGGTAAACTGGAATGCGCAGCCGTTTGGCAACCAGCGCCGCTAAGGCGCTGTTGGTGTCTCCCAGTATCAGTAGGCGATCGGGCCTTTCCTTTAACATTACCTGTTCACAATCGCGGAGTATCTCGCCTATTTGGCCCATCGCGGTCTGCGCTTGGCAGTCCAGCAGATAATCCGGAGGACGCAGCTTTAGTTCAGTGAAAAATATATCACTCAAGGTTCGGTCAAAATTTTGGCCGGTATGCACAAGAATATGCTCACAAAGGTCGTCCAGGAGAGGAATAATCCGGCTTAAGCGAATAATTTCCGGGCGTGTGCCCAAAATGGTCATAATCTTCATCTTAGCAACTCCCTTCTATTTTAAAGTCTATGATCTCCATTAAAAGCACTTCACAATCCAAGTGCTTTGCGTTTTTTTAAAAAGATTATGCAGATACAGTCAACAAGAGAATTGGTTTTTTATACCATCTCTTGATCATTTAGAAAGCAATTTCCGCACCATGCGACAGTAATTACATACACTATAATTAAGATTAAATTTCAACCATGGGGGAATTAAAACTATGGATTATGAAATCGTTATCATATCAAACAGACCTCACCTTAGCCAGGGGGCGCAATCATGTTTAGCGGGCTTGAATAGCAGGATATTTGATGGCACAAATTACCCTTCGTTTTCAAAAATTGTTAATGATGCGATAACGTCAAGTTTATATGAGGAAATTATCATATGTAATGATAAAGCCCGGCCAACACATGCGGCTGTAGAAAAAATCCTGGCTATGTTGAAAGATGGCTGGGGTTTGGTGGGGCTTTATCGGTTTGGCTTTTTTGGGTTCAAAAAGGATTTGATCAGGAAAATTGGTTTTTTTGATGAACGGTTTATTGGCGGAGGTTATGAGGATAATGATTGTATCAGAAGGCTGAAAGAGGCAAACATTAGTTATTATGAAAGCGAGGAAATTGACTATATTTATTTGCCCACATCCTGGCATTATGAAAAAACTAATATTGCTAAAAATCATTTCTTTGGAAAATGGAGAGAGGAAGGAAATGTGACAACAAGGCAATTGGCCGAGGAAGATTATAAATATGATATAGGTCCATTGAAAAATATAAACTTCACTGAGTTCGACAAATCAATTTTGTTACCGTACAATTTTAGATTGAAAGACATGATTATGCAAACCAGTCTATTGGATTAAGCTTTGAGGGGGGAGGGTTCAATGAAAATTTTGCTAGCAGAACTTTCATTGAACCCTTCCCCTTTGGTTACCTTTGATAAAGTTTACTTTTCCCGCCAGGATAATTGCGCCTGCCGTTTGCGGCAAATCGTTAAACCCGGAGGAACGGGAATCGTCATTAATTCATAGGCACGGGTGTCCTGTGCCAATATTTCTATCGCCTGACAAGCGGTTCCGCACCAATTGGGGGCCATCATGGCCTCATCTTTCGGATGGGTATCATGCAGCAAAATGAGACCGTGTGGAGCCACAAACGGGAAAAAGTTCAGAAAGTCCTGCAACACCGCCGTTTGCGAATGATCGGCATCGATGAATAGCATATCAATCTGCAGAGGCCTTACCGCTAATTCCCTGGCAAAATCCTGTGTTGCCCCCTTAAAAAAGCGAGTCTTCGAAGATTGTTTCATAGCTAGCCCGGCTTCCGCGCTGATATCCACGCCAATTAATTGTTCCGCAAAAGGGATGATGCGGTTAAAGAGGTAACACTGTTGTAATCCAAGCTCCACGTAGACTTTCGGCTGTATGAGGCCGGCCAGGTGAACAATAAAGTTTTCATGCCAGTCTAATCTTACGAATTTTTCAGCTTTCTTGACTTGCGGATATTTTATAACGCCCCATTCTCGGCCTTCATTTCTAGCTATTTGACCAATGCGGGAAAAATAGAGGTTTTTGTTATATTCCCATTCGGGCGGGCCACCATTCACATAATAGCCGTCTGGCCGGGGATGGTACAAGTGCACCGTGGAAGCATCGGTCTGACAATAATTGCAGCCGTTGCTTAATAAGCGTTGGATAAAATCATTGTCATCATAGGCCATGCCTACAAAATCCTCATCGTATCCCCCAATCGTAAAATACTGGCTGCGATGTAAGGCCATCAAAAATGGCAGCTTGACATTTAGGTCAACGCATTTGTCATAGATATCAGGGTCAGAGGTTCCATCATTGTTATTTATATATTCCAGAAAAGCTCCATCACGGTCATCTTTGCCCACTGGAATACCCAGTAATTTGGGATTATCTAAGATGGGCGGCACAAGCTTGGCGATGGTATCATTGTTATGAAACATTTCCGCGCAGCCGATGATCAAAATATCCCCGGAAGAGTGCTTGACGCCAATATTCATCGCAAAACCGGGTACCCGCCACACCATCTTGCCGTTTAGATTTCTGTGCCCGGTAAATACATACTTCAAATTAAGTTTTTCCTTAAACTCGTTACAAACCTCTTCGGTCTCATCCTGTAATCCATCATTAACCACAATGACTTCAAAATCAAAGGGTATGGTCTGGCGGGTTAAGGACCATAAACCCCATCTTAACAAGTGCACTCTTTGAAATGTAGTCATAATTATGGATATTTTAGGCCGGGTTATTTTTCTTTTCCGGTTTTGTTCAGCCATCCTGCGTTCCTGAAAGACCGCGGTTAGCAAGCGGTGCCATTTTTCCATAGCATCCGGCGTATCGGGAATTACGTCAAAATCATAGTCCCCATAGGAGTACGCGGTTTGCAAGGAGTTGGTCACAAGTTTGCTTGCTTGCTGCAAGTTCGTCTCCTGTTGGTCGGTTGCTGCACCCGCTGACCGGAGATCATCCTGTAAAAAAGCGATGGTATAGCAATTGGGATCAATGATATCCATATGCGTGGCGTTTTGAATGATGACTTCCACTTCCGGATAATGTTTCTCCAGATAGCTTTGGGCATGGGCGGCATAATCGTCCTGGATACCGGCCATAGGTGCGTCAAGACCAACAGAAGCAGGCAAGGCCGCCAGCAGGGCACCTCCAAAGTCTTGTGCTGCTATTGATCTCATGACAAGGGCAACTTTTACTTGGCCCGGTGTAGTTTCCGGGGTTTCCAGACTACCCAATTCGCCCCATTGGAAATGATAAACAATGCTGTCAAAGGCTGTTTGATGTTTGATTCCAACGGCCTGGAGCTTCAGCATCAAGACCGTATCGCCGGCGATGCACGCTTCTCCCCGCCGGGCAATGACCGGCTGATAAAGATCGCTGTCCAAAAGCACCTGTCCTTCTGGATAGCCTCCGACCCGCTGAAAATGCTCCTTACGGATCAAGAGAGGCATAAACAGGCCGCCGCCCGCTATTTTGGCTTCTGCTAATTCACGGGCATACTGTTGAAACTGGCTTTCTTGATAGGACGAATAATCTCGGCCAAAGTTCCTTTCCACACCGTATTGACCACTGGGCAATCTTCCAGATTCCACTAAGCGGGAGACGACGCAGTTTGCTCCGTTATAAGCCTGCCATAGATGATCAAACCAACCCGGCGTAAAGGCCATGTCGGAGTTAATGAAAACGACGAAATCTCCTACAGCCTTGTCAGCAGCAAAATTATAGGCCCGGTAAACATTATTGACGTACCACTCCTCTTGTTGCTCGGGAGTGTTCGTATAAATATAGTGCGGTATATAGTTATCCCGCAAATGACTAAGCACGGCGTCGTTGGCGTCATTGGCGACAAAGAAAAACTCTTTGTCAGTCATGTCCGTATATCTTAAGACCTGCTCATAAACGAAATCCAACCATGCAACACTTTTATAGACTAAACATACGATAGAGAATTTTGGCTTAAACACTTCTTCACGGTATTGTTCTACATAGGCCAGGGCCTCAACGAATTTCAAAGGTTGTGGCGCTTCATCATCGATCCACAAACCTTCCGGGAATAGCTCGCAGGGAACCTTTGCTAGCGTTAGGCTTTCTTCACTGATCAAACGGTCAAGCATATCATAGCCGCGTTGTCCGTGAGATCTGTAAACCAGATATTTATAGGCCAAGTGCTGCTGCGAAGCGAATCCGTAATGCAGTACCTGAATGTCTTCCGCCCAGGCCATGTGTTGAATTGTCACAGGATGAGGCTTTTGATGGAGCCCCGGTTTCGGTTCACTAAAGCAAATGCCGGGGACGACACGCCATAGGCGGCAAAACCAGCCCAAGTCAAATAAACTGTCTAACCGCCGCCAGGAATGACTGCGCCACAGATTCAGTTCATGAAAGCACACGCCATCCAGCTGTCGTTCTTCACATGCTTTACACCATTCTTGCAGACGATGTGCGGCATTGGCAGTTAAAACTTCGTCCGCATCCAGCCATAAGATGAATTCCGGGTTCAGTTTTAGGGCCTCCTGCAGCAGGAGCTGTTTATGATTTTGCTCATTAACAAAATCATTTTTTGCAGCGCGCAGGACATAGGGGGTTTGCTGCAACATATATTCAAAGCTGCCGTCGGTACTGCCGTCATCATAGACGACTAAATCATCCACTAGGGGTTTTACATACGCTACAAACCGCTCCAAGTTACCTTTACACATCTCATTATAAATCTGGCAAATACATACAATCTTATATTTTTTCATCGCAAAAATTCTCCATCTGTTTTATCCTCTTGACCAATCAACAAACGGTGTTTTGTCAATAAGGCCAACGTTTCTGCAGAAGTCATGACAAAATCACCGGAGCTATATTCTTTTGATAACGCCTGTAGCCCCGGATCTGTTTTAATCAGTTCGGGAAGCATCGGCTTGATTGCGTAATAATTGCCACGATCATAGGTCCGCCAGGCCTCTTCTTCCGAAACGAGAATTTCATGCACCTTTTCTCCCGGACGAATGCCAGTATATTTTATGGATATATTTCTGTCTCTCATCATGGCTTTGGCCACATCAACAATACGGGCCGCGGGAATTTTCGGTATATATATTTCACCGGCCTGAGCTCCTTCGAGGGCGGCAAAAATGGTATCAACCGCACTTTCCAGGGGCAATAAGAACCTGGTCATTTCCTTGGTCGTAATTGTAACAGGGCCGCCATGCTTGATTTGCTCATGGAAAAGTGGAATTACAGAACCCCTGGAGGCTAGCACATTGCCATAGCGTACACAAATAAACCTCGTCTGGGGAATGGTCACATTGGCAGCAATAAATAGCCGCTCTTGGAGGGCCTTGGAGATACCCATGGCATTCACCGGCTTGCAGGCTTTATCCGTAGAGACTCCAACCACCGTTTCTATGGAAAGCTTATGTTCACGTATCGCCCGGATGATATTTTCCGCGCCAAGCACATTGGTCAATACCGCTTCATAGGGAAAGTACTCACAAGAAGGCACCTGTTTGAGGGCGGCGGCATTTATGACAATGTCTGCGTCCCTTAAAACGGAGCAAACGGAATGATACTCACGGATGTCCCCGATTCTGAACTCAATTAGTCGGGCAAAATTGTCATAGACCACCTCATCGGTAGCCTTGCTTTTGTGTTGGTATTCTATCCGCATAGCGTGCTGTTTCGCTTCATCTCGCGAGAAGATGATAATCTTCCGAGGGGAACCGAGTTCCTTTTGTAAGAGCCGATGAGTTAACACTTTACCCAGTGAACCCGTACCACCGGTAATGACAATCACTTTATTATCGAATAGCGTCATGTTTATTCCCCCTTGGCCGTATCTTTTCGTTTGGATTTTTGCGAATAATCGTTATACATATCACGTACCAGTTCCGGCCAAGTTGGCGGGTTATAGCCCGTGAGGGAGAGAAACGTCGAAGAGTCCAATGATCGATCAAGTCGAATACTGTCCTCCGGTTCAATGGTAATTTTCTTTTCATACTGGACACTGATGAGTTTCAGTAACTCATATTTTGAGATTGGATTGGCGGATAGGTGGTAAAGCCCCGTCAGTTCCGGACGGGGAATGATGTAATCCCTGATAATGCGTGAAAGTTCAATGGTTGGGAAGCCGGAATAAAGGACCTTTCTAAAACCACGCACCTTTTCTTTTTGGCTCAGGAACCATTCGACCAATCCATATTTTCCTTTCAATTCATGCCCGATTATAGAAGTGCGCAGGGTAATACAATGCGGGTAAGCTACTTCACCAAGATATTTTGTTCGTCCATAGAGATCATCGGCATTGGAAACATCTTGTTCCGTATAAACTCCTTTTTCTCCATTAAAAACGCAATCCGTACTGATATGGATCATGCGCGTACCAGTCGCGCCGCACAGCAAAGCAATACGGTGCGGCAGTAATGCGTTAACGGTAATCGTTGTGAGCGGGTCTTTGGCCTCCGGCACTTGTTTAATGATGCCAATGCAATTCACCAGGATGTCTGGCTTCACTTCAGCAAAAACATTTACAAGACTCTCTATTTGCTGCACATCTACATTACTGCGTACCTTCTTCATCATATCCGGGGGAAGCCAACGCGATAATTCATGCGCAGAGCGGACCGTAGTATAGACATCAAGATTCACAGCCTCGGAAAGAAAGCGAAACAAGGCATGCCCTAGCATCCCCGATCCTCCCAAGATCAGTACCTTTCTCATACTATTTTCACAACCTTTAAGAAAAAGTTCCTACACTTTCGTGTAGGTGCGCGAATAAACAATATGTTCAGTATTGTTACTCAATCTATTTTATTCAGGGCGTGCCCAGATGTTCTTATACCTTGTTATTTATTAGTCGATCAAAAATATTATGCTATCATACGGCAATAGCACAAGGGACGGTTTGGAGTGGACCCCCAAATTCGTACACTGTTCCTGCCTAAAATATATATCTATCTGCAAAAGTTGGTCATTAGGAATTATCGGTGCTTTGACGAGAAAGGAATTAAAATATAATTCTGAATTAAAAGACTATTGTTGTTGCTTTCTGTAGTTTTGTAAAAATGTATATGTTATAATAACAAGCAATATTAAAAATTGGTAAAGCGTAGTTTTCTTTATTGTAAAAAGAAGGGAATTTAAGAATTTATTAGAATAGTAGTAAATGGTTATAAAGCTCTCATTATAGAAGAACTATCATTAAATAAGTTGGAAAGTAAAGAGGAGGATCATTTATGTTTGGGGGAAATAGTTTAAGAACAAAATTAGTTATATTTTTTATTTTATTTGCCGTTATTCCTGCGGCTGTTGGTGGAGCAATCAGTATCTATAAAAGTGTAATCACGACTAAAGAGGCGGCGATACATAGCAACAATAATACAGCTTCGCAGATTGCTAAGCAAATTGAAATTATGCTAGATGACTTAACGGGAATGACTGAGGGATTGGCTGCAAGTCCGACAGCGCGTTCTTTAGAAGGAATTCCCTTACGTGATATGATTATAAATTTTCAACAAAAAAATCCTCAATTTGAATTGATCTATGTGATGGATGCAAGCGGTATGCAGGTTGCAAGAACAGCTGGTACGTTAGCGAATCGTGCAGATCGGCCTTATTTTAAAGAAGCAATGAAGGGGAGTACGTTTTTCACTGATATTTACATATCTTCTTTTACTAATGCTCCTAGTATAACAATATCTGTGCCAATTAAGAATTCAGCAGGAACAATTCTGGGAGTGTTTGCTGCAGATATTGGTTTGCAAAGTCTCTGGGCAATTGCAGATAATGTTAAGGTGGGGAAAAATGGTTATGTTGAAATCGTCGATCACAATGGTGTAGTGATTGCTTATCCAGATCATGAAAAGGTCCTGAAAAAAGAAAGCTTTGCAGCAATTGAATATGTAAAAAAAGTAATAGAAGGTCAAACAGGATCAATAGAAGCTATTTCAAGCCGTGGTGACAAGACGATTAGTGCTTTTACTCCAGTACCTAAGTATCAATGGGGAGTCATTGTAAATGAACCGCTAAAAGATGTTTATGATGGGGCTATCACAGCGTCATATATTATCATTGGGATCTTAATTATTTCTCTAGTTTTAGCTGCAATCACAGCGTTTTATATAGCTCGCAGTATTGTTACTCCGCTGCAGAAAGTAGTTCATTCCGTTGAATTAGTAGCGGGGGGGGATTTATCACACACATTAGTTGCAGACGGAGTTTTGGAAGTGAATCAGTTAGTGCAAGGTGTTAATC
>Ga0316602_10000974_pt1 | contig 10369 bp, 10 predicted proteins | sample OWC_soil_day10_C_FD_203103 | JGI IMG/M metagenome (GOLD analysis project Ga0316602, IMG submission 203103) | Wetland soil microbial communities from Old Woman Creek delta, Ohio, United States - OWC_soil_day10_CT | ecosystem: Environmental > Terrestrial > Soil > Wetlands | place: USA: Ohio... | reverse complement strand
CCATTTGGCTTCCTTGCTTTATATCGCTTGTTACGCCATACTCTGTCGAGGGCTTCGGGGCCTCCCGGGTTCCCATAATTCCATTGTGTGTAGCATGCCAAGGTCTCAGACTCCGGAAAAGTCCCACTGTCCTCACCTTTTCGCACCGTGGGGTGTTGCCTTCTGCTAGTATAAAAGCATCGGCCTTCTCATTTCAGATTTCGCAGCTCAATCCCTTCAGCTCATCGCTTTCGGCCTGCTACCTCCCTGTCCTACGCTTAATTCGACGCGTTACCGCGTCGAATCCAAAGACTCGGTACTGGTTGCTGGTTAGGCTTTACCAGACGGGGGTTCCACCCGCTTGGAACTACGACCTTGCCCGGTCGCACTATAAATTCTGGTAGACTAAAATAGACCGCAAATCTTTTTAATTCAGTAACATTGCTTAATTGCCAAAAGGTTTAACAGCCTGTTTCATTTTATTTATAACATTCACACCGAATAGACAGTTTTTCACACATAATCCACATTCTATGCATTCATTTACGTAATGTTTTAATAAATCATAATGATTCATTAATGTTTCAGGAACATCTTCTTGAATTAATGCTAAGTCTAAGTATTTATTTACTGATGCAATATCTATCTTTTTCGAACATGGGGCACAATGTCCGCTAAATGAACTTCTTGGTGCATTTGCAAGAACTTCACTACAATCCTTTTCTTTATTACTTGCAGTGACATAGGCTGTTGCTGCAAGTATTTGATTTATATTAGATACTCCCACCATTACGGAAGCAACGGCCGGTCTAGTTAAACAGTAATATCCGCCCAGTATATAAGCCCTTACTCACTTTCCAGAGTGACTTCATTGCTACGTAAAAAAAGCTAAATGGCAACTCACCCTGCGAGTCATCCAGCTTTTTCTCTGAAATGGATATCTATAACTTGCATGTGTTGCCTATAATCGTATTGGAATTCTGTCTGTAAAAAACAAGAAATTTCAACGACACACAAGCTAGGGTTTGATTAAAAAAATATTCATAAAACCTATTTTCTTCTGCTTCTACTTCTTTGGGAAACTGCCTCTGTAATCAATTTTCTATATTTAGTTTTTCGCTATCTCCACTTGATCGATCTGCTCCCCGGATGAGAGAAATGACGCTAATTTGAGGATATTTGCTGATACTTCCAGTGTCATGTAATTATTGGTTTCCGGCTGCGGGGCTACTGCCTTATCAAATGGATGATTTACCCAAAGATTTGGATAACGAACATTTCCGGCAACACCGGTAACGATATAGAGCGGGCCACGTGTATCAGGCTGGAAATTATATAAACGATCACGGCGACGATAGGTGTGGAGATGCGCTGTAAGTACGACATCGATGCCATACTTGTCAAATAACGGCATCCATTCTTTGCCAATATCAGAAATTCCCGCCTGATGGTCGCTCCTGCTCCGAATTTCATAGGTCAAAACATCCTTATGCATCAAAACTATTTTCCATTTTTCCCGAGTTTGCATAATGTCATTTACGAACCATTCCTTTTCCGCAGCCAAGAGGCCTGGCTGGAACTCTTCCATTTCGTCGAACTGCGTGTTTAAAACAATAAAATGAACCGCTCCATAATCAAAGGAATAAAACTGATTTTGGCGCTCAGCATCACCAGTTTCCGGCAGAGAAAAGAGATGCAGATAAGCCTCCGGCATCCGCACTTTCCAGTCCAAAGTGTAGGTTTCATGATTTCCCAAGATCGGCACTGCAGGAATGGTATCGATGATACCATTCAGGGCATCGAACCATGCTCGCCACTGGGTGTGATCCTCGCCGTTATCGACCAAATCGCCCATATTGACAAAGAAGGCCGCATCCGGATTTTTCTTTCTGGCAAACTGTGCAAGATTTCCCCAGTCACTATAATCATTGGACTGGGAATCTGGAAAAATCAGCGCCTTAAAGGCTCCCCCATCATTGGTATTCAAGTCGTACCAAGCACTGCGTTTATCGCCATAGCCGACACGGTATTGATATTGCGCGCCTGTGGTTAAATCATCCAATACTGTCGTGTGTATATAGGTCATCGTTTTATCATCGGCAAATTCCGCCTCAGTCGCTATTCTGGATTTTATATTCTCTTTGCCTTTTTCCCGATATTCTATGACAGCGTCTTTTTCGCTAAGCTCCGACTGCCACATGATTGTCCGCGAACTAGAACTATCCTTCGTGATAATCTGACGAACAAATAATGCACCTATATTCCCCATCGGCAGATAGTGCCCCGCAACCACTTTTGCCAAGTCAGCGGCTTTATGTGGCCATGCTCGCATACCCGGTAGGAAAGTATACAGTCCAACGGCACCTACAATGATTCCGCCAGCAATCTTTATAAACTTTCGCGAGAAAACCTTTTATTTTCTGTGTCCATTTTCCACAGACTCCATTTCTATCTTTATTTCTATCATAATATGACATAACCCCAAAAAGTTCTTTTCAATAAATATAATCTGTCCCTGGCTTCAAAGTGTGTTCAGCGCCTTATAAAATTAATAAGAGGATGTTCCACAAATCCTCCTATAACGCAGGCAAGTGCTCCTTCCAGGCCTGCAACTACAATAACTACCATGGCACTCCGAATGATATCTATCTTCGCGAAAAATCTATGAATGCCCGCAACTCCCACATCTATAATTTTCTCCACACGATTCCCCAGAATTTTTCGTAGCCAATATATATCCTTAAAACGTTGGGAATTTCTAAATCTCTATGACCTATCCCATAACCAATCTTTTCTACTGAAAAGTCCATATGATCTGTAAATGTGCCCACATTTGCCGCCAAAATCGCAGCCCCGGTAGGCGTAGTCGTTTCAAAAGACACTATACCTGATTTCACAGGAATATTCTTTAAAATTTCAACAGTTGCCGGAGCAGGAATGGGAATAATACCATGAGCACATTTCACAAACCCTCCTCCGAGCTGAACCGACGAAGCCATAACCTTATCCACTTTTAAATAATCTAAACACACCGCAGCTCCCACAATATCAACAATAGAGTCAACAGCCCCGACTTCATGGAAATGCACTTCATATAGTGGCTTTCCGTGAACCTTTGCCTCAGCCTCTGCCACCTTCATAAAAATCGCCAAGCTTACTTTTTTTACCCTATCACTTAAGTTACTGTTTATTATTATATTTTCAATATCCTTTAAATTTCTATGAGCATGGTGAGTATGTCCACTGTCAGACTCCTCTTCCATACCGTTATGCGCTTCATGATGATGGTGGTGGTCATGAACATGGGGTACATTTTTTAAGACTACGTCTACCCTGGTTCCGCTTATTCCTTTTTTATTATCTTTTTTTACCTGCAGCTCATATTCAGCATCCAGATTAAGCTTAGACAACTCCCGCCTTACATAATCCTCATCCACTCCCAAATCCAACAATGCACCTAAATTCATATCGCCGCTAATGCCGCAAAAACAATCATAATACAATACTTTCATTGTCGAGCTCTCCATTACATAATTTTTATTCATCTTTATAGCGGAATAACCTTCACTGCCGCTTCCTCCACCGGGCAAGCATTCTCACAGGCACCACACCCGATACACTTTTGCGAATCTATATACGGGCGCTTGCTATCGTCGATGATTATAGCATCTGCCGGACATCGCTCCTTACAGATCAGGCATGCTTTCCCCTGGGCCCAAGCCAGACAAGTTAACTTGTCCAATCTGGCAACTCCGATTTTTACTTTTTCTGTTTTGATTGGTCGGATTGCGCCGGTTGGGCAAACCTTGGAACACAGCATACATAAGTCACAGGCGCCTTTACGGGGAATCAACTCCGGTATCTCATACACCAGAATCCCGCTGGGAAAAGGCATTGGCACGAGCCCACTGGTAGGACACACCTTTACACATCTACGGCAACGATTGCAGGTTGCCAGAAAATTAGCGTTATCTCGTTTGAAATTGCCCATGATTCGTCATCCCTCTTCATTATTACTCTCGCATGCTTGTTTTTTCATAGGCTTTTCTTAAACAGTCTAGCACCTGGAGTTAACTCCTAGTCAAGTTTTTTTGGGAAAACATTCTAAGTGGACAAAAAACATGGTAAAATGCCATTTTTTATTTTATAATACGGCCTCAATGATCAGTACAATTCATTTACTGCTTTCAGATATTTGTTTTGCACTTTAAGCCGCTCATATTTTTCTTCAAAGTGTCTTGTTTTCCCTATTATACATAGAAATACCCTATAGGGTAGACTTTTTTAGTGTCTACTCTATAGGGTAAATTTTAGTTATCGCTGGCAGCAGCCCCTTATTTTTATGCATAAAAGACTTTAATTCTTGACAACCCTATCTTTTACCCACTTTCAAGTGCTGGTAATTTTTAAATTGATCAGACAACTTCGACTAACATCCCCCGGCCCTGTTCGCCTGCCCGAGCAGCTGCAAACGATTCGTTCCTTCATGGTTTGCAGCGAACTAAAGCAAATTTACTTTTGTTGTAATTCCCGATTCCATTCTAGACACATTTCTACTCCTCGCCTAGCATCATCGACCCAGGCATCGGCATCAGTATATTCTCTCACCTTTTCATTAACTATCCCGCCAATAAGAATTTTAATTTTTTTATCACGTTCAATTAGTCGAACCAATTGAATTGTTCGTTTCATGGGCTCAATACCAGGAGTAAGCAAACTACATAGGCAAAGTACCCGTGCACCTGTTTCGGTTAAAGCCAGAATAAACTTATCTGGCGGTACATCAACCCCGAGGTCATACACTTCAAAGCCGTGACAGCGTAGCAAAGATCCTACCAAGTTTTTACCGATATCATGAATATCGCCCTCAATCGTGCCAAAAACAATTTTACCAACAATCGGCCTTTTCTCAGTAGTTTCAACAACTGGCCCCAGAATGTCCATAATTTCCGAAAATATTTCTGAGGAAAGAATTAAATCGCCCAAAAAGTATTCACCCCGCGAATATCTGTTCCCAACAGCCACCAGCCCGGCTCGGCATTTATCAACAATGTCCAGTGGTGATATGCCAAGATTCAGACTTTTTTTAACCAGTTCGAGCGCCAATGGTTCATCAAGTTCACTGATAGCGTTCGCCAGAAGTTCTAACACTGTCAACGTTCCCCCTTCAAAGGATGTTTGTCCGAAACTAAAGAATATCGGTCACCGCGATAATAGAAAACCCCCACCCCGATAGGCCGATTATCGTCATCGTACAAAGCCTGCTGCAATTTTAGTACAGGCTCACCTTGCGCTACATTGAGTAATTTAGCATCAAATTTCCCGGCACTTTCCGCAGTAAGAATAGCTTGACTTCGTACCGGTAAAATATCGGTATGAATCATAACAACCTCTGAAAAAGCCTTATATTGTAACTCATTCTCTAGAATGGGGCGTCCCTTGATATACATCATATATTTATGTTCAACAGCGATAGGTTCATTATCTGCCAAAAGCAGTCGGCAGTAATGTAATATACCCTGATTAGCCTTCATACCTAACTTCACAGCAAATTCCGGGAGTTCTTTGAGAAACTGAACATGAATCAGCCGGCACCCGGGCTCTTTGCCCATATTTGTCATATGAGCATGGAAATCTTCCATTAAAAATTCAGCTCGATCCAATAACGGTCTTGATACGAATGTCCCTTTTCCTTGTTGGGTACTAATAAGTCCTCGCTCGGCAAGCAGGCTCAGACATTTGCGGACAGTGGTACGGCTAAGCTCATATTCCCGGCTAAGTTCATTTTCTGATGGCAGCGACTCACCGACCTTTAACTGCCCCGACAGTATTTTCTTTTCCAGTATAGTTGCCAATTGATAAAAGGGAGGGGTAAATGAATTCTTGTTAATTCTCTCCATGTATATTAAAATCCACCTTATCATAGCTGTTTGTTGTTTGTTATCGCCATTTACTTCTACATGAGCAATACCCTTTCCTTCCTCAAAAATAGGAGATAGCCCCGAGCTGCCCCGGGGCCACAAAACATCTCTAACTATGTCCCATTATTCCACAGCCGGCGGGCGCAAAGGCAAGAGCACTAATATACCCACAATCGGCCCGGCAGCCATCATATACCAAACAGTGTTGAAGCTGCCGCTCATATCAATAACACCACCCAAAATCAACGGCCCAATCATAGGAGCAAGCTGGAAGATAAAGTTAGCAATGCCGTTAGCCGTAGCTGCCCATTCCTTGCCTGCATACTCCGAAACCATCAGGCTTAAATGCGGATTGGCGAGATAAGAACAAAAACCATATACAAAACCAATGATGTTTAACATCTGCAAAGTTGTTTGCGAGCCAAAATATACGGTCAATGGCACGCTTATGGCATAAGCAGCAATTATAATATTCTTACGATTACCTATTCTATCAGATATCCAGCCTGATACGATCGGCGCGATTAAGCCGCCCAAGCTGTACCAAATCAGTACAATTCCGGCCTCTTTTACCGAAAACCCTAATTTTTTGACATAGGCATTAGCCCAGGTAGCTAACCCAAGCTCCATCCACATCAGACAGAATCCGGCAATGGCGATCAGCACGATATTGCGGTTATTAAAAAATACCTTGAATCCACCAAAAAATGATTTTTCTCCTTTAGGTTCATCTGAAGTCTTAACCAAAAAGTAAATCAATACCCCAAGTATTGCCGTAGCAATACCTATTCCCTGAAACGCACCCTGCCAGTTGAAGGCATTATTAAGCGCAGGCACAACATAATTTGCCAACAATAATCCACCAGATGGCGCTGCCAGCAGCAAGCCAAAGGCCGTTCCTCGTTCCTTGGCTGGAAACCATTCCATCAACGCCCTGGCACAACAGGACATGATGGCCCCTGCTCCTAAACCTGTCACAACCCGCAAAGTGAAGCCAATATCAAACGACGTTATTGACCCCATTGCCCACGTAGATATTCCCTCAATCACTAAGCTTACCCCTAAAATAGTACGGACACCAAAACGGTCAGCTAACATGCCTGCTGGTACTTGAGTGATAACATAGCCTATATAAAATGCCGTCATATAGGCGCCTGCTTGCGACATGTTCATTTTCAGCACCGGTACAACTACTGGGATTAACGGCGGCCAGGCAAAACGCGCCAGAAATGTTAGCACAAAGCTGGCAAACATTAGAGCCATTATTACCCAACGATACTGGCTATATTCTTCTTTCTGGACTTGGTTAACCATACAAATTCCTCCCTTTAATCTTAATCGCTGAGTCAAGACTCCCACCTCTACAGGCGGCGTCAGTTCAGGTGGAGTAGACTCTCCACCTGAACCCCCGATGTTTCAGCTCTGCTGAAACGAGTTCACTTGATTTGCATCCCATACCCAACTAAATCAATGATTTTTCACGTACGCCTATAACAAAAAATATAGACAGTACCGGGCCCATTGCTAGAATCCACCACACATAATCAAATATACCTGTTGAGTCAATAACTAACCCTATAAACCAAGGACTTAGTAAGGATGCCAATTGAAATAAGAAATTCGATACTCCATTTGCGGTCGCGGCCCATTTCATTCCGGCAAACTGGGATATCATTATTGTCAGTTGAGGGTTAACAATGTATGACATAAATCCAGCTGCCAAGCCGACAATACATAACATGCTAAATGAAGTCTGCTGCCCAAATAGTATTGTGGTTGGTATAACACCAACTAGAGCTGCAAGCACCAGTGATTTTCGACATTCAAACCGATCAGACATTATTCCTGAAACAAGCGGGGCGACTACCCCACCGAGACCGTACCAAGCCATTACTTGGCCAGCCTGACTAATTGAAAAACCCAGACTTTTGATATAGGCATTCGCCCACGTAGCTGTTCCTAATTGCAGCCACATTAGAAAAAATCCGGTTGCAGCAGTTAGCATCAGGTCACGGTTTCCGAAAATTAACCTTAGTCCTTCGCTTACATCTCCGATTTTCTCATTATAAGTACAATTAGATTTCATGAGCAATAGTATCAATACGCCTGCCGTAAATGTCAACGAACCAACGGCAAGAAAGGCCCCGTGCCACCCCAACGATTGATTTAGATGCGGAACTAAAACATTCGTAATTAAAATCCCACCAGAGGGAGCCGCCATGAGCAACCCAAAAGCCAATCCCTGTTCTTTAGGAGGAAACCATTCTACTAAGGCTCGTGAGCAAGATGCAAAAACCGCTCCGGCACCGAACCCGGCTAATATGCACAGATTAAAACCTAATTCGTAACTATCGATCAGCGACAGCGTCATCGTAGCAGTTCCCTCAATAAGCAAGCTTAGCGATAGTATGACTCGTGCACCATAGCGATCAGCCAAAACCCCTGCTGGAATCTGTGTAATAAGATAACCGATATAAAAAGCGCTCATGAAAGCTCCAGCTTGCCCCATCGTCATACCTAGTGCTGGTACGACCACCGATATTAGTGGCGGCCACGTGAAGCGGGTAATAAAAGTAAACAGAAAACATAAAGCACAGAGCATCAAAATAACCCACCGGTATCTTAAAGGAGCCTCATTATTTTCCACTCGTTTCACCAAACTTTTACATTAAAATGCCCAACTCCATAACCAGTTAAAGGCCATGCCCTCGATAGTCTCCCACGGTTGTCGAATAAGTGCTTCGTTACCAGTTACTCCACCCAAATCAGTTTTCTTAACCTCCCAAGGGGTAAGAACCTGTTGCTGACCTAATCCGGGTATTTCGCTGCTGACTGGTAATGGTGGCAGTGGTCTGGGCTTGATATTCTTGTCATACCAGCCATATTTCATGACAGCATCAACCATGGCCCGTACGTTTTCAGGTTTGGAATTTACCGGAAGATAGCATCCTCCACCCATCATATAGCCGCCACCTACACCAAGCTTTTCACATAATATTTTAACCCTGGCATCAATCTCCTCCGGCGTACCAAGAATAAACATCTGGCTGGGAATGCCGCCAGCGATACACATGTGATGACCAAATTCTTCTTTGGCCTTAAAAATATCACCCTGATCATCAATATCGCAGATTACCGAACCTTTTGGCAATTCTAACATATGATGCCAGTGCTTACCCCAATCCCCTTCCATATACAGCCTAATTTTATGCCCAGCGGCAATAATCATTTCCATTGTTTTCTTAAAAGAAGGCCAATAGAAGGTGTCAAATTGTTTTGGTGACATAAACGTCGGCTTATGCGTAGGTACAAATATTGGATACCGGCGTAGCGGATCGGCAGTCGCCAACGCATGTCGGGCCATAATAGGTGCCAATATATCGCATGCCTCCAGAACTTTGTCCGGCTGGCGGCGGATATCGCGAAGAATTCCAGTTAGACCGCGCAAAACATCACCAAGCAGGTCAAAGGGGGCGAGAAAGGCTCCGGTCATTGGTTGAGGCATACCGCACTGATTTTGTAATTGTATCGATCTATTGCGCATAATTTCAGCATACATGCCCTGTGCCATACCGGCTTTGAGGAAGGCAAAATGGGAACGAGTTGAACCTTTGTCCATTTCACTGAATACTCTTGGCAAAAATTTTTCCATCATAAATTGCCCCGAATTAGCAATTAATGCGTCATATTCATCAGCTAGCATATACTCGGCTTCGGAAAATTGAATAGCCACATGAGGAGCTAGATCGCGTCCGGGAAATTTATAAGTTTTAACACCAAGAACATCATAAATCGGAGCCCAGAAACGGTTATTTCGCAAGACATCAAACTCGGGATAATCGCGAATGAAATCCATTTCACTCTGAAGCCACTTTTGTGGATCATAAATAACTTCTTGGCCACTGGCTGTGTAAGACTCAGCAAAGTTATTACTTCCAATGGCAATTGGAATTCGATCCACTGGCTCCAATGCAATGGCGTTCTGATATCTACCTAACCGTTGTTCATAAATTTCTTTCATGTCTGTGGACATTTTGACATCACTCTCTTCCTTTATATATTTATATATTTGCTTAAGCACCTGCAGCATTTATAACGAATTACCGTCATTATACTTAAGGTTTACCAATCATCATTGTTACTAAACATCCCCCTCTCTGTGATAATTTAATCATGTTACATTAATTTTTGAATAGTCGCCTACATGTCTACACAAGTATACTTCTAGGTTTACTGCAAAAATCCTGCTATCCATTAGCTGTTTTTTTAAAAAATTTCTAATATTTAAATAATATTTGACAATCGCTGAGGTCGTAACGGTCTCACTATAGCATTATGAATAACCCTTATCCCCTTACTGTCAATAGACAATCGAGTAGGAGGCTATTTATTATTTAAATAGCCGACCTCTCACACCACCGTACGTACCGTTCGGTATACGGCGGTTCAACAGGAATTAATGTACTAAT
>Ga0316602_10000972_pt1 | contig 10390 bp, 10 predicted proteins | sample OWC_soil_day10_C_FD_203103 | JGI IMG/M metagenome (GOLD analysis project Ga0316602, IMG submission 203103) | Wetland soil microbial communities from Old Woman Creek delta, Ohio, United States - OWC_soil_day10_CT | ecosystem: Environmental > Terrestrial > Soil > Wetlands | place: USA: Ohio... | reverse complement strand
ATTAATATCTCTTATTTCCCCCGGAGCCGGTGTGGCATGAAGGGGAACCAGTTCATCCCCTGTGGATATTATGGTAATCGCCCATGGTTTAAAAACCACAGCCTCTGTAATGCCAAGGCTTGCCATAACTCCAATTTCCTGGGGACGGATCCTGGTTCCTTTCTTTATCACTATTTCTCCCTGCTCTATGTCTTCACCAGCTGAAACCACATTTTTCCCATAGGAAACCGGACTGTAAACGGCAATATGACTGCTGTCAAAGGCTTCACAGTATTCAACCATTACCACTGCATCTGCTCCAGGCGGAATCATTCCGCCGGTGGGCACATAAACGCATTCCCCGGCATGAATCTCTTTCAGGGCTGGAGAACCCATGTTAATTTCATCCACACATTCCAAAAAAACCGGCAGATTCTCCGATGATCCGGCAGTATCACCGGATATAACAGCATATCCGTCTACGGCAGACCGGTGAAAGGCCGGTACCGGTTCGTTAGAAATAATGCCGCTGGCTAATATATATCCCTGGGATTCAAGTAATTTTCTGCATTCTGTCTTAATCAGCTTATTCTGTATGATGTTTACTGTCTTATCTCTTGCTGAAGCTATGGTATCTACCTTTAATAATTTCATTCTTATTATTGCCTTTCCTGATTCAGTTTCCAATCATATATTTTGACAAATATTGTCTGATAACAGGATTATCAGAATTAAGTAAAATCTCATCCGGAGTTCCCGATGCGAGAATACTTCCTGCGTCCATAAAGTGGATGCATTGACAAAGCTTATAAATATGTGTCAGCTGATGGCTTACAATGATCCATGTAGCCGGCTTTTTTAACTGAATTTCAGAAATTATCTGCTCAAACAGTACAACACTGTCCGGATCCATATTAGCCATGGTTTCATCAATAAAAATCACCCTTGGCTCAAAGATCAATGCTCTTGCTAATGAAAGCTTCTGGCGTTCTCCGCTGGAGAGGCTGGGAGCATATTGCTTTTCTTTGCCGGAAAGACCGCACCTGTCTATCCATTCCATGATTGTCTCTTTCTTAATAACCTGCTTCCTTATCTTTAATGGATAAGTGAGATTATTATATACCGTATCATGAAGCATATAGGGTCTTGGTACCGTAATTACTATATCCTGCTTCGTTAATGTGCCAAAATCCATAATCTCCGTATCGGGCTTTAACAGCCCCGTCATCAGTTTAATCAGAGTAGACTTGCCGCTTCCATTATTTCCTATGATCCCATGTATTTTTTTCTCTTCCAGACGTAAATCATTCACATTTAACTGAAAGTCACCTATTTTTTTTTCCAGCTTAATTATTTTCAACATTTTCTTCGTACCTTCTGAGAAAATCTACAAAACATTGAATTATAAAAGAAATTCCAAGCAGAACCAAACCCAAAGTAATCGCTTCCCCAAAATCGCCTTTATTTCTCATTAATGATATTGCAGTTGTCATTGTCCTTGTCTTATACTTTATATTACCGCCTACAATCATCACAGCGCCGACCTCACTGATGGAACGTCCAAAACCGGTTATAAGGATGAAATAGATGTCATTTTTCATTTCCTTTATCACAAGCAGAAATGTCTGCCACCGGTCAGCGCCCATGCTAATTGCGAAGTTTCTTATCTGAGGCGCCATATTTTTACAGGATGTATAAACCATCCCGCTGATAATAGGGGCGATGATCACTGTCTGTGCAATGACCATCGCCGGAAATGTGAATAATAGCTCCCATCTGCCCAAGGGCCCCCTTCTCATTAAAAGCAGATAAACAGCTAAACCCACAACCACAGGCGGAAATCCCATTAATGTCCGGTTTATTCTGATAATCACCTTTTTTCCGAAGAAGTCAACCCGTTCCAGAAACATACCAAACGGGATACCAAGTAAGGCAGAGATAACAGTAGAGACAATCGCTAATTTCATTGTCAGTAGGATAATATCTATGATTTCCTGATTTATTTCAATGCCCATACTTGTCCAAAACTGCATTCATGCAGACTCCTCATTATTTATTTGCTGCCGCGTTAGGAATAAATAAAGATTCTCCATACTCTTTTACACCAAAATCTCCGATGAGCTTCTGGGTATCATCTGAAAGTATCCAGTTAATAAAATCCTGTGCACCTTCAGCATTAATTTTTGAATTCTTTTCCGGATTTACCGCGATTACACCATAATAATTGAGTAGCTGTTTATCCTTTTCACATACAATATCCATGGTTGTCTTTGATTTAGTTGCTAACCAGGTCGCCCTGTCTGAAAGCGTATAGGCGTTTTTTTCTTCTGCCATCAGCAGGGTAGCTCCCATTCCCTGACCTGCACTGATATAATTGGGGTTATCCGAAGGTGTTATATTCAGATTTTTCCAGATAGAGAGCTCCTTCGTGTGGGTACCGGATTCATCCCCCCTGGATACAAAGACATCCTTATTATCAAATATGGTCTTAAAGGTCGCTTGTACATCACTATTCTTTTCTATTTTTCCCTTTGGTCCCACAATTACAAAATCATTATACATAACATCAAAACGTTTTAAACCGTGTCCGGCTTCAATAAAAGCTTCTTCTTTTGCCTTTGCATGCACAAGCAGAACATCCGCTTCTCCGTTCTCGCCCATCTTTAAGGCTTCTCCTGTACCAACTGCTATAGTATCCACTTCCCAGCCTGTTTTTTTAGTAAAATCCGGAAGTATTTCATCTAACAGACCCGAATCCTGTGTGCTGGTAGTTGTTGCCAGAATTATCTTTCCCTTCTTGGATGTTTCTGATGCTGAAGTTTCAGTCGAATTATTTTTTGTGCTGCTCTGTGTTGTAACCTCCGTTTTAGGGGAATCGCTCTGCTTTTGAGCATTGCTGCAGGCTGATAAGGCTGTGATTAATATAATACAGGAAAAAATTGCAATAATTTTATTTTTCATCCTTTAAATCCCTTTCTTCGTTTATATATGAACTGCTGCCTTCTTATCTTGCGCAATTATTAGCAGTTCCAATCAGGATCTTCAGACCGTGGTCAAGTTCAGTAATCACATAGGTAAGACATTCTTCTACGGCTTTGGGACTGCCTGGCAGATTCAGTATTAATGTGGATTTTCGGATACCGCAGGCAGCTCTTGACAGCATGGACCGCTTTGTCATCTGCATGCTATAGGTGCGCATTGCCTCAGGGATTCCGGGAACCATTCGTTCAACGACTTTTTGGGTTGCCTCCGGCATGCAGTCTCTTTGAGAGAATCCGGTTCCACCTGTGGTTAATATAAGATCTGCCGTATGATTGTCACAGATATATTTCATCTCGTCGCATAACATAGTCATATCATCAGGAAGAATCGTCTGGTGAACAACTTCATAACCATATTCCTTCACAATTCTGCATATAACAGGTCCGCTTATATCCTCTCTTTCTCCTGCAAATCCGGAATCGCTGGAGGTTATCACCGCCACCCGCAATTTATCAGTTTCCGTTTTCTCCGCCGCAGCTTCCAATACCACCATATCATCCCCTTCCCGTATGATACCGCCTGATAACACACGGGCAAAAACGCCCTCTCTGGGCATAATACAATCACCCATTTTGTGATAGATCTCACATCCGGTATGGCATTCTTTTCCAATCTGGGTAAGCTCTAAAAGAACGTCATTGCATTGAAATCTGGTGCCTACCGGCAGGGAACGAAAATCAATTCCATCGACGATAAGATTTTCTCCAAATGCACCTTCTGCCACTTCTGCTCCCCGGCTCTTAAATGCTTCAATTTTATCATTGGACAGAAGGCTGACCTGTCTGTGCCATTTTCCTGCATGGGCATCTCCTTTCATTCCGTATTCCTTTATAAATTCTGCCGAATGTACATTTTTCTTTTGAGTCCCTTTTTTTTCACTGATGCAGACTGCGATTATTTTTCCCATAAGTATTCTTTTCTTATCCTCCTATTTTTGACATACCATCGAGTTCATACGTACCCTGGGGATTGTCCCCTTTAAAGTTGTGGCTGACTGGCTTCTCATAAATCGTCTGCTCAATCATCTGTTCCAGAAAAGAATCCTCTTTGCTGCCTCTTAGTACAACTTTTAAGTCCGTTCCATGTTCATATTGCAGACAGGTTTTTAAATGACCATCGGAAGTAAGCCTTACCCGGTTGCATTCGTTGCAGAATTTATGGGAAATTGCACTGATAAAACCAATTTTACCTTCAAAATCGGATACCGAATAATAATGGGCCGGTCCATTTCCAAGAACAGTATCAACTGGTTCGAATGGACCATAGGCTTCTTTCAGAATTGCAATGATGTCCTCTTCACTATAATATGAGTAGTTTTTTCCAAGCCCGATCGGCATCATTTCTATAAAGCGGACACCCAGTCTGGAATTCTTTGCCAGACCGGCAATCTTTATAATATCTTCCTTGTCAGTATCAAGAACCGGAACACAATTTATCTTTACTTTTAGTTTCTGATAATTAAGCGCAGCCTGTATTGATGAACGTACCTCATTTAAAGCATCTTTTCTTGTGATCTTTTCATATTTTGAAGAATTCAGCGTATCCAGACTGATATTAACCCCATCTAATCCGGCTGCCACAAGATCAGGAAGATATTTTCCCAATAACAGACCATTGGTTGTTAAGGTAACGTTTTTCATTCCAACCTGTGTTTTCATCTGTCCAATGAGAGACGCAACATCTTTTCTTACCAGCGGCTCGCCCCCCGTTATCTTTACTTTATTAATACCTAACTTTAAAAAACATTTGCAAAGCCTGAGGATTTCATCATAAGTCAGGATTTCTTCATGAGGCATAGATGGAACGCCTTCCTCTGGCATACAATAAATACAGCGAAGATTGCATCTGTCTGTTACTGAAATCCGAATATAATCAATCTTTCTATCCCATCTGTCAATCATCGCATGTCCTTTCCGTTGAAAATATCTCCGCTTTTTCCTCCGCTCTTTTTCTCAAGAAAAATATCTGTTATCTCCATATTCTTATCAATTGCTTTGCACATATCGTACACTGTAAGCAGAGTTACTGTAACTCCGGTGAGAGCTTCCATCTCAACGCCGGTTTTTCCTTCCGACTTAACCAGGCAGACCGCTTTAATACTTCCTGTTTCCCTGCTTACTTCAAAGTCTATCTGACATTTGTTTATAGCAAGCGGATGACACATAGGAATAAGTGAAGAGGTGTTTTTTACCGCCATGATTCCTGCTACCCGGGCAACCCCAAGCACATCTCCCTTTTTCACGGTATGATTTAAAACAGCCTCCATAACCTCTGAATTTACAATGATCTTACCTTTAGCAACTGCTGTACGAACAGTGATATCCTTCTTTGATACATCAACCATAACCGCATTGCCCTGGTCATCAAAGTGTGTCCATTCTCCCATAATATTTCCACCTCATCTTCTGGAATTTTAAAATAGCTGTGAATTAGTAAAATTTCAAACGCCGACCGCCAGCGGATATCACTAAAAGTGTATGATTATATGCCACAAAAATAATGTGCAATTCATGAAATAAATATATATTATCAAGACTATTTTGTCAATATTTATCGTTTTACATATCGCTTTTTTGTTTTTTTTGTCACTAATTGCTAATTTCATTTTTATGTAAATCTATTTTTTAAAGAAAAAAAAATTGCTATATAACCATATAATGTGCCCAAAATTAAATTTTACTAATAATGTTTCACTTTTTATTTTATAATTTTTCAAACTTCTGCCTCCTCCAGCCAGTAACCATATGATATTATATGGAACTATATTCCAAAAATATCCTTCTTTCAAATCCACCCCGTTCTATATACTTTTCTCTCTGCTTTGCCTCTAATTCTTCTTTTGTATATCCGCGTGCCTTACATATTGCATACAAAACTTCCAGAACATCTGCCATTTCCTCCAGGCTTTTGTCTGCCTGATATTCATCCACTTCCTCCTGAAGTTTTTTATCCAACTCAGAAAGGTATTCTGCCTCTGCCAGGACATTATATTCTGCCTTGCGTCCACTGCTTTCGATAATCTCCGGGATTTTATCCCTTACCAGTTTATTGTATTTATCCATATATTTCACTCCATGTTCAATTTCAATTATGCAGCATTTTGATTATACTACCATTTTTTTAATGTAGGCGCAAGGGCGTTCAGCAGCAGCTATTGCAAAGAAGATATAACAGGATAGGATATGTTGAGCTTGTAGGAAACTGGTCAAAATAATATAACAAGAAAGCAGCATCGTCAATTCCTGATGAATTGTCAATGCTGCTTTTTTTAATTTAGAACTTATTGAGAAATTAATAATTATAAATTATAGTGGGAAAGTTTTTGAAAGGATTGATTGATATTCCATAACCAATTCATTCATGATAGATTCCACGTTTTCTCTTTTGTTCAGCATACCAGCAATCTGGCCTACAACTACCGTTCCTTCTTCCATTACTTCGCCATTTACAGCTGCCTTACGTAAGCAGCCGGAACATAATTCCTGAATTCTCTTTGCCGTTTCCTCACCTTCGTATTGCTTCTCAATTTTCAAAATCTTTTCAGTCAGATTATTGGCAAGCCCTCTGACTGCATCCCCTACGGAAGCACCCGTGATTGCAGTATCGCCTTCCTTTGATTCAATGATTGCATTTTTATAATTATCGTGGACAGGGCATTCATCTGCCAGTAAAAAACGACTTCCAATCTCTACACCCTCTGCTCCAAGCATAAAAGAAGCAGCAATTCCTCTGGCATCACCGACTCCGCTGGAATTGACTACCGGAATACTCACTGCGTCAACAACCTGGGGAATTAATGAAAAGGTTCCTGTAAATCCATAGATATGTCCGCCGCCGTCTGCGCCCTTCACAGAAATAATATCTACTCCGGCCTTTTCAAAAACCACTGCATCTTCAACTGAAGCAGTTTTACCAATCAGTATAACTCCGGCCTTTTTTAATTTATCTGCGTACTCTGGCAGAGTATCATAAAACTCACGCATTGTCTCTAATTCTACAACCGGAACCTTTTCTTCCAATATTACTTCTAAAAGCTCATCTGCATAAGGAACTGCGGTAATCAGATTGCATCCATAGGGCTTATCGGTCAATTCTTTTACTTTTTTAATTTCAGCTTTAAAAATTTCTACCGGGGAAAATCCGATTCCCATAATTCCTAAACCACCTGCGTTTGAAACTGCAGCAGCCAGTCTGCTGTCGGAAGCCCATGCCATTGGTCCCTGTAAAATTGGATATTGAATGCCTAAAATGTCACATACTTTATTCTTCATTTTTATACCTCTTTTTTTATTTTTTATTAAATATTTTTATTTTCGTGTATAATGATTATATCAGCACAATATAAAAAAGTATTCGTTTGAACTAACTCAAAATATCTTACTTTTTTAGATACTTCGTACAAGTAAGGAGACCAAATTATGTTACTTACACTTGAAAAACTGATAAAACAGCTCTCCCCCTTCCAGCCTGTTTATCAAAGTAGCAAAACGATTTCTATCCCTGCAGAATCCATTACTTTCTTTAACAGAGACACGGACTACAGCCAGGGGAAATCTCTTTATCTTGGATATGCCTCTCAATTTACTCTTGATATGGAGGCAGTTCCATCAGCCATGTTAATAATCTGTATTGAAGACGTCCCGCTTTCAGATGAAATTCTGTCTCATACAATTGCAGTCATGGTCAGGCTTCCTGAAGGTACGGATCCATTTTTGGTATACAATGCCATCAATGCATTATTCCAGGAAGAGATAACGCTTAAAAATTTCACAGAAAAGCTGTATGAAGCAGTGATTCAAAATTACAGCATTCAAAGCATCTGTAATGTGGCAGCCGGTTTTTTAAATAATCCTCTCGTTCTTATGAATGAAATACTGAAGCATATCGCTATTTCTTCAGACATCGAGCTTGAGGATTATGTATGGCTGGATCAGAAAAAGAACGGAGGATATATATCAGATACCTCTTTGGATTTACTTACAAAGCAAATGGTATATGAAAAAAATGTCAGTTACTCAGATCCCATTTTATTACCAGAAGGAGATTTTAAATACAGAAGGATTATTCAACACATTTTAATCAATAATCAGTTAGCCGGAACAATTGTCGTCTTTGAAATCCAGAAGCCCTTTCAGGATACGGACATGCAGCTGGTTAAAATGCTTTCCGATGTAATTACTTTAAAGATGAAATCAGAAACCTGTTCTATACAGTCAAAGAATGCTGCATATGAGCATTTTTTTAATGATTTATTAAATGGTGAGCTATACGCAGACAGTTTATATGAAAGGCTTCAGACACTTAATATAACCATTCTTGACAATATTTATATCATCGCGATTGATATTAATGAATACGATCAGACACACAGAACCATACAATATTTAAAAAATTCTCTGGTTGAAACGCTGAATGAGGGAACCTCTGTTATTTATGATAACTATATTGTTACAGTTATTATGCTTGAGGGCGGTTCTACTATATCCGAAGCCCTGATTGGCAGGATTGAGCAGTTCTGCCAGAAGCGGAGACTGTTTGCGGGTATCAGTAACTGTTTTCATGATATTTCAAAATTCAGATTGTATTTTGAACAGGCAATTACATCACTGGAATTGAGCCGCCGGCTGACAAAAACAAGCCACCTGGCATTTTATAACCAGCTTATAACGGAGCATATGATCAGTATTGCCTCTCATCATACCGATCTAAGACTGCTTTGCAACGACGACCTTATGAATCTGCTTTATTACGATGAGCAAAATGATACCACTTATGCCAACAGCCTGTATGAATTTTTGAATCATGAAAGAAATCTTGCCCGTACATCGGAAGTCCTGCACGTTCACCGAAATACGTTGATTTATAGAATCAACCGGATTAAGGAGCTGTTAAACAATGATTTGGATGATGCACATTACCGTTTCAGCTTGCTGCTTTCGTATAAAATTATATCCTTTTTGAATAATGCGAATATACCCCAGAAATAATTTTACAAACGCATGTGGTTGTTTTAAATAAGAAAGCAGGCTGACTCATGAATGAAATGGGTCAGCCTGCCTTTGTATTAATATTTTATTTAAGCATTTCTTCTATCTGATCTGCAGCATCCTTTAAATAATCACAGGAGAATCGTTCAAACTCTCCCTTATCTACCAGGCTTGCAAGGATGGGATCAATGGGTATTCTCCCCAGTATATCAACATTGGTTTCTTTTGCTATTTCCCCTAGTTTACTCTGTCCGAATATAGGGATTTCTTTCCCACAATCCGGGCACTTTACATAACTCATATTTTCCACGTACCCAAGTATTGGAATATTCATTAATTTAGCCATATTATAGGCTTTTTTTACAATCATGGAAACCAAATCCTGGGGAGAGGAAACAATGACGATTCCATCCAGCGGAATGGACTGAAATACTGTTAAAGGAACATCACCGGTTCCCGGCGGCATATCAATCAATAGATAGTCTAATTCTTCCCATACAACTTCACTCCAGAACTGCTTTACTGTACCGGCAAGAATAGGGCCTCTCCATACAACAGGAGCATCTTCTTTATCCAGCAGCAGATTTACAGACATTATTTTTATGTTATTTACCGTTAATTCCGGAAGAATTCCTAATTCATTAGCGGCGGCCTTCCTGGTTATTCCAAACATCCTTGGTATAGATGGGCCGGTAACATCAGCATCCAAAATGCCCACACGATACCCTTTTCTATTTAACAGGACTGCCAGCATGGCTGTTACAAATGATTTTCCTACTCCGCCTTTTCCGCTTACTACACCAATTACATTTTTTATGGAACTGTACTGGTTTAACTGCTCCATCATACTTTCTTTGCTATGCTCACAACCTGCACAGGATTCCCTGGTACAGCTGCTATTTGAACAACCCCTTGCATTTTCGCTCATATTCTCTGCTCCTGTCTTTTCCTTTGCTAAATATATTAATACTATTTTTGACATATGTCAATATTTAGCATTTTCATAATGAAAAATATAATCATTAATTTTGACATGAAACTTTCCTGCTATTGCCGGACACTTTGCTTTCAGGAGAAAAAACAGATTCCCTTTTTCTCCTGAAAGGGCTTCAAAGTTCCCCTGTCCTTTGCTGATAATAACGTCAGATTTATTATAAATATCAATAAACTCAGGGCTGCAGTCAGCCATAATAGTTCCCGGAGATGCACAGCCAGTGGAAATAACCCGCGCAACTGTATTAAGTCCTGAATCGACCGCTTCTTTTTCTGTCACATCATTAATTATTGGCTCATTACGCACTCCATAGGTGATTGCTGCGTCTGGAAAACTCTCTAACATAACCCGGTCAAATATTGTTTCACCTGTATTATCTCCAATAATA
>Ga0316602_10000971_pt1 | contig 10394 bp, 6 predicted proteins | sample OWC_soil_day10_C_FD_203103 | JGI IMG/M metagenome (GOLD analysis project Ga0316602, IMG submission 203103) | Wetland soil microbial communities from Old Woman Creek delta, Ohio, United States - OWC_soil_day10_CT | ecosystem: Environmental > Terrestrial > Soil > Wetlands | place: USA: Ohio... | reverse complement strand
AGCAAAAACACTCTTTGGTCGGCAGCCAACAGCGTGAATCGGGATGTAAAATTATATCTGCACTGGTCAGGAGAACACTATGGTCAATTCTTCGATGATTATCATATTAATATCGATCAGGATGGCAGCATTCACGTTACTACCAATGACTTCTCGCAAACAAAATCCCATACCTATAAGAGAAATACAGCTTCCATTGGTATTTGTTTAGCTTGCTGCTATGGTGCGACGACAGACAATTTTGGCAGTGAACCGCCAACAGCGATGCAAATCGAATGCATGAGTCAAGTGATCGCTGTGCTGTGTAAGGCACTGGATTTGACAGTCGATATTTATCGTGTTATGACCCATGCAGAAGCAGCAAACAATCTCGATGGTCTAAATCCGAGCTACGAAAGCAACGGTTATCCTGATGGAAAATATGGACCTGGTTTTAGTTGGGAGCGATGGGATTTGTGGTATATACCTGGTGTTGCAAAAGGGGAAGGCGGCAATGTTTTGCGTGGAAAAGCAATTTGGTATCAATATAATGGAGTAGGCTTGTAGAAGCCTACTCCCAGTTTAATATGTTTGCTTCGTGTTTTTTTACAAAAATTTATGAAAATAAAATTAGTGAGCAGGAATCTAGGAGGAGTGCAACGAAAGATAATAACAATTAGTTTGTTTATTCGATAAACTAATTGTTGCAAATATAGGAACAGGACAGAGGATAATATGAAAACTGCTGATCAAGTGTTAGTAAAACAGATTAATAAAATGATTGTATTAAATACCATATATAAAAAAAGACCCATATCCAGGGCAGAAATTGCGAAAGTCACCGGACTCAATAAGTCAACAGTGTCTGCTTTAGTGGATGAACTGCTTACGGAAGAGTTGGTTTTAGAAATGGGAACGGGTGAATCACAAGGCGGTCGAAAGCCAGTTAATCTTTCTATCAATAAAGAGGTTGGCAATATTATCGGTATTGATTTAGGAGTCAATTACATCTTAAGTATTATGACAAACTTTGCAGGGGAAATTATTTGGGAAAAGCGCATTGATTTACAGCACACCCATAACTCACCGGGACAAAGAATTGCCGATTTACAAAACTTAATTCAGGAAACGATTGAGAATGCATTCCAGACGGTTCGCGGTATCATTGGCATTGGAATTGGTGTCCCGGGTATTGTAAATTATGAACAGGGACTGATTTTATCGGCACCTAATTTAGGGTGGGAGAATATTGAACTTAGATCAATTATTGAGCAGAAATTTGGCGTCCCGGTGTTTATTGATAATGAAGCGAATGCTGGTGCCATTGGGGAAAAATGGTTCGGTGCAGGGAAAAGAGCAGATGAGTTTTTATACATTAGTGCAGGCACGGGAATTGGAGCGGGAATTATTATTAATAATGAACTTTATCGCGGGTCAAGGGGATTGGCAGGTGAAATTGGGCATATGACAGTCTCTCTTGATGGGATACCTTGCTCTTGTGGCAATACAGGCTGCTTAGAAGAATATTCTTCGGAAAAAGCCCTATTCCGCTATATGAAAGAGCATATATGTGTGGAAGAATTGACCATATTTAATATTATAGATAACGCTATTGCAGGGGATGATGTATCTCGAAGGGCATTTGAGTATGTGGGTAAATACCTTGGTATTGGCGTGGCTAATCTTATTAATGCATTCAATCCTCAGCTTGTCATTATTGGAAATAGTCTGCCTTTAGCCGGTGATATTCTGATGGATGAATTGAGAAAAGAGGCTGGGAAACGCTGTTTTGCTTCTAAATATTTTTCGGTGAAAATCCTGCCTTCTCAGCTTAATATGCATGCATGTGCAATGGGAGCTGCTGCATTGGTCATTTCCAGACTCTATGCGTCACCGGTTTCATAAATATGTTTTTTGCGGCTGCTAACTAAAATATTTAGTTTTAGTTAGCAGGAATATGCATGTAAATATCGAATTAGTTTATCTGACCAACAAACAATAAAGATAATAGTATGAATGTAAGAGAGGTGATACGACTTCGCTATATTTTTTTATTTAATTAGTTTATTGGAGCAACCAACTTATGTAGAAGTAAGGAAAAAGTTGTCGAATGATCAAAGGGGGGATAAGGCGGAATGAGCTTTTTAGGAATTGATTTAGGCACATCTTCTGTAAAACTGCTGTTACTAAATAAAGCGGGAAGTGTATTACGAACAGTATCAAAAGAGTATCCTGTCTATTATCCTAAGGTCGGTTGGGCGGAACAAAGTCCTATGGATTGGTGGAATGCTGTCCGTGAGGGAATCCGAGAGATTTTGACTGAGCCTCAAAACATACAAAGTAAAGTGGAGGGAATTGGCTTAAGTGGGCAGATGCATGGCTTGGTCCTGCTTGATAAAGACAATCATGTGCTGATGCCGGCCTTATTATGGTGTGACCAACGTACTCAGGATGAATGTGATGAGCTAAGTGAAAGATTAGGGCTAAAATTGTCGGAATATACAGGCAATAAGGCACTTACAGGGTTTACCGCTCCTAAGGTTCTATGGGTAAGGAAGAATCGTCCAGAGATTTATGAGCAGATCGAGCACGTTTTATTGCCCAAAGATTACATACGATGGAAATTGACAGGGGAATATGCAACAGATACATCCGATGCATCGGGAACCTTGTTTTTTGATGTAGCCCATCGTTGTTGGTCGTCAGAAATGCTTACTATTCTGGGTTTATCAGAGGAAAAACTGCCTACATGCTATGAATCCTATGAGGTAACGGGCAGCGTAACAAAGCAGGCTGCACAGGAAACGGGACTTCATAGTGGTACTATCGTTGTCGGGGGCGGTGGTGATCAGGCGAGCGGCGCGGTAGGTACAGGTGTGGTAACGGTCGGTACGGTGTCGGTGGCATTAGGTACCTCGGGTGTGGTATTTGCCTGCCAGGAGAATTATTCTGTTGACAGCGAAAATCGCCTCCACTCTTTTTGTCATGCCAATGGAAAATGGCATGTCATGGGAGTCATGCTATCTGCTGCTTCCTGCTTGAAATGGTGGGTGGAAGAAGTCTGTCAATTAGATGATGCTGGTTATGCTGCCTTGCTGGAAGAAGCAGCAAGAGTTTCGTCTGGGAGCGAAGGATTGCTCTTTTTGCCCTATCTGATGGGAGAACGAACTCCCTATAGTGACCCAAATGCTAGGGGAACTTTTGTAGGGCTGACTATGACTCATGGTCGAGGGCATATGACTCGGGCCATTTTGGAAGGTGTTGGTTTTGGCCTGCGTGATTCCTTGGAGATCATCCGGGAGCAAAGCATTCCTATTTATGAGATTCGAGTGAGCGGCGGCGGAGCCAAAAGTGTTTTATGGCGTCAAATACTGGCTGACATTTTGGGGCTGCCCATCTATGTGGTGAATTCGGTAGAAGGACCTGCTTTTGGCGCTGCCATATTGGCTGCAGTGGGGGCTGGAGAATTTGCCGGAGTGGAAGAGGCGTGCGGCGTGATGATCAAAACCGTGGAAAAAACGGAGCCAATTGCGGCTAATATAGAAAAATACAATTCTTTATATGGGGTTTACCATCAATTGTACGGTGCACTTCAAGATTCCTTCGAAAAACTCAGTGTGATCTAAGGGTGGCAGCTATATAACTATATAACAATAGGAGGGGAAAAGATGGAGTATTTTAGTGGGGTAAAAAAAATTACCTATGAGGGCCCTAAATCTCAAAATCCGCTGGCTTTTAAGTATTACAATCCGCAAGAATTGGTGGCTGGCAAAACCATGGAGGAGCACTTGCGGTTTTCAGTTGCTTATTGGCATACGTTTACTCATGATGGTTCCGATCCATTCGGCAGTGGGACGATGCTAAGACCTTGGGATACCTATAAAGGAATGGATAGAGCCAAAGCACGAGTGGAAGCAGCCTTTGAATTGTTTGACAAACTGGATGTTCCTTTCTTTGCATTTCATGACCGGGATATTGCCCCGGAAGGTGCAACAATACAAGAGACAAATGGGAATTTAGATCAGATCATTACTATGATGAAAGAGTATTTGAAGACAAGTAAGGCCAAATTGCTCTGGAATACAGCGAATATGTTTACTCATCCTCGTTTTCTTCATGGTGCGGCTACTACTTGCAATGCGGATGTGTTTGCTTACGCAGCTGCTCAGGTGAAAAAAGGGCTGGAAACGGGCAAGGAATTGGGAGCAGATAACTACGTATTTTGGGGTGGTCGGGAAGGCTACGTAACCTTATTGAATACGGATTTAAAACTGGAGCTGGATAATTTGGCGCGATTTTTCCATATGGCAGTGGCATATGCCAAGGAAATCGGCTTTACCGGTCAATTTCTAATTGAACCCAAGCCGAAAGAACCGACGAAACATCAATATGATTTTGATGCGCAAACGGCCATGGCATTTTTACGGAATTACAATTTACAGGACTATTTTAAGATGAATATTGAAGCGAATCATGCTACGCTGGCCGGCCATACCTTCCAGCATGAATTAAGGATAAGCCGCATCAATGGTATGCTGGGATCCGTTGATGCCAATCAGGGAGATATGCTGCTAGGCTGGGATACGGATGAATTTCCCACAGACTTGTATGAAACTACGCTGGCGATGTATGAGATTCTGCAAAATGGGGGCTTGGGTAAGGGCGGTCTGAATTTCGATGCTAAGCCACGCCGGGAATCCTTTGAGCCGGAAGATCTATTCTATGCCCATATAGCCGGGATGGATACTTTTGCCAGAGGATTAAAAGTTGCTGCCAAACTAAAGGAAGATCAGGTATTTGAAAATATAATTGGGGAACGATACAACAGCTTTAATGAGGGGATTGGCCTTGCGATTATAGAAGGCAAGGCAGATTTTCATACGTTAGAAGCCTATGCACTGCAGAATAAGCCGATTGTGAATCAATCGGGCCGTCAGGAAAAAATCAAAGGAATCTTAAATCAGTATCTATTAGAAGTGTAATCATTGTTAGGATGATTACTCTACAAATGCTTAAGAAAGGAAGAAAAAATGAAAATTAGTGATGGTAATTGGCTTATACAGGAAAATTTAAATGTAATAAACCCAATGTGTGTACATAAGGTACGAGTCGGTAAAAAGGAACTGATTGTCTTAGTCGCACCTCGTGATGTAATTGCGCGGGGAGATCAATTGGATATCCCATTGTTTACGATACGTTTCTTTTCACCACAAGTTGGAGTGATTGGAGTACGGATAGAACATTTTAAAGGTATATATCCTACTACTCCAGAGTTTGCAGTAGCTTATGATCATGATATAAATATTGAATGTAGTAAGGACAAAGACCGGGCTACTTTAAAAAGCGGGGATCTTTCAGTATGCATCAATCAATTGGGAGATTGGCAAGTGGACTTTTTACATGATGGGAAACGTATTACTGGTAGCGGGGTTAAGTCAGCAGGTTATGCAACAGACATTTTAAATGATGAAACATATATGTATGAGCGATTGGATTTAGGAGTGGGAGAAATATGCTATGGTTTTGGCGAACGGTTTACATCTTTTGTGAAAAACGGTCAGGTTGTTGAAACGTGGAATAAAGATGGAGGAACGAGTACGGAACAAGCATATAAAAATATCCCCTTTTATTTAACAAATCGTGGATATGGTGTATTCGTGAACCATCCTGAGAGGGTGTCCTTTGAGGTGGCTTCAGAGAAAGTTTCCAAGGTGCAATTTAGCATGTCTGGAGAATCTCTTGAATACTATGTCATTGATGGGCCTACACCAAAGCAGGTACTTGACCGATATACCCGGTTAACTGGTCGCCCGTCATTACCGCCTGCTTGGTCTTTTGGATTATGGCTGACAACCTCATTTACTACTAATTATGACGAAGCTACTGTTAATAGCTTTATTAATGGCATGCATGAACGGTCGTTGCCATTGCATGTATTTCATTTTGATTGTTTCTGGATGAAGGCGTTCCATTGGTGTGATTTCCAGTGGGATCCCGCTGTTTTCCCTGATCCTAAAGGAATGCTCGCTCGGTTGAAAAACAAAGGATTGCAGATATGTGTTTGGATTAACCCTTATATTAGTCAACAGTCAGAATTATTTAAAGAAGGTATGGATCATGGTTATTTACTTAAAACTTCCCAGGGACGAGTTTGGCAATGGGATAAGTGGCAGCCAGGACAAGGAATAGTCGACTTTACCAACCCCTCTGCCTGCAAATGGTATGCGGATCATTTACGGCGGCTTATCGATATGGGAGTAGATTGTTTTAAAACAGACTTTGGTGAACGGATACCTACTGAAGTCGTGTATTATGACGGTTCAGATCCACAAAAGATGCACAATTATTATACATACCTTTTTAATAAAGTAGTGTATGAAATATTGCAAGAAAAGAAAGGGGAAAATAATGCTGTTGTATTTGCACGTTCCGCAACTGTCGGCAGTCAAAGCTTTCCAGTGCATTGGGGCGGTGATTGTTATGCTAACTACGAATCAATGGCAGAAAGTTTACGTGGAGGCTTGTCACTGGGGTTATCTGGTTTTGGGTTCTGGAGCCATGATATAGGTGGTTTTGAGAATACAGCCCCTGCTCATGTTTATAAACGGTGGTGTGCTTTTGGTCTTTTGTCAAGTCATAGCAGGCTGCATGGCAGTAAATCCTATAGAGTGCCTTGGTTATATGATGAGGAGGCTGTTGATGTTTTGCGGTTTTTTACAAATTGGAAGTGCCGCTTAATGCCTTATCTTTATGATATGTCTGTAGCAGCTACTCAATATGGATTACCTGTAATGCGAGCCATGTTGCTTGAGTTTCCTAAGGATCCTAGCTGCGATTATCTGGATAGGCAATATATGCTTGGCGATTCTATTTTGGTTGCGCCCATATTTAGCGAGAGTGGGGTTGTTTTGGTATATTTGCCAGAAGGGCGTTGGACACACCTCTTTAATAATGAGGAAGTCAGCGGCGGATGCTGGCGTGAAGAAACATATGGTTTTATGAGCTTGCCTGTTTATGTGCGTGAAAATACACTTTTGGCAGTTGGTGCAAATGATCAACGACCCGATTATGATTATGCTGATGGTGTGGAACTACATCTTTTTGCTCTTCAAGATGGCTGCGAAGCAACTGCAACAGTACGTAATTTGGATGGTGAAGTCGCACTAACAGCTACTGTAACTCGTCAGGGCAGGTGTTTGCAGGTAGCGCTGCTTGGAGTCGCCAAACCATGTTCATTGTTATTACGTGGTGTAGAGAAACTTACAGCAGCACCAACTGAGAATGTTGTATTAGAACAAAAAGAGTTAGGTTTGCAAATTATAATTGGCCCTGGCACTAAGCAATTAGAGCTTATGTTCTAAAAAGTGTACATAAAATCGTAAATAAGACTGGGGGTATTTGAAATGGACGTACTTTCTAGGACTGAGAAAATAGGCTATGGTTTGGGTGATGCAGCAAGCCACATTGTTTTTGATAATGTAATGTTATACATGATGTTCTTTTATACAGATATTTTTGGAATTCCATCTGGTTTTGTTGGAACGATGTTTTTATTGGCACGTGGCTTGGATGCGGTTTCTGATCCTATTATGGGTCTGATTGCAGACCGTACTCGTACTCGCTGGGGTCAGTTCAGACCCTATTTGTTGTTTGGGGCAATTCCATTTGGATTGTCTTGTATCTTGGCTTATAGTACTCCGGATTTTGGAATGAGTGGTAAGATGATCTTTGCTGCTATTACTTATACGGTATTAACTTTAATGTATACGGTAGTAAATATACCTTATTGTGCGTTAGGAGGTGTAATTACCCTTGATCCAGATCAGAGGATGTCATTGCAATCCTATCGTTTTGTACTAGCAACTGCTGGTGGTATGCTAAGTACCGTATTAATGACACCATTAGCACAGTTTATCGGTGGAGACAATCGGGTCTTGGGGTATCAAGGCGGTATTGCTGTATTATCAACTGTAGCTGTTGTAATGCTCATTCTGTGTTTTGTTTTCACAAAGGAGAGAGTACAGGTAGTTGAGAAGAACAAGTCAAGTATGCGCGAAGATATTCGTGACATTTTTCATAATGATCAATGGCGCATTGTGGGGGCACTGACGATTCTCAACATATTGGCAGTATCAGTCCGTGGCGGTGCGATGATGTATTATGTAACTTATATACTTGGTAATGTGGCATATTTTGCCGCTTTTCTGGGCACCTATTCCGTCGGCAATCTTTTGGGGAGTGCTTTAGCGAAACCTGTTACTGATCATATTTGTAAAGTTAAAGTGTTTTGCTGGACAAATGTATTACTTGCAATTATTAGCCTAGGTATGTTTTTTACCCCGGTGAACGCAGTCAGCACAATGTTTGTCTTTATTTTTGTTATTGGGGTGTTACATCAAATGATTACACCCATCCAGTGGGTTATGATGTCCGATACAGTTGAATATGGAGAATGGAAATATGGTAAACGCTTGACAGGTATTAGCTTTGCTGGCACATTGTTTGTGCTTAAGCTTGGTCTAGCAATTGGCGGAGCATTGATTGGCTGGGTGTTGGCAGGCGGTAATTATCAAGCCGGAGCGGCAACGCAGAATGACATGGCAATCCAAAGTATTATCGCATTATTTACTATTGTACCAGCAATCGCTTACTTAGTTAGTGCATTTATTAGTAGATATTATACGTTACGAACTGATCTTCTTAAGAAAATTCTCTATGATATTAAACTTAGTGTTTGAAAAGTGCTTTGAAAAGATCAAATGAATGGAGGGAACCATCGTGTTCAAAGGAAAAAGTGTAAAAATACTTGTTCTGGTGTCCATTTGTATTGCTTCCCTGTTGATGATGGCTGGATGTACGAAACAGGAATCTACTACAGCTAAAGACGCGAGTTCCGCAAAAGGTAAAGTTATTAAGATTGGTCTTAGTATGGATGATTTACGACTGGAAAGATGGCAGCATGACAGAGATATGTTTGTTGCCAAAGCCAAAGAACTTGGTGCAGAAGTGGTTGTCCAATCAGCAAATGGGGATGATCAGACCCAGTTCTCACAATGCGAGAATTTAATTTCCCAGGGCGTAGATATCTTGGTCATTATCCCGCACAATGGTGATGTTCTGGCTCCGATTATCGAACAGGCTCATAAGGCTGGCATTAAAGTATTAAGTTATGATCGATTAATTACAAAATCTGATGTAGATTACTATATTTCTTTTGACAATGTGAAGGTCGGCGAATTGCAGGCTAAAGCCATTACTGACCTGGTACCAAAAGGCAAATATTTCTTAATGGGCGGTTCTCCCGTTGACAATAATGCAAAACTCTTTCGTGAGGGTCAAATGAATGTTCTCAAACCATTCATCGCTAAAGGGGATATCCAGATCGTTGGCGACCAATGGGTAAAAGATTGGCTGCCGGAAGAAGCTCTTAAGATCATGGAGAATGCATTAACGGCTAACAATAATAAGATTGATGCTGTGGTGGCTTCTAATGACAGTACTGCCGGCGGTGCCGTGCAGGCTCTCGGCGCGCAAAATTTAGCAGGAAAAGTACCCATATCCGGACAAGATGCTGAATTGGCTAGCTGCCAGAGAATTGTAGAAGGAACACAGACTATGACCGTCTACAAACCTATTAAACTTCTAGCGCCTTCAGCAGCGGAAATTGCGGTAAAAATCGTCAAAGGGGATCAGATCAAAACAGATGGTGTAGTCAATAACGGCAGTAAAGATGTTCCCTCTATTCTCTTGACGCCTATAGCTGTCGATGCCCAAAATATGGCAGATACGGTTATAAAAGATGCCTATAACAAATTAGAGGATGTATACAAAAACGTTCCTAAAGACAAATGGCCTAAGTAATCACTCAAATTGCAGGTGGGGTTGTATCCCACCTGCTCAATTTAAATATGAGGGGATAAAAATGGACGATTTGATTTTGGAGATGAAGGGAATTATCAAAGAATTTTCGGGTGTTAGAGCCTTAAATGAGGTATCTTTTGCTGTAAAAAAAGGTGAGATTCATGCTTTATGTGGTGAAAACGGTGCTGGTAAATCAACATTAATGAAAATATTGAGCGGTGTGTACCCCCACGGCTCTTATCAGGGTGATATTGTTTTTAATCAGGAGAAAATGATGATTCGTAACATTGCTGATGCGGAAAAAGCCGGTATTGCAATCATTCATCAAGAATTGGCTTTATTTAAAGAACTTCCCGTATATGAAAATATTTTTATCGGTAACGAAATTAGCTCTCATGGGCGTATTCATATACCGGCGATGTTGTCAAAAACGCAAGAACTTTTAAGGGAAATGAGGCTGGATGTCAATCCTTACACACTGGTAAAACAATTGGGAACAGGCCAGCAGCAGTTGGTCGAAATTGCCAAGGCGTTAGCGAAAAATGCTACTTTAC
>Ga0316602_10000970_pt1 | contig 10396 bp, 9 predicted proteins | sample OWC_soil_day10_C_FD_203103 | JGI IMG/M metagenome (GOLD analysis project Ga0316602, IMG submission 203103) | Wetland soil microbial communities from Old Woman Creek delta, Ohio, United States - OWC_soil_day10_CT | ecosystem: Environmental > Terrestrial > Soil > Wetlands | place: USA: Ohio... | reverse complement strand
GACACCGTAACCGTTACCCTCGAAGGTATAGGCCGATTGGAAAACACTATCATTAAAGGCTAATCATCTCTACTATTAGTAAAAGGCCGCTGTCCTAAGTTTAGGACGGCGGCCTTTTTCAATCCTGGCGTAAAAGCTCTTGCACCGTAATTCTAGGGTGGCGATAGCGCTCCCGCCCTACCGTGCGCGATCCGAACTCAATACTGTTAACCGGACAATGATGCAGGCAAGCCAAGCACTCCTGACAATTCGGTCCCCACTCTGGTTTTCCCTCCATCATGCGGATATTATTCGCCGGGCACACCTTCTGGCACAACCCACAGGAATTGCAGCTTGAAGAGCAGGAAAACTTACCGCTGCTCTTGGCTAACAGACTGCCGCGCCAAAACATATTAATCTTCCGGCAAAAAAATGAAAAATATTCCTTCTCTGCCTTTTCTTCACGCCTCGCAATACTACTAATAACCTGTTGCAACTTTAAATCGGCCTTTTTTAATCTCTCCTGACGTTTTTCAACCGACGGCAACGCAGACAAGGGGAGATAATTGGATACCATGGGTACATAAAAACCAGCATCCAACACTTTTCCTTTATCATACAGTTCTTTACCCAACTGTTGGAGGGCGGCGCTAAATAATGAATTACCGCAAGTAACCACCGCAAAAATATACTTCATCTCTGAAAAATCCAGCCGTTTTACGCATTCACTGACAAAAAGCGGCAACCCAAAATAATGCAGGGGAAAAACAAATCCGACCGTATTAGACGATTCACGAAGAGTCGCTTTTTGCTTTTGAGAAGACATGGGTACAACCTCACAACCACTAATACCGTCGGCAATGGTCTTCGCCGCATACAATGAATTCCCGGTTGCGGAATAATAATATATTCTCATACTCTTTCCCTTCTATTAAACTTTTTAACCCTAATAGCATTTCCCTCTAGTCAGCTACCTCATTGCATCCCTGCGTTTCCCTATTATCTTCAGCCGTCTGTTCTATTACCAAAATATCCGGGAAAACGGGCATGCCATTTATATGGCAACGTAAGTCTTACAGCTTATTATTCTTGTTTTCCCACAAGCCTCCTGCCTACTTTTAGCTTTTTATGAAAGAAACTCAACCTTAAATTACCTAATTTAACCTTTAAGATACTCCATCTCAAGGAAACACCTCTTTTTTGGAAGCCATACATATGTATGGCTTCCAAAAAAAACAAACGCAAGAAATAATTACAATATAACGATTGTTAAAAAGTAAAAAAAGTCAGAAGGAATAACACAATAATAATGGAATTTGTAGCAACATAAAATTCCGAATGGAGGTTACATATTTTGAACAATCAGCACCTTCAACCAGCAAGGTATGGCAGCATTGACGTGAATAATATTAAACTAACGGATGTTATCGACATTTCATTTTTACAAAAATTTCAGGATGATTTTGCCAAAGGCGTTGGTTTAGCCAGCGTTACGGTAGATCCCGATGGCACTCCAGTTACTAAGCCCAGCAGCTACATCCGGTTTTGCGCGAATTACACCCATTCAACCGATATCGGTGATAAACGCTGTGCCGAATCTCATCGAAAAGGTGGCGAGGAAGCTGCCAGAACTGGTAAACCGGTCGTATATGAATGTCATGCCGGCCTTATTGACTTTGCCGCCCCCATTATGTTAGAAGGCCGTCTAATTGGAACTATTTTAGGAGGACAAGTTTTAACGAGCGCCCCGGAAGAAGAGAAGTATCGCCGTATTGCCAAAGAAATTGGCGTTGATGCAGATGAATATGTTGAAGCGTCAAAAGAAGCACGCATCTTGTCGAAAGAAAGTATTGAATCCGCTGCTAATGTGTTGTTTATTGTAGCGAATAGTATGTCTAAAGCCGCCTATCAACAATTAAAACTCCGTTCAGTTGTGCAAACCCTTAGCGACAGCGCTCACCAAATATCAGCGACTATGCAGGAATTAGCGGCATCCGCTTCTTCCGTAAGTGATAATCAAAATGAACTCAATAATGAAATTAAAAATGTAAATGCGGTAACCGGTAAAATTGATGAAGTCATGGATTTCATCAAAGATATCGCTGATGAGACTCGTCTCTTGGGATTAAACGCCGCAATTGAGGCCGCAAGAGCCGGAGAAGCCGGTCTTGGTTTTAGCGTAGTAGCCCAGGAAATTAGAAATCTTTCATCCGATTCCAAACAGACAGTAGGCAAGATTAAAGAATTGACAACGATTATTAAAGAATCAGTGGATAAAACGGTAAGAATGGGCAACGGTACAACGGCAACGATAGAACAGCAGGCCGCCGCCATAGAACAAGTAACCGCAAGTATTGAGGAAATTAGTAGTCTTACGGAATTACTGAGTGACTTAGCTACCCAAGCATAATTTATATATGTTCCGGAAAGGAGTGACTCATTATAATATGCAACTAGTTGTTTTTGCTTTAAACAAAGAAGAGTATGGGGTAGATATTTCCGCTGTTAACGGTATCCTCCGGGCAAAAAAGTTTACTATTAAGAGTATCCCCGGTTCATCCAAAGAAGTGGATGGCATGATCAATTTGCGGGGGAAGATCAATTACGTTTTAAATCTACGCGCAAAATTTGGTTTTGAATATACAGATAGAGATGAAGAAAGTAAGTTTATCATGCTGAACATTAATGAAGGAAATACCGGATGGATTGTAGACGAGGTTACTGACATTGTTAAAATAGATGACACTCATTTTCAGTCGGTCCCCCAAGCCATTTATGGTATTAATACCAACTATATTCAGGGAATTGGTCAAATTGATGACAGAGTAATTATTATACTAAACCCGGATAGTATGTTAACGGCAGAAGATTATTCGGTAATAAATACTCACGAGGCTTAAATAAATTAGTTTACATGAATCAGATAGAATTACTGTAAAGCATAAAAATACATACTGACGCCGGAACATGGCGCCAGTATGTATTTTTTAAATTTAATACCTCCTTTATGGTAAAAGCTAAATTGCCCACGCTCTCCAAACCTTATAAGTTTAAGGTAACTATCCTATTACCTTCCAACCTGTTCAGCACATTTTTCTGCCGCTCAACATAACCTAGTAGTAAAATGCGTTAATTACGATAGGAGGTTACTTTATTATGCCTAAGTCCAATTACTATCCTCCTAAATATTTACCCGACTGGAGTCCCCCTGTACCGCCCGCTTCCTACGAAGAGTGCCCCAACCATTCCGATCTTTATCTACTGCGGGACGCAGCCGCTGATGAACGCGGGGCCATAAATGACTATCTGGCTTGTGCTCTTGATACTACCGGCTTTTCCGATACTTTTTTAGATGCTGCCGAAGATGAAATGCAGCATTTTGCTAAAACCATGCAATTAATATCCTGTTTGGATCCCATTCAGGCAAAAAAACTGGAAGATGAAAAATTAAATTCTTTACTTATGAGTCGTCAGGCTGCAAAACCCCAGTCAATATCCAAGACATCCCCCGCCCCCAAGGAGGAAGATGGCAAAGTGCCCCCTCCAAGTAAAAGCCAGCTTCCGGCCATCCGCTGCCTAACGAAAGCCATCCAGGATGAGCTACGTGCCATTAACAAATATCAGCACTATATGAATACAGCAGAAGACTCCCAAGTTCGCGCCCTATTTTGTGAACTAATGAATGAAGAAAAGGAACATGTAGCAGAATTTACTGCAGCGCTATTTACATTAACTCATGAACCTCTCCCAACTGAAACCGACTAGTAATTAACCTGTTACCTTTCTGCCAGTCATATTTTTTTCCAAAGCAACATTTTTTGTATCTTTCCTCCCATCACGCCAATTCTCTTTTACGGAAAACCCATCCCAGACAAAATAGCAGGCAACGCTCAGATACAGCGTCGCCTGCTATTTGACTATTTCGATCTCTATTTAAGTTTAAACTGATGTACTGCGTCCTTAAGCTGATCAGCCAGCCGCGACAAATGCTGACTAGATGCGGCAATCTCTTCCATCGAAGCATTTTGCTCTTCCGTAGCCGCGGAAACCGTCTGCATCTGCTCGGAAATATCAGTGCTGATAGCATCAATCTTATCCATACCGGAAAGCACTTCCTGGCTTAACGCCACCTGGTGCTCCATAGCATCCGCCGCCTGTTGCGCTATCAGAGCCGCTTCCTTCAGTTGCGCATCAATATGAGCAAAAGATGTTCCCGCCTGATCGACAATTTCCGTTCCCCGACTTACTTCAACCGTCCCATTATTCATAGCGTCCACAGCCTTATCCGTTTTCCCTTGGATATCGTTAATGAGCTCAGCAATTTGCTTAGCAGCCTGCTGTGATTGTTCAGCAAGTTTACGCACCTCTTCGGCTACTACAGCAAAACCTTTTCCCTGCTCCCCGGCCCGTGCCGCCTCAATGGCCGCGTTTAATGCCAAAAGATTGGTCTGGCCAGCAATGCCGGAAATAGTTTCCACAATTTGTCCGATTTCCTTCGACCGTTCCCCTAATTCCGCCACCACCTGAGCCGAATTGTTTACCGTCAGACTAATGCTGTTCATCTGAGCAATAGCCAAAGAAACTGCTTTATTTCCTTCTGTTGCCGACGAGAGCGCCTGATCTACCATATCAACCGCATTACGGGTTTTTATCGAATCCGCCTGCGCCTCAGCGGAAATTTTCTGTACCAGTTTCAAGGCGTTTTCCACTGAACCTACTTGTTCCTCCGCTCCTTGGGCGGCACTGATAATAGAAACTGCCACCTGATTCGCCGCAAGCGAAGACTGTTCGGCAGAGGCACTAAGTTCTTCCGACGAGGCCGACACTTGCTCAGAAGAAGTACCGATATGCGCTACGAGCGAACGCAAATTAGCGGACATCACCTCAAAAGCCCTCGCCAGACGCCCAAGTTCATCCTGGGATTCTACCGCAATTCTCGTAATACTAAGATCTCCCTGAGCAATCTGGTTGGCAACCTGCTCTAAAGTACTAAGCGGTTTGGTCATACGAGTAAGCAATAAGTAAATAGCAGGTATAAGGATAAACAAAACCACTACAATTGTAATTAACGATGTGCGGGTAAAAATACCAAGCTTAGCCGATACTTCTCTTACAGGTACCGTTATGCATACGGTCCAGTTTGTACCCTCCACCGGTGCCCCCGCAAAATACTTGGTTGCACCTGCGTAGCTATAGCGAGAAACACTCGTGTCTCCTTGTAACGCTTTAGTAATCGCCGCTTTAACATCAGCTGAAAATGAAGGATCTTGGAGTGGGTTGACTTTATTAATAGAAGATTTGTCCTTATGGAAAATAGTCATACCATCGTCGCGGACTACATAACTGTAACCGGTTTCGCCAATTTTTTGTTCATCAATAATTTTCCCGACCGCATTGATATTTACTACCCCAAACAACACTCCCGTAATTTTTTGCCCCATTTTTACCGGCATTGCGATAATGACAACAGTGTTACCTGTTTTTGCTGCGATGTCAGGCCCAAAAACAAGCGTCTCTCCTTTTACGGCTCTTTGAAAAAATGGAGTCTCAGCAACATTGCCCCCGCCTCCAAAGCCGTCAACATAATTACCTTGCGAATCCGCCCACACAATGGCCTCGTATTGCTCCTTATTATTATTTGATTCCATACCGAGATAAGCGCCAATCGCATTACGATCACCACTCGCAAAAATGGGCGACCTGCTAATCGTGCTCAACTCGGTTTTACTTGTGCCTATCGTCATCGCCATCTGGCGAGCCACTCCTGTAGCTTGGGCAGTCATTTCAGCCTCGATGTTTTCCTGAATTAAATTATCAGCCTGCCAATAATTTAACCCCGCCAGAAAACATAAGCCTATGACAAACAGAATTACCGTTACAGCAGTGAGTCTAGCACGAAGACTTTTCACAAAAAATTCCTCCCTATGCACTATAGTAACTACTACTTTCCATAATATATAACACTCTTCGACAAGAATTTGTAAAAATCCTCCATAAATTCATATTTTTCAGATTTTTTCCTTCCGCTGTTTTGCACATTCCAACTTTTACCTCAAATAGCATAGCAAAGGCTTGACGCAATAAACAAATGTTCTTTGCGCCAAGCCTTACCATTTAGCACTCCGATGATTACTTCTGATTAAGTATACACTTTGTCCCGCCGGGGTTATAACACTTATTGCAATAGCCACACTTGGCCTCATATACAGGGTTTTCCCTCCACTTTCTAATGAGACCGGGTTCTGAAATCAAGGTACGGGAAAGGGAAATATATTCTATTTGCGTTTCATTAATCAGCCGTGTCAGTGCTTCCGGCTCGCGGTTACCACCAACAAGAATAATTGGAACAGGGAGCTCGCGCGCCAGTTCGGCGGCATAGTCGGCGAAATAAGATTGCGGTCCCCTTTTACTCAACCGGGACGGACCTTTGTTCCTGGCGGAGGAACGGCTGCCGCCGCTGACCTCGATAGCATCCATCCCCAGTTCACTCAATCGGCGGCATACATACTTACATTCTTCAAAAGACAAACCGCTCTCATTCATAAAATCATCACAATTGATTTTAATCAAAACGGGATATTCCGGCCCGACTTTTTGTCGAACGGCCTGATAGGTTTCCAACACCATTCTGGCCCGGTTTTCAATATGACCACCGTACTCATCGGTACGCTGGTTGTAATAAGGGTTTAAAAACTTGCTTAAGAGATAGCCATGAGCGCCATGCAGCTGAACGCCGTCAAAGCCTGCCTGTTTCGCCCGGAGTGCCCCCTTACCAAATGCGTCCTGCACAAATCGGATGTCTTCTTTTGTCATCTCTTGGGGATGGGTACTATAGCCAATATCTTCAATAGCACTAGGTCCCCACATAACCTTACCTTCCAAAGCATTCGGAATGCATTGCGAACCCACGCAGGCCAACTGCAAGATAATTTGAGCTCCATAGGCATGTACAACATCCGTTAGTTTTTTGTAGCCCGCTATATACGTATCATCATAAATAGCCATTTGTCCGGGATAGCTTTGTTCCCGGTCGGTGACAGCGGTAAGTCCAGTAATAATTGTACCAACTTCACCCTGGGCTAAGGTTTTATAGATTCGGCAGAGCTCATCCGTGACCTTCCCTTCGCTGTCCGCAGCTCCATCGTAAGTGGCCGAACGCATAAACCGATTTTTAAGTTGCAACCCGGCAAGCTTTGTTTGGTCAAATAATGATTTCATCTTCTTCCTCCATTCGTTACCCCGGCAAGCCATTCTTTAGCAACTACCGTTTGCCGTGAGAAAAGGGTTCACCCGAAGCCCTCGGCGCTTCCGAAGTTCGTGAAAACAGCACCAATACTAACAAAGTAACAACGTATGGAAATATTTTTAAAAGCACCCCCGGGATACTGGCAAAAAGCGGCGTAGCCTGAGAAACATTTGCAATCGTGCTGGCAAACCCGAAGAATACGGTAGCTCCCAATATGCCCAACGGTTTCCACTGTCCAAATATCAGGGCCGCCAGCGCTAAAAAGCCTAGTCCAAACACAGTACCACTAAATTCCCCGGAATAGGTAACCAGTATGATAGCCCCTCCCAACCCCGAAAATGCGCCGGAGATGATAACGGCAATATAGCGCATAAGATAGACGTTAATTCCTGCCGAATCGGCGGCATGCGGATGCTCCCCACACGCACGCAGTCGGAGGCCAAAAACCGTTTTGTAGAGCACTACATAAGATACGGCCAGTATAGCCAAAACCAACCATGTTGTCGCATACGTATTGATAAACAGCAGTTTGCCCACCACAGGAATATCCGAAAGAACAGGTACATCAAACCTGGTAAACCCTTCAATTATAATGTTTCCACTGCCAGTCAGATTGCGGGCAATAAAAACCGTCAGAGCACTGGCTATCATGTTAATCGCTGTGCCGCTGATAACTTGATCAGCACTCAGACTAATGCTGGCAAAAGCATGCAAGAGCGAAAATAAGGCCCCACAGACAGCAGCGAAGAAAAGCCCGATCCAAAGCGCCTGTCCGTGCAGGGTAGGCTGCAGCATAGATATACTAAGCGCCCCTGCGAAAGACCCCACCACCATCAAACCTTCAAGCCCGATATTGACAACACCGCTACGTTCCGAATACAGACCGCCTAATGCGGTAATCAGGAGCGGAATGGTATACGCCACTGCATAAGGTGAAATTTGCTGTATCATCGTCCACATGGTTATATGCCTCCCCTGCTAAAGCGACGCTTAATTTTATCCAATCCTTTTTCAATCAGCACACTGGTCGCGGCAAAATAAATTATGGTAGCAATGATAGTATCCGCAATTTCCGGCGGAATACTGGTCATAGCATTCATAAAGCCCTTACCAGAATACAGCATACCGAAGAAAAGGGCGGCCCCAAGCACACCCCAGGGGGAATTGGCCCCTAAAAGTGCTGTGGCAATACCGTCAATTCCCTGTGTAGGGAGTACCCCAATTTGAATGCTGGTCGCATAGCCGCAATAAAGCGTCATTCCCCCTAACCCCGCGAGCGCCCCGGCAATCATCATGGATACAATAATACAGCGATTAGCATTAATTCCGGCGTATTCGGCCGCGTAACGGTTAAAACCTACCGCCTTTAATTCAAAGCCCAGTGTCGTCTTTTTAAGAATAAAGGCCATAATCAGCACGGCAAGTATCGCCAGTACCAGCCCCAGATTGATATAAGAGCCGCTGAAAAATTGGGTTAAGGCATCCATCCTGAGCGAAGCCTCGGAAGGAAGATAGCGGGACTCCGTTTCGAAAGAACCTTTAAAATAGGCAGGCACCGTGTAATATACTACCCAGTAGGCAACCCAATTCAGCATAATCGTCGATACGACCTCATGCACATTATAGCGCGCTTTGAGCAGCCCTGGCAACGTGGCCCACAACGCTCCACCAACCAGTGCCACCAGTATCATAAGCGGCAGCAGTACCGGCTTAGGCAAGTTCAAGCTAAGCCCCAGAGCAGTAGCACAAAAACCGCCAAACAACATCTGTCCGGCCGCCCCGATATTAAACAGCCCTGTTTTAAAAGCAAAGGCTACGGATAGTCCGGTGAAAATCAAAGGGGTCGCGGTCGCCAGCGTATTGCCGATTCGTTCCACGCTCATAAGTGAACCGCGCAGCAAAAATTTATAGCCGGTCAAAGCGCTGCTGCCGGTAATTTCCATAAAAACCGCCCCGGCAACTAACCCAAGCAAAATGGCACACAAGAGAACCACTGCTTCTTTTTTAACCTTGCGTTTTAGCCATGACCTCACGCTTGTTCCCCCTTCCGGACTCCGGCCATCATACAGCCGATTTCACTTTCATTAGTCTCATTAGCATTAACCATTCCGATAAGCTCGCCATTACAGATAATGGCAATACGGTCAGCGATATTCAATATTTCATCCAGTTCGAGGGAAACAAGGAGTACCGCCTGTCCGACATCCCGTTGCTCCACCAGCCTTTTATGAATATACTCTATAGACCCGACATCCAAACCGCGCGTTGGCTGAACAGCAATAAGCACGTTTGGGGAAAGATGGATTTCTCTGCCGATAATCGCTTTCTGTTGGTTACCACCGGACAACGACCTGGCTAACGTGTCCAGACCTTGTGCCGCCCGGACATCAAATTGGTCCATAATTTTTTGAGCGTAGCTATGTATGGCTTCTTGATCTAGTAAACCCTTTTGCGAAAAAGGCGGTTTATGATACACTTCCAGCACCATATTTTCTTCCACGGAATAATCCAGCACAAGACCGCGCTTTTGCCTGTCTTCCGGCACGTGCGCCAACCCTTCGTTAATTCTTTCTCTTATGCTCAACCCTGTTATATCCTTGCCCTTTAACCATACCTTGCCGCTTTCCGCTTTTCGTAGCCCGGTTATGGTTTCCACCAGTTCCGTCTGTCCATTACCGTCTACACCCGCTATACCTACAATTTCACCGGCCCGAACTTCTATGGAAAACTCTTTCAGCGCCGGAACTTTGCTATTATTGAGCACTGTCACCCCATCCACCTTCAGAAGGGTTGAGCCCGGCTGGCAAGGCTTCTTATCTACTTTAAACGAAACCTGTCGCCCTACCATCATTTGTGCCATTTCTTTTTCGCTGGTATCGACCACATTGACAGTGCCAATATACTTACCACGCCGAATAACTGTACAGCGGTCGGCAACCGCCTTTATTTCCTTCAATTTATGAGTTATAAGAATGATAGACTTTCCTTCGGCAATAAGATTTTTCATGATCTTCATCAACTCGGTGATTTCCTGTGGCGTAAGCACGGCGGTAGGCTCATCAAAAATCAGCACCTCGGCATTTCGATACAACATCTTAAGGATTTCTACCCGCTGCTGCATACCAACAGACACATCTTCAATTATCGCATCAGGATCAATATTTAATCCAT
>Ga0316602_10000967_pt1 | contig 10452 bp, 5 predicted proteins | sample OWC_soil_day10_C_FD_203103 | JGI IMG/M metagenome (GOLD analysis project Ga0316602, IMG submission 203103) | Wetland soil microbial communities from Old Woman Creek delta, Ohio, United States - OWC_soil_day10_CT | ecosystem: Environmental > Terrestrial > Soil > Wetlands | place: USA: Ohio... | reverse complement strand
AGATATATAGGCAACTTTATCATCAGTCTTTACATGATATAAAGAAATCCCCAAATTGGTTTTTTCATTTAACGATTTTTTCATACCAATTTCAAAGGTATCAGAGGTTTCAGGGTCTAAATCAGGATTTGCTATGACATCACCCATTCCTCCCCCTCCGTACCTATATACTTGATAAAGGAGTGGTGGATTAAAAGAATGTCCATAGGAAGTATAATAGCTAGTAGATTTATTCGCTTTATATTCAAAAGAAATTTTTGGACTCAATTCATCATAACTGCCATTATCGTGGTTTTTACTCGTTGATGGGTTCAATACTTCACCGGCATCATAGTAATGAGAATAACCGTTATACTTTTTATAATGGTCATAACGGACTCCTAAATACATGGTTACAGGATCGGAAATCTTATATTCATCTTGCACAAATAAAGCAAGATTTTTAGCTTTTCCTCCATGTTTCTCATAGAAACTGGTCACTGAATTATGATCTTTCCAGTTAGTCAGATTGTATCTTGTTTGATCAAAAGACTCTTCTTTTCCATTGAAGCCAGCAACGATTGTATGCTTCCCAATATTTTCCCATGCCTTTTGAAAATCAATATTATAGGTTTTGCTTGGATAAAAAGAGTTTGTTCCTTTTCCTTCCCAATTAATATTTGTTACCGAAGAAGACGCACTACTGAATCCATCTTTTTTCGTATCGCTAAATCCAATGTTTAACTGCACTTTATGATCATCATCTTGATAATTTAATGTGTGCAAATCAGTTTCCCTTTTTCCTACGTATCCCAAAAAATTGCCTGCAGTTAACTTCACATAGCTACCATCTTGAGTCTTTACAGTTCCATTAAAAATTGGATTGCCATTTTCATCATAGGCATAGCTGAAAGGATTTTTATAAGAATAGTCATTTTTACTTTTCATATACGTATATTTCAACGATTTATTCTCATTAAATTTATATCTTAAATGAAAAGACTGGTTTTCATTTTCCCATTCTTTTTCACCACGACCGCCAATAAGGTATGAACCATTAGACATTTTAGGCAAATTTACATCTTTGATCGTACTTGGGTTTACCGTTGTACTTGCACTGCCATTAACTGTTCGATAATAACCGCGATAGCCATCTGAGGACCTTTTTTCATATCCTGCTCCAACAGATAGTTTGTCATTTAATTTTTGATCAAAATACATGCTTTTTTTCCATGTATTATTGCTTCCATAGGAAACAACAGCATCAATACTGGTATCTTTTTCACTATCTTTTGTAGTAATATTTACAACTGCGCCAACCGCGCGTCCTCCATACAAAGATGATGCTGCTCCCCGCGCAATTTCAATACGGGCAATACGCTCTACAGGAATCATCTCCCAGTTCATAACTCCATTCCAACCAGAATTCATCGGCTGTCCATCTAAGAGCACCAAGATATCAGTGCTGCCAAAACCCCTGATACTGATTCCACCCTGTGCGATTGGACTCATGTAGACACCTGTTTTCATTTGCAATGCTTCTGTAACAGATGTCACATTTTTTGCAGCGATTTCCTCTGCGGTAATCACATCAACACTGGCTGGAACTTCTTTCACATCTTTCATTGTTCTAGTAGCGGTTACAATCATTTGATCCAAAGTGAAAGTAGGAGTCGATGTTTCTTCTTCGGCAGCAAGGGAATTGCCTCCGCCTAGCAGCACCGAACTAGTAAGCAGCATTGTTATTAAAACTTCTTTATTGGCATTTATTAGTTTTGCTTTCTTTTTCACTCAAAGATTTCCTCCTTAGATTTTAATACATACGAATTAGCCCCTCTCTGAAATTCAGAAAGGGGCTATAAAGCATAAAAGATTCCGTTCATATTCGATTCTGACCTTTGCAACAGCCAAAAAAGATTGCTCTCTCTAAATCCCCTCCTCATCGCTCGTGAGTACAACGGTGACTAACAATCAGGCAGTTCTCCTGGCTTTCGGATCTTTGCTTATCCGCGTCTTCCCAAAGCTTGCGCTCCAGTGACATCTTTGCGGATTCACTCCCCGTTACAGTGGCGGGACCGCGCCGGCATTACACCGGTCTTCCCTATTAAGCCCTTGCGGGCACCTGACGTAACGATATTCAATTTTTAGTAAGACAAGCTATAGCATCTATTACTTTTATCACTTCTTACTAGGAATTGTCAAGAAAATTCTGTCTGTTTATAGGGGATAATAAAAAAAATCAACTATTTTTGTAATGTCTACTATCCAAAAGTACTATTGAGGTTTTTTTAAAGTTCTGCTTATATTTTTTCAACTAGTCATAGTGTAAAAGGGCTGTCGGTATTGGACATGCCCAAAGATCAGCGGATTATTGGGAACGGAGAACCAATTTTTATCTGAAACCGGAAAAGAGCACCCAGCTTGATACAGGACTACTTTATCGTTTAGGAAAACTTAATGCGAGTCTATCTTTGTTTTATGCAAATATAGATGACTTTATCTCGTTTAAAAATGCAAATAGCTCAGCGACAAAGACAGCAGAAAATATTGATGCATCACTTTACGGCGGTGATTCTATGCTAATTGGCTTTATTTTCTATAATGTCTAACTTAAATATACAATTGTTTATTTTAATAATTTTTCGTAACTTGAATCTTATAGTGTTTCAGTTTTTTGTAGAGCGTGCTTCGGTCCATATCTAGTATTTCGGCTGCTTCTTTAATATTAGCATTACATTGATTCAAAGCATCATAAATTTGATTCACTTCATGTAAGTACGTTGTATTATTGCTAGCCAGGGAGTGTTCTGAGGAAGATTCTCGATTCTTCCAAAATTTTAGTAATATCTCCTTAGTAATCATTTTTTCATTTATGATAACAACTAAGCGCTCAATTAAGTACATAAGTTCCCTTACATTACCGAGCCACATATACGCAGACAAATAATCGGTACTCTCGGGGGTGAATTCTATTTGTTTTTGATATTTATGGTTATTGATCCTTAAAAAATGATGCATAAGGCATGAAACATCTCCTGTTCTCTCGCGCAGCGGCGGTATATCCAGGGATAATACATTCAATCGGTAAAACAAGTCTCTTCTAAAGTTATCTTCCTGTACTAATGCTAAGAGATTCTTATTAGTCGCTGCAATAATCCTGACATCAATTGGAATGTATTTATCGTCGCCAAGGCGCATGACCTGTTTTTCTTGTAGTACGCGGAGTAGCCGAGTTTGACCATATTTGTCCATTTCCGAGATTTCGTCTAACAAGATAGTTCCTTTGTGTGCCATTTCGAAGAGGCCGGGTTTCCCTTTTTTTGTGGCTCCGGTAAAAGCTCCTTCTACATATCCAAATAATTCACTTTCTAGTAAGTTAGGAGGTAAGGCAGCGCAGTTGACAGCAACAAATGGTCCGCTTTTTCTCTGGCTATTATTATGAATACTTTGAGCAAAGAGTTCTTTCCCCGTTCCCGACTCTCCCAGGATAAGAACGGTCGCATCTACTTTCCCAATCTCCTTAGCAATTAATTTAGTTTCAATAATTTGGGGTGAATTTCCCACAATATCATCAAATTGGTATTTTGCAAAAAACTTTTTTCCGATGACATTGCGGCGAACTTTTGCCTCTATTTCTTGAATACGGGTAATATCCTGAAATGTAATAATGGCACCAACTACTGTTTGATTTACAGTAATGGGAGCGATATTATAACTAAACCAGCTATTAGAAAACTGGATGATTTGTCCAATGACTTCATGTCTGTCTTTCAGAGCAGTATCGATGTCAATAAACGGAAAAACAATATCGATTCGTTTTCCGTTTATTTCCTGAGCAGAACAATTAAGAAAGCGTTCGGCTGCAGGATTAAATATATTGATTACTTTGTCTTGATTTACGCTGATTATACCTTCTGTGGAGTAGTCGATTAAGGTTTTAAATTTCTGTGCATGTTCTTTTTCAATTTTACGCCCTAAAGCAACTTTTTGAGCTTCAAAGAAAGCTGCTTTTATAGAGTAATCTCCTGAATTGATAAGTAGGGATTTGAGTCCTTTTTTTACTGCAAAGTTAACCGTATTGGCACCGCCTACTACGATATCGGCATTAGTAACGGCTATTTTTTCTATGATTTCGGGTATTTCTTCAAGTTCTCCCACTGAATAAACTTGCAATTGAATACCAAGAATGTCGGACAGCACTTCTATATCATTTGACATATTACGGAAAACTACAAATGCAACTTTAGGATTAGGTAGGCCAGTAATTTTTTTTGCTTGTTGAAATGTCTGAGCTAAATCCTGGCCTGTAACGAGGATTTCAACAACAGGTATGTTTACGACTGATTCGATGATAGAGGCCGTTCCGCCACGGGATATAATGACTTCCACGTTCTCGCTATGAAGAGTGTTGGCAATTTCAAGTGCTTTCTTTGGTCCTGCCAAAAAGATGTCAACTTCTTGCTCCACATTTAGCCCTGAGACAATTTTTTTCACTTGCAAGTATAACTGTTTATTCGGTGCGATAAAAACGATCCGGGACATCCAATCACTCCAATTTAAATCTATTATTTTTAAAGAGCACGCTTTGATCTAATTATAAACCAACATATGTAGTAAGTATATCTACATATGTTGGTTTATTTTGTGAAATATAAGTTTGAAAATTTGACTTTATATACTTTCGATATAGTGAGATAGACAAAAGATATAAAAAAACAGTATTAGTGAAAAACCTTAAAATTCTGTCATTTTAACCGAGATAGAGTATATATCTGACGACATTCTCTACCTAAATCAAAACCTGATTTTATTATAAATGCTTTTTATTTTTAATTTTATTGTTGAAATGGCACAATTCTTGCAAAATAGATAAATAGCAGCGCTGCAGAATTATTATAATAAATGGTTGTTAACGGAGGTGATTTGAGCCTTAGATCTTTCGAAAAAAGATTAGCTAAGAATTGATAGGAGGAATATGATGAAAAAAACAAATGTGCGTTACACCATATTAGCAATGTTATTTATCGTTACAACGATGAATTATGCGGACCGAGCAACATTATCGATGGCGGCAACGTCAATACGTACGGATCTTGGGCTAGATGTTGTATCTATGGGATATACATTTTCTGCGTTTGGTTGGTCGTATGCAGCTCTTCAGATACCGGGCGGTTGGATGTTAGACAAGTTTGGTTCAAGAGTAATCTATGGTGTAGGGCTTTTTTTATGGTCATTTTTTACGTTCATGCAGGGTACCATCGGCTTTTTATTTGGAGGATCAGCTTTTTTAGCGCTGTTTACTCTACGATTTTTGATGGGGGCAAGTGAAGCACCGGCTTTTCCAGCTAATAGTCGTATTACCACAATGTGGTTCCCTACACATGAACGAGGGTTTGCTTCAGCAATCTTTAATTCAGCGCAATATTTTGCATTGGCGCTTTTCAATCCTATGATGGGGTGGATTTTAGTCTCCTTTGGTTGGCGTCATATATTTTACGCAATGGGGTTGCTTGGCATTTTCATGTCTTTCTGTTGGTTTAAAGTCATTCGTGAACCGAGGCATCATCCTAAAATAAACCAGGCAGAACTTGAATACATTCAATCCGGTGGCGGCTTAGCAACGATTGATGACAAGAAAACAGCAATCAAGTGGTCCTATGTACAGTCCCTTATTACGAATCGAATGATGGTTGGTGTCTACCTGGGGCAATTCAGCATTAGTACAATAACCTGGTTCTTCTTAACCTGGTTTCCAATGTATCTGGTCCAGGCCAAGGGAATGTCGATTCTGAAAGTTGGTATCATAGCATCCATTCCTGCAATTGCCGGTTTTATTGGAGGATTGCTAGGTGGCTATGTATCTGACTGGTTACTGCGCAACGGTAGAAGTCTTACTTTTGCCCGAAAGGCTCCTATAATCGTGGGTTTAGTTTTATCAAGCAGTATCGTCCTCGCCAATTATGTTACTACAGAGGCAGTGGTAGTTGCTGTCATGTCACTGGCATTTTTTGCAAAGGGTTTTGGTGCTCTTGGCTGGGTAGTCATCGGAGATACTTCGCCGAAAGAAATGGTGGGTTTAAGCGGAGGAATATTCAATCTCGCCGGTAATATGGCCAGCATCGTTACACCGATCGTTATAGGATATATTCTTAATGTAACTCAATCCTTTAATGGTGCCTTGGTTTTTGTTGGAGCAATGGGACTTATAGGAGCCCTATCTTACTTGTTGATTGTAGGTGAAATTAAAAGGGTTGAATTAAAAATCGATAATAATTAACTGGTTCGGACGTAAAAAAATGCAAAGCAGAATGAAATCAATAAAAAAGATTGGAGAGATAACGAATGAAAATTACTGCACTGAAAGTTACTATTGTTGGAATACCGAGGAACACCGGATTTGTGAGCAAGCATGGAATCATTGAGTTAATGACTGATGAGGGAATAACTGGAGTCGGGGAAATGTCGGACTTTTCTCATCTTCCCCATTATTCGCTAGATGTAAGAGATTTGGAGTATAATCTGAGCCAACTGTTGATCGGTAAAAATCCTTTTGATATTACTCTTATCAACAAAGAGCTTTTGGCAAATTTTCCTGAATCGATGTTTCTGTATGATAAAGGCAGTGTAGTACGGAGTGGTGTTGATATGGCACTACATGATGTATGTGCCAAATATCAGGGAGGATCTATAGCAGAATTATTGGGCGGACGCCATATTGATAAAATAAAGGTTTGCTATCCAATTTTTCGTCATCGTTTTATGGAGGAAGTAGAAGAAAATATGGCAATCCTTCGTAAACAATATCAGAAGGGGTTTGATGTATTCAGGCTATATGTAGGGAAAAATGTCGATGCCGATGAAGCTTTTCTGGAAGGAGTAGAAAAGGAGTTTGGTTCTAAAGTTAAGATCAAATCATTGGACTTTAGCAACTTATTGGATTGGAAGGAATCTCTGCGAGTTGTAAAACGCTTGTCCCGGTTTAACTTTCAGCTCATTGAAAGTCCTGCTAAGGCGAATGATTTTGAAGGTTTATATCAATTTCGAGTAAGGGTAGAACATCCAGTTAGTGAGCATATATGGAGTTTCCGCCAACAATATGAATTTATGAAACGTGAATGTCTGGATATTTTTAATATTTCTCCTGTATTTCTTGGTGGTATAACGGGAGCTAGGAAGGCCGCTGCTGCTGCTGAAGTGGCCGGGAAAGGCTGCTTAATTGGTACCACGCAAGAATTATCAATTGGGACTGCAGCTATGGCTCATTTAGGGGCATCTTTAAGTAATCTGACCTTGATTTCAGATCCCACTGGTCCGGAATTATATGTTGGGGATGTAGTGAAAAATCGGGTTCAATATGAAAATGGCTATCTTATGGTACCAGATAGAAGCAAACTGGGATTAGGCATAGAATTAAATCCTGATTTGATGGAAAAGTACAAAGTGCCTGATTTATGTTGGGCTAATACTTCTGTACATCAATTGCAAGACAGAACTAAGACGGCCAATTGATTACGCAGAAATTGTAACAATGTTCTAATGAATTTGATTAGAGGAGGCGGTAAAGTGGATATTAGCTTTATTCAAGGAATTATTCCACCGGTTGTTACCCCGGTAGATGATGAAGACCGAGTGTCCGAGGTGCCTTACCGGCAAGTTATTGAGCATGTGCTTAAAGGGGGAGTACACGGTGTTTTTGCTCTTGGCAGCAACGGAGAATTTTATGGATTGGATGTTGAACAACAAAAAAGGGCTATAGAAATTGCGGTAGACCAGGTCAAAGGGCGGGTTCCGGTGTACGCCGGAATTGGTGCGATTTCCACCAAACAATGCGTAACAATGGCTAAAGAAGTCGAAAAAATAGGAGCACAAGCGATTACGATTTTGCCGCCTATGTTCATTAGCCCCAATGAGGAAGAACTTTACTGCCACTTCCGCGCCATAGCCGAAGCAACGGCGCTGCCGATTCTGCTTTATAATAATCCTGACCGATTAAAGGTAAATCTATCAGCAAATCTTGTTGAAAGGTTGGCCGATATTTCAAATATTGTTGGGGCAAAAGATAGCAGTGGTGATTTGACGTTGACTTCGGAGTATATCCTCAGGACTAAAGGCAAAGAATTTGTAGTCCTGGCGGGCCGAGATACGATGATTCTTGGTACCTTGGTATACGGTGGTGCCGGGGCTGTGGCAGCTACCGCCAATATTGCTCCGGAATTAGTAGTATCAATTTACGAAAGATTCATGGCAGGTGATCTCCGAGGGGCGTTAGAGGCTCAGTACCAACTTGCGCCGTTGCGTAATGCCTTTGGTCTTGGAAGCTGGCCTGTTGTAACTAAAGATGCTACCAATCTAATCGGCATCCCGGCCGGTAAACCGATTCAGCCGATTACCAGTTGCTCGGAAGCTAATATGCTAAAATTGAAAAACATAGTGCAAAATATAGGGATTCTTAAATAGAGTTACAAAAAAGAGATTACAGTAGGCAGCCTGGATTAGATGCTGCAAAGAACAAAATAAGACCTCTTATTTTTATAATAAGAGGTCTTATTTTAAAAGAATGCTATTGAGCTGACTTGAATTTGGGATCAGTCGTATTGGAGATTCAATTTAGCGAATGCACTGTAAGAATAGGGATGCAATGTTGAAAGGAGAACAGTAATGAGTTCAAATATGCGAGGTGTATTTCCAATCCTGTCAACTACGTTTACAGGAGAGGGAGAACTAGATGAAGCGGGATTACGGAGCATTATTCAGTTTTGTTTGAAATCCGGAGTACATGGCGTTGTTACTCCCGTGAATTCCAGTGAGTTTTATGCTTTGACAGATGAAGAGAGGCAAAAGGTGGTTTCCATCACAATAGAAGAGGTTGCCGGGAAGGTTCCTGTGGTAGCAGGCGTAGCCGGAGGCTCTATTGAGCATGCAGTGTATCATGCCAAACATGCCGTGGCGGTGGGGGCAGATTCTTTGATTGCTTTTCCACCTTACGTAAAGAAAGCTCCGCCTGTAGAAATCATTCAGTATTATCAGCAACTGGATAAGGTAGCTGCTGGCAGACCCGTATGGATTCAAAACGATATGCTGCCAGTAGGTACGCCAATGAGTCCAGAGCTGATTGCGAAAATCATATATTCGACAGAGTCCACACATTATGTGAAAGAAGAATGTCCGCCAGCTGGGCATAACATTACGAAGATTCGAGAGTTAGCTGGGGATAAGCTCAAAGCAATTCATGGTGGAAAAGGCGCCATTCATATTATGGACGAATATGCGCGAGGCCTGGACGGAATAATGCCTGCTTGTGCAGTTGTGGATGTATATGTTGAATTGTGGAATCAATTAGAAGCTGGCAATGTGACAGAGGCAAGAAAGCTGTTTGCCACAATGCTTCCCTTCATCAGTATGGCATCTTTGTATGTGGCTTGTTTGCATAAGGAGATACTGTATCGCAGAGGAATTATCACGAATACCTATACAAGGACTGGCGGGGGTATTGCATTGGATGAGTACGATAAACTTCAGTTAGATATCCTATTCGCCGATCTTGAGCCCTTATTTAAAGTATAAATTCGGAGTATTCCTATATTGATTGTACCTAAGTAAGGGGATGGTGACTTTCGAAAAGGAAATGGAATTTGGGGGTAGGCATCATTTTGATGCCTACCTTATCGTACTAACTTCTAAAAGCATTAAAATTGATATCGCATGCTTACGCTATACATTCTTCCGGAAGTTGCTTCGCTGGCGTAAAATTCCTTATCGAAAATATTTTGGATACTAAATTGTAATGTCGTATTGGGCGTTACTGTATAATAAAAATTCAACTATAGTTTTCTAATGTCTACTATCCAAAAGTACTATTGAAGTTTTCTAAAGTTCTGCTTATATTTTTTCAACTAGTCATAGTGTAAAAGGGCTGAACGTAAACAGTAAGTTGATTAAGGGCAGATAATTAATAATTGTTTATGGTATTTATGGGTAAGATGATAGCACTTTAAGATAGTATTGTGTCTCAAGGTAAAGGAGTATTATTAAAAGGGAAGTTAATATTGGCTGATTAGTAAAGAACTGAAGGTCAGGATTGTTCCTATGGACATTTCTGGTCTTTATTGTTTTTTCAGGTCGCAATATTCTTATTTTAGAGAGGAAAGAATGGGGGAGGTATTCATCTTCAGATAAAATTACAGTTTAACGCTCTTATAACAGAATAAAGGATGATGATTTGATGAAAAAAGTACGGACCTTTGTGATTTCTTCACTGTTGCTGCTCTCAGCGAATACCCAGTCAGCGCTAGCGGCAGAGGAGGAAGAAGCAACATTTACATTGGATGAGATCGTTGTTACCGCGCCGGCGGTTAGTGAGCCATTGATTGTGGAGACCGATCCTAAGTCACCAAGGCAGCCAGTTCCAGCCGCTGATGGCGGTGGATACCTGAAAAGTATTCCAGGTTTTTCGGTGGCCCGACAGGGCGGGAC
>Ga0316602_10000964_pt1 | contig 10492 bp, 9 predicted proteins | sample OWC_soil_day10_C_FD_203103 | JGI IMG/M metagenome (GOLD analysis project Ga0316602, IMG submission 203103) | Wetland soil microbial communities from Old Woman Creek delta, Ohio, United States - OWC_soil_day10_CT | ecosystem: Environmental > Terrestrial > Soil > Wetlands | place: USA: Ohio... | reverse complement strand
AAATTCTCTCATTTCACGTTTCCTTCTCTTGGAATTCTAATTTCCGCGCAACACAAAATGCCACAATTCATAACAAAGTATCCCAACAAGCGTATAAGGAAATTGGGATACTTGAAATAAACTGTGGCATTCGTTCTCTTTTATCCGATGACCAAGTCGCTCTAAGACTCCCATCTTCTCCAAGCGGGACTTAAGAGCAACTAGGTCCCTGTATAAGTGCGACTAAAGATTCAGGTGGAGTTAAAACTCCATCTGAATCAAGTCTTCTTTATAAATAAGCTGCGAGCTAAATGTCTATATCAAAGCTATATCTTAAGACTCTTGTTGAAAAAGTGCTGTAGATAAATAGCGCTCTCCTGAATCGGGCAATAAGACAACAATATTTTTCCCTTTATTCTCAGGACGTGCTGCGATCTGAACAGCTGCATAAACTGCTGCACCGCTTGAAATCCCCACCAGCAAGCCTTCTGTTTTAGCAAGCTCCCTGGAAGTCGCAAAAGCATCTTCATTATGAACGCCAAAAATTTCATCTACAACATCCAGATTAATTACAGCAGGAACAAATCCAGCACCAATGCCTTGAATTTTATGAGGACCTGGTTTGCCGCCTGATAAAACAGGTGAATCAAAAGGTTCAACAGCAACAATCTTAACACTTGGTTTCTTTTTCTTTAGTACTTCAGCCACACCTGTGACCGTACCGCCAGTACCTACACCAGAAATAAAGATATCGACTTCTCCATCCGTATCTCTCCAGATTTCTTCGGCAGTAGTCTGTCTATGTATTTCCGGATTGGATGGATTCTTAAATTGTTGTAGGATAATGGAGTTGCTATTTTCTGCAGCCAGTTGCTCTGCCTTACCGATAGCTCCTTTCATCCCTTCTGCCCCTGGAGTTAATACCAGTTCAGCACCCAAAGCTTTTAATAGATTCCGTCTTTCGATACTCATTGTATCTGGCATACACAATACTAATTTATAGCCTCGTGCTGCAGCCACAAAGGCTAAAGCAATACCAGTGTTACCGCTGGTAGGTTCAATTATTATTGTATCTTTATTAATTAGTCCTTGCTTTTCTGCATCCGCAATCATAGCATAACCAATACGATCTTTTACACTGCTGAGCGGATTGAAATACTCTAATTTAGCAATTACTTTTGCAGCTAAGCCTTTTTCACCATTATATTTAGTAAGTTCCAGCAGCGGCGTATTGCCAATAAGATCAGTCAACTGTTTTGCAATTTTAGCCATGTTACACGACCCCCATTTTTTTATTTTTTTGACAGAAAAGAAAAAGGCTAAGGAAGTCCTACAAAAGAACGATTCCTTAGCCTTCAGTTTTCTGATCGGCTAACTAATAATATTATAAGTATATTTAATCATAAATACTCCACTTTGTCAACTTAATATTTAATTTTTAAAAGTAAAATTGCGTTGAAATACGAGTCTTGGCCTGTGAAACTTCACCTATATCACCTGCTTTTATATACCATCACCATAAACGCCTTCTACCTCTGGGAAACGCCGTTTTTCTGTCTTTTCAATCTGTACTGCCTTACCATCCTTGATTTTTACAACTAGCTGACCATATTGTAAATGCGATAATTCCCCTAAAATTTTTTTACGAAGAAGGTTAATTTCTTCTGTATTCTTTTTCCCTTGCTGAAAGTTCTTCTGACTAGAAATAATAATTTTTTCTGTACGTTCAATTTGAATAATATTGTCCGTCTTGAACAATTAAAACAATCTCACCAAAACTAATATTTTGTATACTCTGATCAATTACTGCTAATGCTTTTGCAGGAAATGAGATTTTTTCTTGCATACTCTTACTCCTCCATTGCCGATGTTAAATCTGCCAAAAGATCATTTGCATCTTCTAAGCCTACAGATAATCGCAATTATTCATATTTTTGTGGCTGATCAATATTCTGATGAAAAGTGGAAACCTAATAGATAGGTGCAATAATTTTGTAGCAAAATCTTTTTCTTTCACCCTATTCACCTCTTAATGATTCTATGACTAGTACTTTTTTTCTATAACGATGAGTTTTAATCTGCTAATGCTTGTTCTAAGTCATTAATGATATCATTGGCATCTTCAATGCCGATTGATAAGCGTAACAAACAATCGGATATTCCCAAACGTTCACGAACCTCAATCGGCACGTCAGCATGAGTTTGAACCGCCGGTAAAGTGATCAGAGATTCTACTCCACCAAGACTTTCTGCAAATCGAATCATTTGTACTTTACGCAGTACTTGCTTAACCCTTTCCGGATGATCTACTGCAAAAGACAGCATACCGCCATAGCCAGATGATTGACTATCATGTATATTTTTGCCTTGATGATCAGCTAATCCTGGGTAATATACCTTAACAACTTTTGGATGACGAGTCAGCCACTGTGCAATAGTTTGCGAGTTTTCATTATGCTTTTCCATCCGCAATGCCAACGTTTTTATACTGCGAATCAATAGCCAACTATCATTAGGTCCCAAAATTCCCCCTGTTGAATTTTGGATGTAACGTATCGAGGCACCTAAATCGGCATCCCGAGCAACAACTAATCCGCAGACCAAGTCATTATGACCTGCTAAATACTTAGTACCACTGTGAATTACCACATCAGCTCCCAAATCTAAGGGACGTTGAAAATATGGTGTTAAGAATGTATTATCAACGATAACATGAATATTGTTTCCTTTGGCTAATTTTACAATAGCACGAATATCGACAATCTTCATTAACGGATTGGTAGGTGTTTCTACCAATATTGCTTTAGTAGCAGGTGTAATACTCTGTGCGACTTCTTCTATGTTACTGCCATCTACAAAACTTACTGTTAAGCCAAAATTACTAAATATTTTATCAATGACCCGATATGTACCACCATAGCAGTCTTCTACAACCACCAAGTGATCTCCTGTCTTATACAACATTAATATAGCCGTAATCGCAGCCATCCCCGAAGCAAATGCCAAACCGACTGCACCATTTTCCAGTGTAGCAATCCCTTCTTCTAATACTTTTCTTGTTGGGTTCTGGCTACGAGTATAATCAAACCCCGTGCTCTCACCAAGAGCGGGATGACGAAACGTTGCTGATTGATATACAGGAGTGCTTATTGCTCCCGTTTTTTCATCTGTACAGACCCCAATATGCACAATTTTTGAATCTAGTTTCATAAATACCTCCTGAATCTTTATCTTTTAAAATTAAATAAACCCCTTTCCGAGGAAAGAGGTTTATTAAAGACCGTCTTCCTCTTATCTGTCAGGATTCTCATCCTGCTGGAATTAGCACCACTGCATTACTGCCGGTTGCTGGGTGTCATCGGGCCAGTCCCTCGACCACTCTCGATAAGAGTTTATTCATTTCTAAAATTATACCATATGGTACTCTATATGGTCAATAATCCATTTACATTTTTAAAGCTTTTTTAGCGATTTCAATCTTATTTTTGTTAATCAACTTAGTGAAAGAGTACGCAAGGTAAAATGCTCTCTCAGTGTTCTCTGCATACTCTGTGTCCTCTGTGTTTAACGTCCCCCTACAGAAACTTATCTTTTTTAACTAGGAACAGAAAACTTCAATTTTTCTGGGTAGTATCGTAACATTAAGAGGCAATTTGGGACCCAATTCTCCATCTAAGTCGCTTTCTACTTCTTCAGCACATTCTATATAAATAGTTTCCGCCTGTAGACAAGTAACATATTTACTATTACAGTGAATACCTTTTAAAAAGCTAATAAACAAACTCATTAATTCAGGCAGGTTGCACTTTTTCACAATAAGTACGTCCAATTTTCCATCATCAATTTTAGCATGAGGTACCAAATTAGGAAATCCGCCAACAGTACCACTATTCATTATTAAAAATAAAAAAATATCTTCCTCAATGATTTGCTGTTCTGTAATAATGCGCATTTTTAATGCTTTAAAATTAGGTAATTCTCCAAGTCCCTTTAAATAATATGCAATTTTCCCCAACGTGTTTTTCAGCATACTATCTGCATTATGAGCTACTGATGTCATCAATCCAGCACTAGCAACATTGAAAAAGTATTCATCATTGACTTTACCTACATCAATCCTCTTACGCTGTCCCTTTGTAATTGTCTCTACACAAGTATCAATATTTTTATCTAACTGCAAATACGCTGCAAAATCGTTAGATGTACCACTTGGAATAATACCTAGGGGCAGGTCTATTTCCTGTCTGAGCATATTATTTATTACACTATGGATGGTACCATCCCCACCGGATACGATAATTCCATCTACAGCAATTTCTTTTACCAGCATGATAAAAGCATCACTCTCTTGCTCATTGCTAACCCTGAGGGGAATTATGATACAATCTTCTTTTTGAAAAGCCTCAATTACATTGTCCAATTTAAATTTAAAACTAGCATCACCTGATATTGGATTATATACAAGGATAAATTTTCGCAATATGATTCCTCCTCCTTGCCCCAATCACTACTATGTATAATAGGATTCACACCTTATTATTGTAATTCATTCTTCAGTAGAAAGTCTACAACAATTATCCGATAACTAAATTATTTGAACGACCTAACCTAGTAATCATATTCATCTGTAAAATCCTCCAACTCCCTCTCATCCTAATCCAATTGTAGATATTTCCTGTTTACATAATACATATTCTCTAGTATCATTATTCTAGTCAGTAACGTTGCCAGTTGATTAATAATTTAGAGATTATTAGCTCCTGACGCCGTTTCTAACAAATCGTACATTGGACTAGGAGGTCATTATATGAAGAAATATTGTATGCCTATCATACTTCTTATCCTTTTCACCTTTTCTTTTACACTGATCATGCCTACAACGCTTGCTATGGCGGCTTCGCCTTTGAATACAGTCACGCAAACATCCTCTTCAAATTCAAAGAACAGCAGTTCTTCCTTTAATCTTCTTAATGTTCTAATTGGCATGTTATTAGGAAATTTATTAGGAAAGAACAATACATCTGAAAACCCTAACGTTAACATTAAGCCAGTGCCATTTCAAGGAACGGATAGCAATTCAACAACTAGTTCCTCAAAAGGAGATGCAATTATTGCTACCGCGAAAACCTATATGGGCGTTCCTTATGTTTTTGGCGGAGAATCTCCCACTTCAGGACTTGACTGTTCTAGCTTTACGCAACTTGTTATGAAGAAAAATGGAATTACCCTTCCTCGGACAGCAGCCGAACAATACAATCAAGGTACTGCTGTAGATAAAGAGGATTTACAAATTGGTGACTTAGTGTTTTTCACCACCTATAAACCTGGAGCATCTCATGTAGGGTTTTATATGGGTGATCAACAATTTATTCACGCAAGTTCAGCAGCGAAACAAGTAACGATCAGCTCTTTAGATGAGGCTTATTACACTGAACATTATATCGGATCACGCCGCTATATTAAGTAAGACAAACCCTCAAAGTAAATTCCGTACCACATAAACATGGTGCGGAATTTACTTTTTCATTTAACAGCGATTTGGTTAAGAACTCTGTTGCCTTTTGCCATAGGTGTCTTCCAAGACATTACACTTTATAACCTCTTTTTTTGCCGGTATAATGGTTCATTGTTATTTTGTACACAACTGTTTGATCTTTTGCTTTTTCAATATAAACATCACCTTCGGGCACAAAGTTAATACTATATTTCTGTACAAAACCTTTCAGGATTTTTCCCTTTTCGTCCTTTTCTTCTACTCTACTGACCGTCCCAAATACGACCACACTTTCATAATCAGTAGAAAACTGTTCTGGCACAACATTCGTTCTTCCCACCACAGTAAAACACACTTTAGAATTCAAAGCAATATTTTCTAATTTATGACCGTCCAAAGCACAATGAAAATAGATATAATTGTTACTAACTACATAGTTTAGCGGTATCGCATAAGGCTGTCCATCACGATCAACAGTCGCTAAAATACCATAATTGCTTTGAGATAGGAGATCATAGGCTTCTCCCTGTTCCATTTTTCGATCCGTTCTTCGCATATCCATTATGCTTATCACCCCAAAAATTTTATTTATCTAACCTTCCTTTATAAAGACGGAAGAGCAGAGTAAGATTAACGATCCGATGGTAACTCTTCTTTTACATCACTAACTAATAAATACACTCCACCTTTATGGGGAATTAGAGGATGCTCTTGTATATCAATATGTTTTACGATTCTGAAACCATTGCGTTCATAGGCTCTTCTAGCAACAGTATTATCAGCCATAACCATTAAACTCAATTGGCTGTATCCATTCTCTCGCGCTCTTTGTTTTGTTAATGTAATCAGCTTACTGCCGATACCCGTACCGCGGAATTCTTCATCTACATAGATAGAATCTAAGAACCAGCTATTATCTACTTTTGAATTATAAAACTCTTTTAAAACTTCTAGTCGATCACTAGGGAAAAAACTTCTAGTACTATCAGTAATGCCATGGAATTTAGATGAATAGGAATAAACAATTCCTATGATATTACCTTGATATTCTGCAACCGTTGCATTTTCATAAGAATCAGTACCTTGTTTCTCTTCTATCGACTTTGCCATCACTTCGGTTCTTGTATGCGGACCTAATAAATCGTGAAAGAGAAATTCCATAATTCCACCTGAGGCACGATCGATTCCTTCAGCAATTTTTAAACTGTCTTCCAGCTTTCCTGTGCGATATAATATTTCCATAATCACATATCTCTCCAATCTAGAATAGTATCATACTTCTATAAGAATTCAGTAAAGAAGCCCAATATCCATTATTATATTGGATATTATTATACAATATTTTGTTAATACAAGAAAGAGGCATTTGGCAGCTCGCTAGCGAGTTACCAAATGCCTCTTTTAATAGAAATTACTACTTATGATTGTGCAAGTCTTTTATAAGTTGCTAATCTTTCCTTAGCATCTTTTTCTGTTTTCGCAAATAAGGCATCAGCTAAATCTGGATATTGTTTCTTAAGGGATGCAAAGCGTACTTCACCCATCAAGAATTCTTGGAAGTTAGCTGTTGGCTCTTTGGAATCCAGAATGAATGGATTCTTATCTTCTTCTTTTAATGTTGGGTTATAGCGATACATTCCCCAATATCCGCATTCTACGGCATTTTTAATTTCAAGCTGACTAAAGCCCATACCTTTTCTCAAACCATGGCTTATGCAAGGAGCATATGCAATGACAAGTGATGGACCTGGATATGCTTCTGCTTCAGCAATTGCTTTTAAAGTCTGATTTTTATCAGCGCCCATAGCAATTTGTGCAACATACACATAACCATAGCTCATAGCCATCATACCAAGATCTTTCTTCTTCGTGGTTTTACCGCTAGCAGCAAATTGAGCAATTGCTGCAGCTGGAGTGGATTTGGAAGCCTGTCCGCCAGTATTAGAATAGATTTCAGTATCAAGTACCAAAACATTCACATCTTCACCAGATGCCAATACATGATCCAAACCGCCGTAGCCGATATCATAAGCCCAGCCATCGCCACCAAAGATCCATTGTGATCTTTTCACCAAGAAATCTTTATTTTTATCAATTTCATTCAATAAAGCATTATCGCCTTTTTCTGCAGCTACAAGGCTAGCCACAAGATTTGCTCTGGAACGACTTGCTTCACCGCTATCTTTATGCTCCAACCAATCTGCCAAGGCAGCTTTTAGTTCCGCACTAATATTAAGTTCAATAGCTTCTTTAACCGTAACCGCTAATTTATCTCTCAGCGCTTTTACACCTAAATGCATACCAAGACCAAATTCAGCATTATCTTCGAATAAGGAATTCGCCCATGCTGGACCATGTCCTTCATGATTTGTTGTGTATGGTATCGATGGAGCACTACCACCCCAGATGGATGTACAACCAGTAGCATTCGCAACCATCATGCGATCACCAAACAATTGGGTAACAAGTTTAACATAAGGAGTTTCGCCGCAGCCTGCGCAAGCACCAGAGAATTCTAACAATGGCTGTTCAAATTGGCTGCCTTTTACAGTATTCTTTTTCAAAGGATTTTCTTTAGGTGAAATATTAGCAAGGTAATCCCATAATTTCACTTCATGTAATTGTGTATCCAGCGGTTTCATAATCAATGCTTTTTCTTTTGCAGGACATACCTGTGCGCAGTTGCCGCAGCCAGTACAATCAAGAGGAGAAATAGCAAGTCTGAACTGCAAGTCTTTCACACCAACAGCTGCTTTTGCAGTAAAGCCTTCAGGTACATTTTTCATCTCTTCTTCATTCACTAAGACAGGTCTGATTACAGCATGAGGGCATACGAACGCACACTGATTACATTGGATACATTTGTCCATTTGCCATTCAGGAACATTAATTGCAATACCACGTTTTTCAAAGGCAGATGTTCCAAGAGGGAAAGTACCATCTTCCATGCTGCCAGTAAAAGCACTCACTGGTAATGAATCGCCTTCTTGTCTATTCATTGGTACAAGGATTTTTTCAATAAATTCAGGTACTTGTTTTTGATTCGCATTGCTGCAAGCACAAGCAAAATGAGCTTCATCTTTTGTGCTGTCACTAGCAGTTTTCCAGCTTTCTGGAATGGTAACTTTGACAATGGATTCCACGCCTTTATCAATAGCAGCATTATTCATGTCAATCACTTTTTGCCCTTTATTGCCATAAGAACCAACAACTGCATCTTTTAAGTAGTTAACCGCATCTTCAACTGGAATAATATGAGCAATTTTAAAGAACGCAGACTGCATGATCATGTTGATTCTGCCGCCCAATCCAATTTCTTGCGCAATTTTGACAGCATTCAGTGTGTAGAAGTTAATATTGTTTTGTGCAATATAACGTTTCATAAAGCCTGGCAATTTTGTTTCTAATTCTTCTTGATCCCAAATGCAATTAAGCAAGAAACTGCCATTTGGTTTTAATCCAACTAATACATCATATTTATCTACATAGGATTGATTATGACAAGCTACGAAATCAGCTTTGTTAATTAAGTATGGAGATTTGATTGGTTTTTTACCAAATCTAAGATGGGAAACTGTAATACCGCCAGATTTTTTAGAATCATAAGCGAAATAAGCTTGTGCGTACATATCCGTTTTATCACCGATAATTTTGATTGCGCTCTTATTCGCACCAACCGTGCCATCTGAACCAAGACCCCAGAACTTACAAGCTTTTGTTCCTTCAGGAGTCGTATCAACATCTGCAGCAGTTGGCAAAGATTTGAAGGTTACGTCATCAACAATACCAATGGTAAATCCATCTTTAGGTGCATCGGCTTTTAAATTTTCATAAACGGCAACAATATGAGCAGGTACCACATCTTTAGAACCAAGTCCATATCTTCCGCCTACAATCACAGGGTGGGTTCCACGATTATAGAAGGCTGTTTTTACATCAAGATATAAAGGTTCAGCCAAAGAACCAGGCTCTTTTGTTCTGTCAAGAACAGCAATCTTTTTTACTGTTTCAGGGATATACTTAAAGAAGTGTTCAATGGAGAATGGTCTGTACAAATGAACATTCAATAAACCAACTTTTTCACCATTTGCATTCAAATAATCTACCGTTTCTTCAATCGCTTCACAGGCTGAACCCATAGCAATAATCATTCTATCCGCATCTGGTGCGCCATAATAATTAAAGAGATGGTAATTTCTACCGGTAATTTTATTAATCTCAGCCATGTAATTTTCTACGATTTCAGGTAACGCATCATAATACTTATTAGAAACTTCTCTTTCTTGGAAATAAATGTCAGGATTTTGTGCAGTACCACGAAGTACTGGATGATCAGGATTCAATGCATTTCTTCTGAAAGTATCTACATCATTTACATCTAACAATTTAGCTAGTTCGTCATATTCGATAGTTTCAATTTTTTGTATTTCATGAGAGGTTCTAAAACCATCAAAGAAATTGATAAAAGGAACTTTACCTTTTAATGCTGCTAAATGTGCAACAGCACTCAAATCCATAACTTCTTGTACGCTGCTTTCAGCAAGCAATGCACAGCCAGTTTGTCTAGCAGCCATAACATCCTGATGATCGCCAAATATATTAAGCGCATTGGTAGCCAATGCTCTAGCACTAACATGGAAAACAGCTGGCAGTAATTCCCCAGCAACTTTATACATGTTAGGAATCATAAGCAAGAGACCTTGAGATGCAGTGTAAGTCGTAGTCAAAGCACCTGCTTGTAAAGAACCGTGCACTGCACCCGCAGCACCAGCCTCTGACTGCATTTCCATAACTTTTACGGTTTGTCCAAAAAGATTTTTCTTTCCTTGAGCCGACCATTCATCAACAGCTTCTGCCATAGGTGAAGATGGGGTAATTGGAAAAATTGCCGCCACATCTGTAAAGGCATAAGAAATATAAGCTGCAGCAGTGTTCCCGTCCATTGTCTTCATTTTTCTCATAAGTATCTCCTTCTTTCTCTTTATGTTACTAAATGCGACAAGCAATATTGTATACAAT
>Ga0316602_10000963_pt1 | contig 10501 bp, 10 predicted proteins | sample OWC_soil_day10_C_FD_203103 | JGI IMG/M metagenome (GOLD analysis project Ga0316602, IMG submission 203103) | Wetland soil microbial communities from Old Woman Creek delta, Ohio, United States - OWC_soil_day10_CT | ecosystem: Environmental > Terrestrial > Soil > Wetlands | place: USA: Ohio... | reverse complement strand
TTCTCGACAGCCTTTATGCTGCTTGAGTTCGCTGCCATTTTACCAAAGTGTTCAACTTGCACTTGCAATTTGCGATTATTTACTTTCTTGAAACATACCAACAATAAAAATAGAGGCAAGTATCCACTCACCTCTACTCTATTATTACATATAAACTTATATTACATTAACTCTCCTAGACACTGTAGTTTCAGTTACCAAATAGCGGAGTTACTCATTTACTTTCCAAAGAAGAAACTGCTCACAAGGATTAGAAAAACAATCGAGGATATACCTACATATAGCCAATCTTTTTCTTGCACGAAGATTACAACGGATACTCCCACTCGCATAATGGGAGTTAATATCAACAGAACTAATCCTGCTAATATAATTGCAAAAGACTTTAACTCTATGGTGCCTATGAGAATATCTTTAAGCGTAGTTGGGTAGGATTCCCCGGGATACCCACTCCCATTTCCACTCAAAAAAATCATCAAACCCAGAAAAATAACCAAAGCACTAACTAACACACCTACACGTAAAGATTGACTAACAAAAAGTTCAGCCTTATTGAGTGGTTTTCCCAAACTTAGTGTTACTTTATTCTCCATTAGAACGCAACCCCCAATCCCTGTGCCATCATTTGAATAGCTACATACAATATCACTGGTATAAACAATTTGCGGATAGTTTTGCTTTTTAAGCGTTGCATAATTCTTGCCCCAAGCGTAGCTCCTATTAACACACCCAAGGCAACGGGTGCAGATATCATTGGATTTATATCGCCTCTAAAGAGATAGATTCCAGCACTAGCTGCAGCAGTAACACCCATCATAAAGTTACTGGTTGCACTTGATACCTTAAGCGGGAGCTTCATAAAAACATCCATTGCCATCACTTTAAAACTGCCGCTTCCTATACCAAGAAGCCCGGATATAACACCGGCTCCATACATTACACCAAAACCGCCATAAACATTATCCACATTGTAGAAAACCTGTTTCTTCAAATTTTTATCATAATACTCCCCTTGGAGTTTTAGTTTACCGGCAACACAGTGCAAAGGCACTTCCGCAGGTAATTCTTCCTTGGTTTTCTTAAGCATAGCCAAGCCAGAATACAACAACAGCAACCCGAAAATAATGTACAATACGTTTGCCGAGATAATTCCGCCAATCACGGCACCGGTAACAGCCCCAATGGTTGTTGCAATTTCCAAGAACATCCCAACTCGAATGTTAGTAATTCCATCCCTAATGTATGCAATTGCAGCACCGCTTGAAGTCGCAATGACAGAAATAAGGCTAGCTCCTATCGCATGGGGAATATCCACCCCAAACAACAAAGTTAATGCTGGCGTAACAATAATTCCTCCGCCGAGTCCCAATATCGAGCCAAGTACACCTGCCGAAATGGAAATAAGCAGTATTTTTATGGCCACAATCGTCATATTATTTCACCCCAATTGTTAAGCTAATCATTTTCCTACAATAAAAAGAAACCTACAAGTTTATTAATATCTTCCTAGCATGTATACTTTAAGAATAAACAATCTTTAAAGTATACGCATAAGTATAATACTAAATATACATTCGAGCAATATTTTTATACTATTTTTTTACTTTGTAAAGGAGGAGTCTTTAGAATGCAATTTCATAATTTGGATAAAATTGATCGGCAAATTATAAAATACTTATCAGAAAATGGTCGTTTGAGTAACGCAGAACTTGGACGCCTTGTGAATTTAACCCGTGCCGCTGTAAGGGAACGTATTAATCAGCTTGTTGAACATGGCATCATTGATCGTTTCACCATCGTAGTAAATCCTCTGAAAGCGGGAAAGATGCTCTCCATGTACTTTAATATCAATGTAGAATGGTCAAAATTAAATCTTGTAGTGGAACAATTGCTAAATAGCGAAGAAATAACAAACATCTACCAAATGAACGGCCATCCTCATTTACATATCCATGCATTATTTGACGACCAAGAACATGTCAAGCGTTATATTCAAGAATTACAAACCATTGACGGAATAACTAATGTAAATTCCGAATTATTAGTTACACGCTATAAAGAAAGAGGAGCTTTACTTATTTAATTTCCAGAAATCGGACCTTATATTAGATAAACAAATAAAAGTAAGGAGACATTCCGATGATTGACATTTCTACTTCATCTCTAGTTTATTTTGCTTGGAGCATATTTATCTGGCTGCTTGATAGCTTGCTAAATTTTGTTTTGGCTAAAAAAATGGGAGATACCGCTAATCCACTGATCTATTTTATTCCTTTTTACGGCTATTACCACTTCGGTGTTTTTATCGGCATTCATCCCATAGTCATTATCCCAGCTCTTATTTCAGGAGTAGCCGCCCCCTTATTGATTCTAAACCCAATAGGTGATTTCATTACACTAATTGCAAAACTCGGAAACGCAATAGTTGTTTACTTTACGGCAAAGCGACTCAAAAAAGCACAATGGCTCTACTCAGTTATTAGCTTCTGTCTAGGACTGGTTAGCATTCCACTACAACTGCTTATCGTGCTCGTTGGATTTAATGCGGATTCTTACTTACTTATTTTCATATTATTATTATTATTGTCCACGGTTGGACAGATACCTAAGATCGTACTAGCAATTCACTCCGCGGAATCCTCCAAACTAGTGCAACACAAATAGCTTATACAACCCCTCAACCAAGTGAGAAAGCCACATTCGATGAGTAAAAAAACTTTTGATACATAAAAACAGAATTATCCCCTATAGTTACAAAGTAATTATAGGGGATAATTCCGTCTAGTTTAAACGTTACTATTAATATCCTTCGGGATCATAACTGAAGGTTTCACTAAAAGTCCAATAAGGTTCAGGCATTCTCGGGAAATTTTGCGGCACTTGAGTTTTACTGTAAACTTTATAGGTTTCAACTGCAACATTAGGCCCAGGCATATCTGCAGGAGGTTTTTCGTCAACCTTTTGGGCTCCCTTGCCACCCATAGGAGCATTAAGCGTTTCATCAGCCCAGCTCTTTCCTCCAGCTACCGGAACGCAGAAATCGGTAGAGACAAGCATGTGCCATATTTTCCACTCACCGTCTTCTTTAATAAAATCGACAGCGTATTTTTCCCAAATCCAAGCAGCATCGGGACCGTTAGGGCCAATCTCGGTAATCTGGCCGGGAGAATACCACATACCTTTAGCGGTCTTACCATCGCCAGCCACTTCAATAATTGGAGTAGTCGTAGTATGCATTACTAATGAACCAACGGCATAGATATCCTTAGTACTTTTATCGGCCAGTTCCGGGTACAACTTCTTCATTCTCTCTGTAGCATCATTATTCATGATTTCACAGCCATTTCTATATGTTGCGTAGAGACGCTCATACCCAACAAAATAGCCTTGATTCTGAGCAAAGCTGGGATTAGGCGCCTTTTTGCACCAGATTGTGTCCACCTCCTCCTTATTTAGTTTTAACGCATGATAATACTCATGTTTGCTCATCACATTCTGTATTTCTTGGTAGTCTAATGACCGCTGAACCTTTTGCTCCAAAGTCAGTTCTCTAGTAGCATGATTACCGGCAAAGCACAAGGAACTGCTCAAAGTCACCAAAAGACATACAACAAGACTTACTAATCCGCTTCTCATAATTAACCCTCCTAAAATTCGCATATACGTAAGAAGGTGATCATCCTTCCATCGTATACCGGCATTACACTTAACCAATCAAACAACCCATTAATAGCTGAAGGTTTCACTAAAGGTCCAATAAGGTTCAGGCATTCTAGGTGCATTTTGCGGCACTTGCGTTGGGCTGTAAGTTTTATAGGTAATTTCTTCTTTATCCGGTTTAGGCATAGCAATCCCCCCGTCATCCGGTTTAGGTTGCGAGCCTTCAGAGCCAACCGGGGCATCTTTCGTTGTTTTAACCCAGCTTTCTCCTACCGGTGTCATAAAATCAGTGTACATATGCAAGTGCCAAATTTTCCATTGCCCATCTTCTTTTACAAAGTCCGCGCCATATTTTTCCCAAATCCAGCTTGCCATGCCTTTCCCATCAGGCCCCACCATGGTTACCTGTCCGGGTGAATACCACATACCCTTAGCCGTTTTCCCATCCCCTGCCACCACTATAATAGGAGTTGTAAGGGTATGCATCATCATAGTCCCCATAGCCAAATTCTCTTTTGTATTCTTAATGTTTGGATTATTTCGGCATATCGCATTAAGGCTTGATTGCTTCATCATCTCATTCAGTGTCCCGTAATAATATCTGATAGATTTATAACCGATCCAGTAACCCTGATTCTGCGCAAAAGTAGGGTTTGGAGTTTTCTTTACCCATAAGTCATCCAATTCCTGGTTGTTCAATGTTAATGCATGATAGTACTCATGTTTACTCATCACATTCTGTATTTCTTGGTAGTCTAATGACCGCTGAACCTTTTGCTCCAAAGTCATCTCTCTGGTAGCTTGGCCACCGGCAAAGCACAAAGAACTGCTCAAAGTCACCAAAAAACATACAACAAAGCTAATTACTAATTTATTTCCGACTCTCATAATTTAACCTCCCAAAATTATACTCAATTCACTTTCCCAATCTCTTAAACCACTAACCTTTATCCTGCAGTCTTATAAAACTATGTGTTACATCATCTCCCCTATCGTGCAACATAATTTTTATGCAAATTCTTCTCCTCCTTTGCTTATCAGTTACAATTAGAAATAAAGTTCAAACTGCGCCCGGGATACTTTTCTATCACCATTCGTATCAATGTCTTTACCTGACATGTACCAGGCAGTAAATTTTGAGTTTTTCATTGGAACATAATCAAACCCGACCCGCGTCCCCTTAAAGTTGAGGTCCAAAATGCGATCCTCAATATCTTTATCAGTGTAGTAAACGGCATTTTCCGGAACTTTACGATAGGTTAGAAATAAATCCCTGCTGCCAACTACCTCAACGTCAGCCGCTTTGTATTGCAGAGTTGCAAAATACGCTTTATTATTGATATCTTCGTCAGACTTGTCCGCCGCCGCCGTGAACATAAGATCGTCAGACAATTGGGTGTTAAAACCCACGCTGCTGTATTTTGTTTTTGTGCCAAAATAGTCAACTACTTGATAACCGGCTTTTACCGTAGATTCTTTATCTAGAACCCATTCTAAATCAATCCCGTTAATAGCAGCATCTAAATCGGATTTGGAGCTGCTTAGCGTTGTTTTTACAACATTGCCAAACGTAGCTTCCCCGCCCATAACACGGGTATCAAATGCCAGCCCATACACCGGGCGATAATTGTATTTACCAAAAATTATTGTAGACTTGCCGATAGGCCCATAAATATATAACTGCTCCACTTGCGCATTACAAGTTGAATAACTGGATGAGTTTATAGCATTTATACCGGCACTATCACCAGCACTTGGTTTATCAAACTGTCTTTGCCATTCACTTTCCGTTTTCACAACCCAGTCATCATTAACTTTATAAATAAAATTGATATTAATATTCATATGATGGTCATTATAAGTACTTGCGCCAGATTGCTCGTCGAAACGAATCCGCGAATAGCCGGAAATATGTATTTTATCAGTTTTTTCTTCTAAGCCTTGTAACCGCAGAACAAGCTGTTCAAGTTCATCCCTATACTCCGTCGCCAATTTTCTAATTAACGCCTTTTGTTCGGCATTAGCCTGTTCCTCTTTCGCCATAGCCTTGGCCACAATAACAGCAAATTCATAACGGGTAAGTGTTTTATCGCCATTGAACGTGCCATTGCCGTAGCCATCGAGGATGCCGTCTGCGGCAAGCTTTTTAACGGCGTTATAGGCCCACTGGTCTTTAGGTACATCAACAAAACCTGACGCACTTACAGTGCCGGCAACAGCAAGTATTATTACCATCACCAACGTTATAACCAAACCTCTTTTCATCTTTATCTCTCCTTAGTTTTTTGCAATCACTAGGGCCTCAAAGAATTAAGACTAATAAACGCGTCTTGGTTAAAACTACCAGTATATTGCCTACATATAATACAAACATTCGAGGCGAATCCATTTATCCAGCCAGTGATCATCGGCCTTGGTCGCTCTCATTTGAATGTATCTAACATCAATTTTAATCTTCTTTGCCGGAACATATGCGTAACCGATTTCGTACCCTTTAGCCCCATGATAACCGTCATTTACATCAAAATAGCTGCGGATGCTACCATTAGCATCATTCCTTACATAGTTAAACCACCCTTCTTGCTCCCCGGCTTTCATAAAATCAGCATACTTGGAATGAACCCCTATCACCCACGCAAAATGATCGGTATCATAAGTGGATTTTGCATAAGCCGCCGTTAACTTCATCCCGTTTCCAAACGCTGTATCAAAACCACCTTCCACATAATTTTGGGCTTTTACACTATTGTCGTAAGTGTATACTCTGTTAAAAGTAGTCTTAAAATTGGTACTTTTACTAAGAGGATAAACTACTTCTACGCTCCCATAACGAGGATATTTTACAGCAAGCAACGGCGTAAGTGGATGAGCACCGGCATATTGATCCAAAGTTGCCATGGTTAAAGTAAGTCTGGGCTTATTAGCACCAGGACCAGGAGGCCCGATGGGAGGTCCGCCGGCCGAACCACCAAAACTAACCTGTCCTCCGGTAATAAAGTCGCCAATTACCAGCCCTTCCGCAAAATCGTAATGAAACCTGCCGTAAGTCATCAGAGTTCCACCTACTTTTCCATGCATGGACATATTCAGCCCCGGCGTTTCATGCTGTCCTTCGGCTACCGACCGCCAGGCTCTCACATACTCCAGTTGAGTCAAAGCCGTCCATTCATCATTAACCTTATAAAAGGCATCCAGACAAATCTTGTGACCGCTTTCAAAGTGAGTTCCATACTCTTTAAACTTATCTACTACAAAAGAATTTCTAACACCATGATAGTCATTGGTCATTAAAAGCAAAGCCATCATTTTTACCCTGTCATTTTTACGCTCCAGGGAAGTCATATTAAACCCCAGAGTCTTCAGCTCTTGGTCAAATTCGGACGAAAGTTTATTAATAAGAGCCAGGTCCTCCGCATTTGCATTTTCAACTCTGGCCATGGCATTCGCTACCATACCCGCCATTTCATAGCGGGTAATAGTCATGTCACCGTTGTACTTAGAGCTGTTAAGTGGATTAATTATACCGTCGCGAGCCAATTGAGAAAGAGCTTTATACGCCCAGTGATTTGCCGGAACATCCACAAAAGCATTAGCAGCGGCAAAAACAGTGTTGGCCAGTCCCAGTGCAAATACAAGCGCCACGGCAACGACTATACACTTTTTCATGAACTTCCCTCCATTTTTGTCCTGTCCGCCAAACAGGTCACGTACACTCAAAACTATTAATAGCTGAAAGTCTCACGGAAGGTATAATACGGTACAGGCGGTTGAGGATCATATGCTGGAGCCTCGGTAACACTGTAGGCATGATAAGAACTGGTGGGCTTGTCCGGTTGCGGCCCATTCGACGGAGGCGGCGGCGTATTTCCGCTGGCTAGAGCCTGTTCACGATCAATGGACGAATCAACCCAACTCTTGTCGTAAGCGGTACGGAACATGGGGCATAAATGGTAATGCCATATTTTCCATTTTCCATTCTCTTTCACAAAGTCAACGGCAAATTTCAGCCAAGCCCAATTCCCCTCCGGTTTATTCAAGCCCGGATTAAACTGAGTCTGAAGTCCTGGTGCCAGCCATAGCCCTTTCGCTGTCTTCCCGTCTCCGGCTACTTCAATCACCGGACAAGCCAAGGCATTAAGATCCAATAAACCAGCACGGTCGTTATTAATCTTAGGGAACGCTTTCTTCATTTCTTGAGCATTGTTCTTCTCAAATTGCTTCCATGCGTCAACAATCATTTTCCGTGCCCCTTCGCGTCCCTCGAACACGCCCCAGTTGGCAATTTCCACAGTAACGCCGGGAGTTTTCTCAGCGAAATTCTCCAGCATATCTTCGTACTTGCCGGCCTCAAACATATACATCATCGTACCCATGACATTCTGAATCCGGTGCACGTCCGACAATTTTTGCACTTGGTCTTTTAGACTCAACTCTTGTTTATCCGCGCAAAATGCCGTACCGGCAATTCCCATTGTTAATATAAACGCTAAAACAATTGCCAAACACTTTTTCACATTAGTTCCTCCCTACTATTATTTTTTAGGTGAACTCGTCAATAATTCCGTCAATTGTTTTTAAATCATACTAAAATTTCCGTTTTAGGCAGTTCCATTAGAGTTCCACCGACTCCAATCGAACATCAGCACTACAACCCACATCTTTGCCCTTTTCACACGGCTCGCGCAACGGCATTCACTTCACTTTCTACATTACTTCGAAAGTGCTATAACTCCGGTTTGATACAACAATTTTCCAGGAAATAACTATAATTCCGTTTCTTGAAATATTCTGAATTTAGCGAATATGAATTGTTCCCTAGTTTCAACTTACTTGGCTCATAAAAATTCTTTTACTATTTTTTGCCCCACCTTTCTTTTAAATTTGTAGCTTAGTTTAACTAAGGCTCTTGTATTCCAGATACTAGTACTTCTACAAAGTCCATTGACAGAAGATTGTTACAATAATAGAATATATCCAGATAAGTAATATATTGTATATTTATATTGTATTATGCCTAAGTTAATAAGTGAAATGTAAAAAGTGTCTCACCTTAAGAACCAAAAGTTATTTATTAACACCTTTTTCCTCTTTTCTATTTCATTTCCAAGGTATTGCCATGTTCTTTCAACAAAGGACTGCGCCCCTCATCCCCATGATTCTATTTATGCGACCAAATTAAAAATAGCGCAGGCAACATTTTCACGCCTTTTGTGCCTAAGCGCATTGAAGGGATGATTATAATCATGAATTTTAATCAGCTTAATTATTTTATTTCGGTTGCGAAATATTTAAACTTTACAAAAGCAGCTCAACATCATTACATATCCCAAACCGCTATCAGCCGTCAAATTATAGCATTAGAAAAGGAAGTAGGAATAGAACTCTTCTACCGCAATAAGCGCAGCGTTAATTTGACCGCCGCCGGCCAAGTCTTCTTTACTGAGGCTAACCGCATTGTTTCAATTCTGGATCATGCTATAAACAACGCTACGTTAGTTAAGGCAAGACCTACCGGTATATTAAAAGTGGGGTTTCAAGGTATTGCCGAAAGAGAATTTTTACCTTTTTGGGTAAAAACGTTCCTGTCTGCTTACCCTAACATTGAATTAAAGCTATTTAAACAGACTAACGGGAATATGCAAGAAATTATCAGCAATGACCAGGTAGACATTCTTTTTCGGCTTTCACATACCTTGGACATTACTCCTAAACTTTCTTGGAAAGTTATATGCAAAGTCCCTGATTCCTTATGTGCCGTCGTATCTCTTAAGCATCCAATAGTAAAAAAAAGACGAATACAATTAGATCAATTAGAAAATGAAAAATTCGTTTTTTTTGACAATAAAAGTAACCCCTTGGGCTTTAATTTAATCTTAAGTAAATGCCGCCAGGCTGGATTTACACCAAACATTATATCTGAGTCTACTTCCGTAGAATCATTATTATTATTAGTTGAAGCGGAAGTTGGGATTACAATACTCCCACAATGTTATCAATCGCATGCTACTCGGAATGTACGTTTCATTAAACTCGACAATAATGAATCCCATCCTCCAACTTTAATAGCTGTATGGGATCCAAATAATCTTAATCCTGCCGTGCCGTTATTCTTAAACATAGCTGACAAAAAACTCCATTCGTCCCTTATAGCGAAAGGATAAGTACGTTGATTTAGTATGTTCTTTTCACGTAACATCGCTACTCTACCCTATCCTTTTTGTTTTCTCTCCTTTCCGCATTATCGGCCTTTATTATTCTCTTCTCCTGCTCCAATACAAATACAACCATCCATGACGAAGAACTCCACCGGAGGCCTATTGGCAACCAGTGGAGTTCTTCGTCATATAGCCTAACTACCTCAGCTATGGCGTCGGGCAGGTTCCACCAAAATAAACTTTGAACATTACATAAATTCACCTTACAATAAGACCACTTGATAAAATTACTACACAAAATTGGTAAATGGTTCCGCAAACCACTATAAATGTAATACAGACTCCAGACAAATGCCTAGAGACCTTAATTTAACTGGACCGGGCGACGAGATTCGAACTCGCGACCCACGGCTTGGTAATTCATTTGTTTAGTCAGACAATAAAGCTGTCCTCAACGTTCATCCTTAGTTCTCTAAGCTAGGCTTACACGTTGTTCATAAAACTCTTTATCCGCTTGATTCATATAAATAAAGCCAGGAGATGCCTGCTTTGATATGCTACCCCCAGATAGGACAGTGAAAAAAAACTGACCTATCTGGGGGTAAAAATATGCCACAAAAGGGGAAATTGTCGGCAGAAGAAAAAATGCATCTCATAGAATCATACTTGTCAGGCAAGCTTGGAAG
>Ga0316602_10000962_pt1 | contig 10517 bp, 9 predicted proteins | sample OWC_soil_day10_C_FD_203103 | JGI IMG/M metagenome (GOLD analysis project Ga0316602, IMG submission 203103) | Wetland soil microbial communities from Old Woman Creek delta, Ohio, United States - OWC_soil_day10_CT | ecosystem: Environmental > Terrestrial > Soil > Wetlands | place: USA: Ohio... | reverse complement strand
GTCGATATCCCAGCTGAGGATGAAGATGCTGTGCCGCGCCTGGAGGATGGCGGCCCGCACCGCGCGGAAATACGCATCGGCGTCGACCAGCATGGCAAAGCGGCGGGTCCGCTCGATGCGCCAGCAGTTACGGCCCGGCTTCAATAGCCCTGCCGGTGTTGAAGCATCGCTGCGCGGTTCCTGAAGTGGCATGCTTGCGAGTCGTGGAGAATAGGCTTCTATTCGACCCCCAGTCGTTCCGTTAGTTTCTCCCGCCCGGATTGCGGCTTGGCACGTATGAATATCCTTACCTAATTTGCGGCTGGCCGGATGTGTCAAATTTGCATTTGATTGGCCCCAACCGGCTCAGAAAGGGGGATAATGATTTTTTGTGCGAAAAGCTGCACAGAAAAGCAGATATCGGTGATGGATATCTGAGAGATGGACGGAAGATTTATTGTTTTCAACGCCTCCGCCCCCGAGGTAGAAGACGTCGTATTTTCTGACAGCCAGATAGTGAGACCATGAATTCGAAATTTTCCAGGATTGGCGTTGCCAGGACTGCCATTGCCGCTGGCGCGGTCGCCATATTCGCAGTTGCCGCCTACTGGTACTGGTCGCCGTTCGTTGCCATCCGGCAGATGCAATCGGCGGCGCGCAGCCGGGACGCGCAGGCGTTCAATGAAAAGGTGGATTACCCCAGGCTGCGCGAAAGTCTCAAGACACAATTCACGACATTCCTGACCGAACAGGTGGAAAAGACCGCCGAGTCGCGCAAGGCCTTCGCCAGCCTGGGCATGAAAGTCGGCATGGCGATGGTCAATCCCATGGTCGATGCCATGGTGCGCCCCGAGACAGTCATGCTTGCCATGCATGACGGCAAGATGAAGTCAGGCAAGGCGGCTCGCCAGAACGCCGGGAACGTGAAAAAGGAAACCGAGTGGGACTACGAGCGGGTCGGCGTCGACAAGCTTGTCATCTTCCCGGTCGACAAGGACAAGACACGTGAAGAAACGGTTGGCCTGGTATTCGAAAGAAGCGGGTTTGCAACCTGGAAGCTGACCGCCATCGACCTGCCCAAAAGCAAGCATACCGACCAGACGGCCTCCAACAGCGTTCAGCAGGGCGCTTGACCATTCCCCGCGGCGCGCCGGGATAGACGGCAGCGGAAACGATCAGTAAAGGCGGCGTTTCCGCATTTCGCGGTTTGAAGCGGCAGGGAAACGATTCTCGCCCACATCAATCACGTCCGCGACCCGCTCCTCCGCCCGAACCGTCATGGCCCCCGGCAGCGCCGCCATGATCCGAGCCTCCATCCCTGCCCCTGAGTGCTCCCGAACCGGAACTGCGGTCACGGTCCCTATCGTGATCGCGATCACGATTGCTTCCCCAGTAGCCATCGTCGTAGCCGTAATAGCCCGGACCGTAGCCATCCCATCCATAGTTGCCGACGTCGATGCCCCCACCGCCTCCTCCGACGCCGACAGCGCCTCCGGCTCCCGCGCATCCGACAAGGGCCAGCGAAGCGGCCACTGCCGCCATGTTCAGCACGATCTTCATGGATTGGCTCCTTTCACGATCACATTCTCTTAGATCGGGCGTGTCTCCGGTTGGTTCGCGGAAGAGAGGAATTTGCACGAAAAAATGCCCGTCCTTCGGCTGAAGGACGGGCACAAGTTGCACAGGGCAAGCACGCACTATCATGCAACAACAAGGACGACCGCTATGGATGAATCGTAGAGGAAAGAGCGGATTCATCCTTGAGCATGCTCAAGGATGACGCTTATTTGCAAGGAAGCGAATGCTGAATTAGGCGGTTGCCTGAAGGGTTGCGCTGCATCAGGCGGATTCGGGTCGGCTGCTTGAGAATTGTCATGAGCCGGTCATGCGGAAGGCATAAAATTTTGGCCTTCGCCGCCGCATCAACGCCACTGCTGCGTCGGCTTGCAGGGCGTCCGTTGCACCGGAATCGTACTGCATCTCCGGAGTTTGTCTACTCTCCCAGTAAAACCCCGGAAGAGAAAGCCCGCCCGAAAGGCGGGCTTTTTCATGTTCGCCGCCATTCGGCAGCAAATGACCCGATCACATTTTCATCAATGACCTAGACTGGAGGCGTGCAACACTGCTACCGGACAGTCGAGGACAATATGGCTCATGTAATGGCGGTGAGAGGGCTGGTCTACCACAACGCCCGACTAGGAGGCGAACTGAGGTTGCTCCAGAAACTGGAGAGGAAGCTGCAGGATGACCTTGATGAGATAACGGCACGTCTGGCTGAAGTTCGGGCTGAAATCGTCAAGAGTGAAGCTAGAGAATGCTCTTTGGCGCAGGCAGCCATGACTTCCTTTCAAATAGATATCTCTTCGACTGAACCTCGATATACCTGGCCCAAGGACCAACTCACCTCCTTGGGCGAGTTGTCTCGCAGTATTCATCGGCTTTTGGCGCTGGCGAAGGACAAAGGTTTGCCGATATTGATTTTACAATTCCACTATGGCAACATGTTGTAAGTCTAATAATATAGATAAATCATGAAGATATCGTTCGTCGAGGTTCAGAATTTTCGTAAGCTGAAATCTACACACATCAGTTTCGACGAACGAACCACAATTTTTGTCGGCGCAAACAATAGTGGAAAGACATCTGCTACGGTTGCTTTACGGTATTTCCTTGTAAACCCGAGCCGATTAACTTTGCGGGATATAACAATCGCGAACTGGCCAAAAATTGATGCGATCGGCAGTTCATGGAAATCAGAGTCAAGCTCAACTAATGCCGATGCGGTTTCATTGGACGATCTACTGCCGACTCTTGATATATGGATCGATGTCCCTGTTTCAAAAATCCATTATGTCAGCCACATACTGCCAACATTAGACTGGAATGGCGGCTTAATCGGTGTTCGTCTGAAGTACAAGGTGAAATCGATTGCGACTCTGTGCGCCGACTATATCGCGCACCGCTCAGCTGCAATACAGGCTGCAGAAAACACAAAAGCACTGTCATCTGGCTCCCTTCAAATATGGCCAACCAGTCTGACCGATTTCCTGGATCGACGCTTGCGCAATTACATTGACCTTGAAGCGTTCTCCCTTGATCCTTCAGCGCACATAGATCCCGAAAAGGGCATCGCAACTCCTCAGCAGATTCCGATAGATGCTGTACCTCTTGAAAAAAATCCATTCAAGCATCTCATTAAGATAGATGAAATAGTTGCGCAGAGAGATTTTTCAGATGCTGGCGGTCGCGATATTGAAGGCGAGGATGCTCCCGGAACCGGATCACGTCGATATAGGCGAAGGCTCTCTGATCAGCTTCGCGCTTACTACGATAAACATCTGGACCCGATGAAGACGCCTACCGCTCATGATTATGAAGCGCTCAGTGCGATCCAAGTTGCTGAGCGCACTTTTGATACTCGATTAAAGTCGGGTTTTGCCGAAGCCTTCAGCGAACTGGAGGATTTGGGGTATCCAGGAGTCGCGAATCCAAAGCTTAATATTGCAACACAAGTCCGGGCAATTGATGGGTTAAACCATAGCGCAGCCTTGCAATACCAGATAGCCAGTGCTCCAGCAGATGGCAGGCCGCTTCAACTCCCAGAAGATTATGCCGGTTTGGGCTATCAGAATTTGATTTCAATGGTGTTCATGCTGATGAGTTTTCGCGATGATTGGATGCGTGTCGGGAAAGCAGGGTTGGTTGAAAGAGACGCTTTGTTAGAGGAAATTCAACCACTTCATCTCGTTTTAGTCGAGGAGCCTGAAGCTCATCTTCATGCTCAGGTTCAGCAAGTTTTCATCAAAAAGGCATATGGACTTTTACGGAACAATGACAATCTGCGTGATGACAACCAGTACCGAACGCAACTAATTGTTAGCACGCATTCTACCCATATTGCTCACGAAGCAGATTTTGCCAGCCTTCGGTATTTCCGCAGGCGTCCTGCAACATCGGCTGGCGAATCACCAACTACTACCGTCGCAAATCTTTCCTTTATTTTCGGTGGTGAAGATGAAACACAGCGTTTTGTTAAGCGTTATCTAAAAGCGACCCATTGTGATTTATTCTTCGCTGATGGAGCCATTTTTGCAGAAGGACAAGCAGAGCGTATTCTTGTGCCGCATTTCATCAGGCATCACTTTCCCTCTCTTTCAAGCCGGTATATCAGCGTACTCGAAGTCGGTGGCAGCCACGCGCAAAGATTTAAGCCGCTCATTGATGAGCTAGGCCTAACAACGCTCATCATTACTGACCTTGATGCGGTCCGTGCAGAGAAAAAAGAAGACAAAAATGGCAAAGAAACTACGAAGTGGATTGCGACTAAGCCATTAGTTGGACAGGGCCAGAAAACCGCTAATTCAATCCTTAAGGAATGGCATCCCCAAAAATCATTCATTGATGATTTGGCTTCTCTGCCAGATAAGCAGCATGAATGTTCGACAAATGATGGATACTCACTGTATATCGCGTTTCAAAAGCCAGTATCAGCTGGAAAGACGGGAGAAAACCATATTCCTCGCACTTTTGAAGATGCCCTCGTTTTCGAAAACATGGATGTTCTTGTCGATCTTTCCGGAGCAAGCACCTCGGAGAAGGTAAGCGATATTCTCAAAAGCGGCGCAACGGGAGATGAATTGGCGGACCGTCTTTTCGAACTCATAAAAGGGGCAGAAAAGGCAGCTTTCGCTCTTGATTGCTTGATGATGAAACAAGCCGAAGCTCTGCGCCCTCCGAAATACATTTATGAAGGTCTGACTTGGATGCAAGGATGCCTTTCAAGCATTGATAAACTTGAAGCGCTTAATCAATAAAGGGGATTGACTCCGATGATCGAGGTAGGTGCTGAAGATACAGATGTTTCGGTAGATGACGTAATTGCCGCGTGTATGGTCCCTAATGCGCCACAGTCGTTTTTTCTTTATGCCGGCGCAGGTTCAGGAAAAACCCGCTCCCTGAAAGAAGGCTTGGATGGTTTCCGGGACAAGTATGGAAAGCAATTTCGGAAGGATGGAAAAAAAGTAGCGGTAATCACTTATACGAATGCGGCAGCTGACGAAATTCTCAGTAGAGTAGGCGAAGATCCATTATTTCCTGTCAAGACCATCCACAGCTTTTGCTGGGAGCAGATTTGTCCATATCAGAGAGATATTCAAGCTTGGCTTCATATCAATCTACCCAAGGAGTACGAAGAAATTCGCTTGAAGCAAGAGAAGGGGCGGCCAGGTAAAGCAGCTCATGACCGAGAACGCGCTATGGCAAACATTACTCGACGGCTTGAATGGTTGAGCGTACCTCGACAATTTACCTACAACCCTAATGGCGACAACTTTGGCAATGACTCACTTTCTCATGATGAAGTTTTGGGTATCACTGCCGACTTCATTAAAAATAAACCTTCAATGCAGGCTGTCCTTGCTAACAGGTTTCCGTTCATCTTGATAGACGAGAGCCAGGACACAAATAGGCATCTTATGGATGCGTTCCTTGTACTGGAAGCCTCTAATGTTGGAAGGTTTGCTCTCGGTTTATTCGGTGACACAATGCAGCGGATTTATTTCGATGGCAAACCTGATTTGGGTACCAATATTCCTGCGAATTGGGCGAAGCCTGTGAAGAAAATGAATCATCGTTGTCCGCAGAGAGTTGTTGCGCTGGGTAATGCGTTGAGATCTGCTGTTGATGATCAACAGCAATTGGCAAGGCATGATAGTCCGATTGGTACCGTCCGCATTTTTATTGCGCCAGCAAACAGCACAGATAAACCCGCGATTGAAAACTTCTTACGCCACAGGATGGCAGATATTTGCAATGACGGCGAATGGAAGCATGGCGGAGATGCAGTAAAAATTCTTACGCTGGAACACAGAATGGCCGCTGCACGAGGGGGTTTTCTACCTATGTTTGAAGCTCTGAGTGCTGATTCACGGCTTTCAACTGGCTTACGAAAAGGGGAACTTGCTGGCCTTCGTCTCTTCACAGAGCAGGTTGCGCCTTTGATTGATGCATATGGAAAGAATGAAAAATTCAGAGCAATGGCGCATCTGCGGAAAAAATCTCCGTTATTGAAAGCTGCTTCGCTCAGAAAGATTTGCGAAATCGGCAATCCTTTGACACCCGTGCAGAACGCGGTCAAAGAGTTACATGACCTCATCACTGACAAACCGGAAGTTTCTTTTCTTGAAGTTTTACGGTGCGTTTCAAAACACAACTTGTTCGATATTCCAGATAGTCTGCAGCCCTTTTTGGGTGAAGAGACTGACGATCCCTCTGAATCAGAGCATCGTCCCCCAGAAGAGGCTGAGCATGAGGGTGTAGAAGAACAAAAAGGGGAATCTTCTTCACGCAGCCTCGAAGCGTGGCGATCCTTTCTTGAAACCTCATATAACCAGACAGATGCTTTTTCGCAGTACGTTAGCGATCTCGGTCAATATGGGACACACCAAGGTGTCAAAGGACTTGAATTTGACAGAGTATTTGTCGTAATCGATGATAGCGATGCCAAGGGATTCACGTTTTCGTTTGACAAGCTTTTTGGCACCAAGCCACTCTCTGATAAGGATCGAGAGAAGATGGCCGAAGGAGTTGAAACGGGCGTCGACCATACACGGCGCCTACTTTATGTCACGTGCACGCGGGCGAAAAAAAGCTTGGCGCTAGCTGTGTATACTGACAGCCCGGATGAGTTGGCCAATTCGATCAAAAAGCTTGGCTGGTTTATGTCAGAGGAAATTGAAGTGTGTAAAGACATTGTCAATTGAAAGTCAGCATGCCGTTGCAAGCAACGATAGCCGCGAAGTCATGATTGCTTTTTCTAAACGGTAAATACTTATTTCTTTTAGTTCAATTTGTAAGTGTTTGAATCTTAAAAGATAAGTCATTTGCTACCGAATGGCGATGTTCGCCGCCATTCGGCAGGCGCGAGGCTCAGTCACATGCAAATAAATCATTACCGTACTAATCTCAGGGAGTAGGTCAACATAAGCGTCCCCCCGCTTTTTTGCCATCCAGCCTGATTTTTCGGGAGCGTGAATCGGCTGCCGCGGACAATCCGGCGCGCAATGCGCCGGGTTCTGTTTGCCGTCGGCAATCATCAGGTCAATCCGACGACCCGGCTTCACCCGGCATGCCGGCCACGAGCGTCGCTTGTCCAGAGGAATCGATCCGGTAGATCGCATGGTCGAACGGATCGGACAGGTACAGGTTGCCGTTGTCCGCCGCGACGCCGATATTGCGGTAGATGCCCGCGTCCATCTGCCGGGGTGTATTGTCGCCGTTCGGGAAGCCGTCGAAGAACGGCGTCAGCGTTCCGTTCGGGGTCACCTTGCCGATCACGATGGCCGTGTAATCAGAGGTGACGGTCGAGTCCACGGTGGAAAGCGTGTACCGGCCGCCCGCAATGGTGAGGTTGCCGGACGGATCGAATGCCATGTCACCGTTGGACAGATAGGCAAAATCGAGGGACCACGACACGATGCCGGTTGCGTGCGATTCATCGGCGGACTGTACCGAAAGCGGAACGTAGTCGATGTAACCCTGTCCCGCTCCGGCGACCTCCACATCAGGCGGGACGACGCCGACCGCGATGTTGCCGTCCGCATCGCTGGCCAGATAGCTGGCATAGCCATAGGTGTTGAGGTAATAGATGGTGTTCGTTGTTCTGTCCGCGTTGATCCGCTCGACCCGGAATAGATTCCGGTATCGCAGCATGACGTACAGGCGTCCTTGTGCGTCGGCGGCGACCCGGATCGGCGCATAGCTTGCGGGCTGCTGGGCGTAGGATTTCACCAGGGTCCGGGTACCGTCGGCGGAAACCCGGTAAAGCTCCGTGTCGGCCAGCACGGCCAGGTTGCCGGAGGCTTCGATCGCCAGCTTGCTGTTTTCGTTCCAGCTTCCGGAAAGCGTACTGACATCGCCATTGGCGGCGATTTTGCGAATGGCCTGGTTGCCTCTGTCCATTACGTAGAGATTGCCGGAACTGTCGACGACGATATCGCCCGGCTGGTTGAAGCGGGCTGTCTGGTCGACCGAAAACGACGGCGTTCCCGTTCCTCCGCCGCTTCCGTTCGCCGATCCGCCCGTCGCGGACCCGGAGCCGTCACCGCTTCCGCCGCCGCAGGCTGCGATGAAAAGGAAAAACAGGATTGCCAGAATGCGTGCCGTTGTCATCATCGTCTTCCTGCGAGGTTGGCGGAAGCACTCGGACCGGCTCCACGAAAGGGTGGAACCGGTTAACTGTTCTTTACATTTTTACGCATGTTTGCGCCGGCCTGTTGGCGTGGATCAAACGGAGCGCGAATGCCCGTTCGGTTGCCTTGGCTTCAAGGGCGATGTCCGGATCTTGACGAAGAAAAAGAGAAAGGATAGGACAGGTCTATTCTATTTTTGCGCCATTGTGCTTATCATTCACCCATTATTTTCAGGAGCAGACATGGAATTCAAGATTTACAAGGTCAATGCGGCAGGCATCGAGAACATCCGGCAGTTCATGACGGCCAACCACAGGCGCCCGGAAGAGGCGACCACCGACAAGGCGCTGGCGAGATGGGCCATGGATGCGGAAGTGTCCGCCGATGTCAACGAAGGCGACGCCTACGTCGAAATACCGGCCGAGGATTGCGTGCATGGCCAGGCTATGGGATTCAGCCTCGATGAGTCGGGCATGGATATTGAAACCATCCAGGAATGCTGACATTGTCGCGGCAGCAAGCCCGTGCGCTTGCGCCGCCAGGGAAATGACATGGGATTCACGCTCGACAAGGTGGTGCCCTGGGGGCGCACCCTGGACGAATACCGGGCCATGTTCGGCCTGTCGGACGGCGACCTGGCGCGCCGGATTCTCGGCTGCGGCGACGGCCCTGCCTCGTTCAATGCGGAACTGACCCGGCGCGGCGGGAATGTCGTCTCGTTCGATCCGCTCTACGCCTTCGACGCCGGACAGATCCGGGAGCGCGTTTCCGAAACGTACCAGACTGTCATGGAGCAGTTGCGTCAGAATGCCGGCGACTACGTCTGGACGTCCGTCGCCTCGGTCGAGGAGCTCGGGCGTATCCGCATGACTGCCATGGACCGGTTCCTGGCCGATTACGAAACCGGAAAAGAGGAAGGGCGCTACGTGCCCGGCGAATTGCCCGTGCTGCCGTTCGAGAACGGCTCGTTCGGGCTCGCCCTGTCGTCGCATTTCCTCTTTCTGTACAGCGATCACTTGTCGCAGGATTTTCACGTCCGGTCGATTGAGGAAATGTTGCGCGTCTCGGACGAGGTGCGCATTTTCCCGGTGCTGACGCTCGATGGCAGGAAGTCGCCTTATCTCGATGGAGTGGCCGATGCGCTTGCCCGCAGCGGGCATGCCGTCAGGCTGCTTTGCGTCCCCTACGAGTTCCAGCGCGGCGGCAATGAAATGATGGTGGTGCGTCGGGCCTGAGGCTGTTCCAGGTGGCCCGTGAAGTCCCGTCATTCCGCGATCGGCGGCTCATCCATGAATAGATCGATGTGCCCGGAATGACGGACTTGAATGCATAGGCGCCATGCCCTTGCGGGCATGGCGGTCCCTTGCCCGGTGCTCAGGGGACAGGGCGGCCTGATCGCTAAAGCCCCCCTGTCCCTTGAATCAACCGTGCCGGGACGGGATCATCAGCGTTCCATCGGGGGGCGGTGCCTCATCTCTTCGCCCTTGGCCAGGTTCTGCTGTAGCTTGACGCGCTGTTCCGGCGTCAGGATCTGGTACAGCTGGTGGCCGCTTTCGGCGCGCTGTCTTTCCAGGTTGGCCTGGATGGCGCCGATCTGGGCGATGATCTTGTCAGCCTTGGCGGGCGAGTAGCTGTCCGACATGACCAGCTTTGCCAGTGCCTGGTGCTGCTCGTGCAGGGCCTTATGTTTCGCGGCGGCCTGTTCATGCTGTTTCTGGTGCATTTGCTTCAACTGGGCGGATTGTGCAGGAGTCAGATCAATGCCGCGCATGAAAGGCAGACCGTGCTTGTGCGGTCCCATCCTGTGCGGCCCTGGCTCTTGCGGTCCCATGCCCTGCGGTCCAGGGCAGCCTTGCATTTCGCTGGGCGCAGGGCCGTTTTCGGGCTGACCGCCGCCAACGTCTTGCGCAAAGGAGGAGGCTGTCAGCCCCAATGCCAGCGCGCCGAAGGCGATCGTCTTTGCGCCAAGGTTGACGCAATGAAGAATCTTGTTTTTCATTTTGCAATTCCTTTTCAGATGTTTTTTTAGTTGACCCGCGTTGCTTCAACAACGACTTCATCTTAGGCTTGCCCCCGTTGCAAACGATTTCAGAATTCCGGCAACTCATTGCAAAATATTTCAGAGGTCGGTTACGCTCATCCCATCGGCATAGAATGAGCCCATTACATTTCTACCCCGGTTCGGCCATGAAAAAAATCCTTATCGTCGACGATGATCCTGAATTGCGCCAGTTGCTGGCGTCTTATCTGAAGCGGCACGACTACGATGCGCTGCTGCTGCCCGATGCACAGCATGTCAATGCCTACCTTGACCGTTACCAGCCTCACCTGGTCGTGCTCGACCTGATG
>Ga0316602_10000959_pt1 | contig 10542 bp, 7 predicted proteins | sample OWC_soil_day10_C_FD_203103 | JGI IMG/M metagenome (GOLD analysis project Ga0316602, IMG submission 203103) | Wetland soil microbial communities from Old Woman Creek delta, Ohio, United States - OWC_soil_day10_CT | ecosystem: Environmental > Terrestrial > Soil > Wetlands | place: USA: Ohio... | reverse complement strand
ACGCTACACGTCCTTTTAAAAAAACCTTTTGAACCGCGAAGACACGAAGAATATGAAGAACACGAAGGGCTAAGATATCGACCACAATCGAACCATAGAGAAGGGATAAAAGAATAAAAACTGCCCCTCATCGTACACTCTCTGAGTTCTCTGTGATAAAAAATTCTTCGTGTTCTTTGCATTTCTTCGCGACCTTCGCGGTTCATTGCTTTTTTATATAACTCTATATATTATATTTATAAATTTTTTTATGGTATAATAAAAACCATCTAAAAATCATAAAGTTGGTGTAATATGTTATATACTGATATTCCTATCGTAATCGCCAGGGAGCTTACTATCAAAGTTCCTCAGGTAATTGCTACTATTAATTTATTAGACGAAGGCAATACTGTTCCTTTTATCGCTCGCTATCGCAAAGAAGCGACTGGAGAACTGGATGAAGAGCAGCTTCGCACTACAGAAGAACGCCTGCAATATTTGCGCAATCTGGTAAAACGACAAGAAGACATCCTTGCTAATATTGAAGAACAAGGCAAGTTGACACCCGAATTAAGTGCGGCCATTATTGCCGCTACCAAACTGCAAGAGTTAGAAGACTTATATCTGCCCTTTAAGCAAAAGAAACGTACTCGTGCCCAAGTTGCCCGGGAAAAAGGACTAGAGCCTTTAGCCGATATTATTTTGTCCCAACAACTGACAACGGGTACACCTCTTACAGTTGCAGCAGACTTTGTATCCCCTGAAAATAAAGTGGATACTGCTGAAGACGCCTTAGCAGGGGCTCTTGATATTATTGCTGAAACAATCAGCGAAACAGCCGATATTAGGGCCAACATGAGAAAGCAGCTATGGAGAACAGCCGAAATTCGTACAGAGCTGGCAGTAGCAGAGGAACTAGGTAAAGAAGTTCTTACTTATAAAGAATACAAAGAACCCGTTAACCGTATCCCCTCTCACCGTATTTTAGCAGTCAATCGGGGAGAAGATAAAAAACTACTTAAAGTAACCCTAGAAGCTCCACATGATACCAATATAGAATTAATCAATCGTCAAATCAATAAAGGCACTTCTATTTTCAGCGACTGCATCTTATCAGCAGTCACTGATGGTTATAAACGGCTATTATTTCCTGCTCTTGATCGGGAAATTCGCTCTCTTCTAACAGAGAATGCGGAAAAGCAGGCAATCCGTGTCTTTAGCCTTAACCTGCGCCAATTACTTCTCCAGCCGCCTTTTGCTGGACATACCGTCATGGGACTTGATCCAGGTTATCGCACAGGCTGTAAAATGACCGTCGTTAGCCCTACAGGCTCTGTCCTCACCACAAATGTCCTTTATGTGACCATGGGAGAGGGGCAAAAAGAAAAATCAGCACAAATTGCTCTAGAGGCTATAAAGCAATATGGTGTAACACTCATTGCAATTGGCAACGGTACAGCTTCCTATGAAACAGAAGAATTTACAGCCGGGCTGATTAACACCCATCAACTGCCAGTAAATTATCTAATTACCAATGAAGCGGGTGCTTCTATCTATTCTGCTTCTAAGCTGGCAAAAGACGAATTGCCTGATTTGGATGTCACCTTACGAGGTGCCGTGTCCATTGCACGACGAGTACAAGACCCTTTAGCTGAATTAGTGAAAATTGATCCTAAGTCAATTGGCGTTGGTCAATATCAACATGACGTAAACCAGAAAGAACTGGGTGCAACCCTCTCTAACGTAATCGAATCTGCTGTAAATCATGTTGGTGTCGAGTTAAATACCGCCTCCATTGAACTACTAAAACATGTATCGGGCATTAATGCTACAGTAGCCAAAAATATCGTAGCTTATCGAGAAGAAAACGGCACTTTTAAAAGTCGAGCGCAACTACTTAAAGTTGCCCGTCTAGGACAATCCACCTTTATCCAATGCGCTGGTTTCCTGCGTATTCAAGATGGAGAAACGCCTTTAGATAACACTCCTGTTCATCCAGAATCCTATAAGTTAGCAGCAGCTATTTTAGCCAAACTTGGTTTCTCACCAAAAGATTTAAAAGATAAATCCACTCTGCAAACCATTCAAGAAGAAGCACTAAAAGCAAACGCTGCTGCTTTGGCAGCCGAGCTGGAAGCAGGCGAACCTACCGTTCGTGATATTTTGGCAGCACTAGCCAAACCCGGTCGTGATCCTAGAGAAGACATGCCAGCTCCTATGACCCGCAAAAATATTGTTAAATTATCAGAACTGACTGCTGGAACGATTGTAAAAGGCACTGTGCATAATGTAACTGATTTTGGCGTCTTTGTAGATATTGGCATTAAGACCAATGGTCTCATCCATCGCTCAGAACTGAGTTATAAACCCTTTCGTCATCCACTAGATGTTATTTCGGTGGGAGATATTGTCGATGTTATGATCTTAAACGTAGACGAAAATCGGAATCGTATTGGCCTGAGTCTAAAACAGGTGGCAGCAGCTGGAGATAAGAAATAGATCGATACAGATAATAAAAGCCGATTGCAAATGCAATCGGCTTTTATTATCTGTATCGATCGTTATCTTTATCTCTGTTCTTATATTTATCCCATACATTACGAACCAGCATAATAACTCCACCAATGACCAATAAATTGAGTAACATACTGAAGATTCCAGACATACCTCCCATATGTCCGCCAAACAGGCTGCCAAATAAGCTTCCCGCTAAAAAGCCGCCTCCGATCATACTGGCATTTCGCCAGAAGCCGCCAGTGGACTGGGATGGATTGCTTTGTTGTACATCAGGTGTTGTCTGTTTTGCAGGAGCTTTGTCACCAAAACTGTTGGCAGGCGCCGAGGGTTTATAAGTGCCTCCCGTATTTCCTGGTGCTGCCGATTTACTAGGCGAACTGCTGGATGACGGTGCAGAAAATGATTTCGAACCAGAAGATGACCTAGACCCTGAGCTGCTTACCGCAGCAAAACATACAGTACTAAGAAAAACAAACAGTAACGTAAATACTATAATCTTTCTCACTGAAATCTTTACTCCTCCTTATGAACTTTCACATCTCCTGGAAAGGCATAAATAGCTGACAAATTAGGCAATTCTCCGCTTAAATAACGATCAATATCATGAATATCAACAAAGAAGGAACAATTCACTTCTAAATATCCCTGTTCTTTATTTTTTGTCAGCGTTTTTAAGTGTTCCCGCAACTTGTGACACTCCGCTTCCGAAGCAGTAATATCTAGTGTTACTAATGGCACTCCATATTCCCGCAGTACATCTTGTAAACTTATTCTTTCAGACATAATGATCCCCTTTCTTTAACCTTACTATAATGAACAAACCTCATCAGCCCAAGCTACTGCTTTTTTATAATCATCAGGGATATGTTTTTCCTCGATACCTAAACTAGCAGCACAAGTCATAAAAGTTTCCCACTGCGCTCTTTCATAGAATAACACCAGATGATAGATCTTGCCGAAATCATTATATTCTCCTAATAATGCACTTTTAATCTCTTCACTAATAGGCAGCTCAGCCATAATATCTTTGAGAGGTCTGCCAATGAAGACATCAATTAAGGAAAACATCCCCATCATAAACAATTCTGACTCCCGTCCTTTAAATCCTACTCGTTCAGCAAGTAATTCAGAAAATTTTGCCCGTACTAACGAGGTAACAAGAATACCATCTGTTTTATTATCACCAACTGTCCGCATAACAATTAAGGATACCCATTTAACAATCTCATTTTTCCCCATTAACACTAAAGCATGTTTCACAGAGGAAATTTCATTTGTTAAACAAAAAGCTGCAGAGTTAATAAATCGCAACAACTGATAAGACAAGGCTAAATCATACATAATGAATTTTTCAATTGCATTAAAGTTAAAATTTTCTTTATCTAGCTCCTGTAGTACTCTAAGAACCCGTAACTGATTAATTTTACTACTCGGAGTCGCTTTTCCTCTCAGAACCAGAGGCTTACTAAAAAAATATCCCTGAAAGTACGAGTAACCCATTTTTACAGCTTGCTCAAAATCAGCTCGCGATTCTACTTTTTCAGCTAAAAATTTGATGTTTCGTTCACCAACACTGCTCATAATCCTTTTCCTATCATGCCCAGTGGTGGTTAAAAAATCAACTTTTATAATATCAGCAATATTCAGCAGAGGCATAAATTTAGGATGAAAGACAAAATCATCTAATGCTAATATATATCCTGCTTGTTTTATTTTTTCACAAGCCTTGATCAATTCGGCAGTTGGTTCCACTGTCTCTAATATTTCAATTACGACTAACTCTTTAGGTAATAGCAGAGGTATTTCCTTTTTTATCAGATTCTCTGTAAAGTTAACAAATGCGCGTTTACCACCAGTAAGAACATCCATACCAATTGCAAAAAAACTGTTACAGATTACCTCAGATGTCGCTTGATCACCATCAGTGCAAGTACATGTGTTTTCATAGCTGTCTCGAAATAACAGTTCATAGGCAAAAAGCTTTTGACTTTTTGTAAAAATAGGCTGCCTCGCTACAAAAACATCCACTTCGTATAGCCTCCTCTGCCGCATATACCTTTTAAAACAAACCTTCCTAGAGTATATCTAAAAAGGTTTGCCAACTTAAATTCCTTATTCAATACTAATAATGAAATCATAATGCGGCTGGCCACCTAAATATAATTCAATCTGGACAGCAGGCAAGTGGACTGCCAGATCATCTGCCAATACCTGTGCCTCTTCTTTTGGCAGGCTAGCACCATAATACAAGCTAACTACTTCATCCTCATCATCTAATAAAAATTCCACCATACTACGTAGTGCAGCACCTACATCATCCGCATCAACAATTACTTTGCTATCCTGCACGCCAATGTATTTACCAGCCGCTACCGTATGGCCGTTTACGACACTATCACGCACAGCCATTGTAACCGCTGCAGCCTTTACTTCTTTACTCCGAGCCGTCATACGAACCATGTTATCTTGTATGGAAAGATTGGCATCAAAAGCCATTAATGCCGCCAAACCTTGGGGCACATTTGTAGTTGGTACAATTTCCACTCGATTACCTAATAGTTTTTGTGCTTGACCTACTGCCAAAAGAATATTTTTATTGTTAGGCAGAATAATATATTTTTCGCTATTACCCCGATGCACTGCATCAATAAAATCTTCCACAGGCGGATTCATAGTCTGTCCGCCCATAATAACAGTTGCAGCTCCCATTTGCTTCATAATATCAGCCAAGCCCTGGCCCGCAGCTACACTGATGATAGCTACTTGGTTATGCCCTGGCACTACATCTAGAAATTCATGGCGCTGCTGATGCTGATCAGCCATGTTATCAATTTTTATATCATGCAACGTCCCCCAGGACATCGCTGACTCCAGTACCACTCCTGGACGAGCTGTGTGAATATGCACCTTCATGACATCGCTGCCCGCCGCTACGACCAAAGAATCTCCCATAGGGAGCAACTGTTTTCTTACATCAGCGGTATTGAGGCTACAGTGTTTCACCAAAAATTCAGTACAGTAGGGATGTGTAATATCGACTCCTGTATATTCAAGAGAAGCAACGCGCAAATTACTGTCAAAATTAGCTTCAGGACCTGAAGACTCTCCACTCAGACCTTCTAAGCAACCGGATAAAAATACGATAAGCCCTTTGCCGCCCGCATCTACAACTCCGGCAGATTTTAATATTGGCAATAGATCTGGAGTTTTCTTTAATTCTACTTCACCAGCTTTAATAGCTTCCGATAAAACATCCATAAAATCTAAACCATCCCTCACCGCTCGGTGAGCCCCCTTGGCAATTCCTTTAGCCACAGTGAGAATGGTCCCCTCCACGGGTTTTGATACGGCACGATACGCATACAATACACCATATTGAAAAGCTTTACCGACTTCAGATGATGTGGCTTGGTCCTTACCAGCTAATCCTCTAGCAATACCACGAAAAATCTGGGATAAAATTACCCCGGAATTTCCTCGTGCCCCCATAATCGCACTATCTGCCGCCCGCTTACTCAAAGGACCGATGCCAACCTCCGGAGCCTCTTTTACAGCCTGGGCAACTGCTCTTAATGTTAATAACATATTCGTACCAGTGTCACCATCAGGCACTGGAAAAACATTTAAACTGTTAATATGTTCATGCTCTCGCATAAACGTTTGGTATGCCCCAAGTATCATACGACGAAAATCATTACCTGTAAGCCATTCAGTCTTCCCCTGCATTATAAAATCCTCCTACATAGAAATATTGCGATTTAGATTTTTTCCTGGAAAACTAAGCCTAACAAGCCTGGTCCTAAATGGGCACCTAATACGGAGCCAATCTTTGCAGGTAATATAAGAGTTTTTGGATACATCTCTTGTATTCGTACCCTCAAAGCTTCCCCTTCTTCCGGGACATCAATGTGGCCTATACCAATATATTCTAAATTCTGATACTTTTGCAGCTCATCTAACATGCGATTCACTACTCGCTGTTTGGTACGAACCTTATCCATAACAGCAACTCTGCCATCAACTAAATACAGTAAGGGTCTTATTTGCAGTATACTGCCAAACAAGGCAGAGGCACCGCCAATCCGTCCCCCTTTATATAAATACTCTAAAGTATCCGGAATTAAGAACGTGTGCGTCGCTTTTACCATGGTTTCTAATCTGTCAATAATATCTTTAGCGGAACAATTGGCCAAAGCCATCTCTAGTGCGGTCTTAGCCATCTGCACCATACCAACCGACGCAGTACCTGAATCAATTACGTGAATTTTTTTCCCGCCGATCATGTTCGCAACCGACCTGGCACCTTCTGCAGTACCGCTTAATCCCCCTGATACACTGATAATAATTATTTCTTTACCTGCTTTAATAAGAGGCTGACAAACTTCTATGAAATCACCTGGCGCCGGCTGTGATGTTTTAGGATGTTGTTTTGTCTCTTGAGAAATGTGAAACAACTCTTTTGTAGAAATCTCATTTTCCCGCCACTCCTGGTCACCAACCCGTACCTTGAGGGCTACGACATGTAAATTAGGATGCCCAGCAAGCATTTCATCAGGCACTTGCCCAATGCTATCGACTACAATGTGTATTTGAGACACAGATAAACTCCTCTCAATCTAAGCAGGCTATTGCCCCACCATATAAATATTTATACTTATGTTACATTTTATCAAAAAATGCGTTATAAATACATACTTTTTTTCCTGCTACGCCTTAAGTACAGCATCGGCCCCAGCCGTGTTTATACTTACGCTTGGTACTTTGCCAGAGCAATTATTTCTTGCAAAAAGGAAATCAGCAAAAAAACGCGAAAGTAATACTATTTATAGAGATACTGTATCTGTTTCGTCCCTGATTCGGGAAAAATGAAACTCTTGATCCTTCCTATTTTTATACAAACCAGGAATTCATATTCTGGTACAAATAAAACCATATATAAAAGGAGCACATTAATGGAAAAAAATCTACTCTTTGCATTAGATATTGGAACACGCAGTGTAGTCGGCCTCGTGGGGGAAAAAGTAGATAATAGCATTCAGATCATTGCCTCTCATCGCCAAGAGCATCGTACTCGCGCGATGATGGATGGACAAATTCATGATGTTCCAGAAGTAGCAGCGATTATTGCCGAAGTAAAAAATGCATTAGAGACCTCTTGCGGTCCCTTGAAGAAAGTCTCAGTAGCCGCGGCTGGTCGAGCTTTATGCACCATTCAATCTAGGGCTGAAATTGAAATGTCAGATAGGGGTGTGCTCACATCCAGTGATGAGCACGCTCTAGAACTGGCAGCTATCCAATCGGCTCAACATAAATTAGCTACATCCAATACCATATCCGACCCCACCTCTTATTATTGTGTAGGGTATAGTGTCGTTAGCTTCATCCTGGATAAGACGCCGTTAAAAACCTTAGTGGGGCAACGAGGTAAAAAAGCTACGGTTGAACTAATTGCAACCTTTCTGCCTAGACAAGTTATCGATTCTTTGCAGTCAGCTATCACCTCTGTCAATTTAGAAATAGCCACTCTCACCTTAGAGCCTATCGCAGCAATTAATGTATTAATTCCTCAAACCATGCGTCATTTGAATCTAGTCCTGGTTGACATCGGAGCAGGTACATCGGATGTGGCCATTACGAAAGATGGTTCGATTATTGCTTATGGCATGGTTCCCTGTGCCGGTGATAAAATTACGGAAGCTATTTCCCAGCAATATCTTTTGGACTTCAATGTGGCAGAGACGGTCAAACGCCAGCTTACGGCTAATGAATCCTCTACCATTACCCTCACCGATGTATTAGGTCTTCCCCAGGAAATAGCCATAAGTGAAATTATTAAAAACATTGAACCCCATGTAGCTGAATTGGCACAATTAATTGCAACCCAGATCATATCCCTCAATGTTACGGCCCCTCAGGCGGTTCTCTTAGTTGGTGGTGGTTCCCTCACCCCGATGATTTCCGAAGCATTAGCCCAATGCCTTGACATGCCAGCGCCGCGAGTAGCGGTTCGCCGCCCGGATATAATCGAAGGCATTAGCCAAATTCCGACTGACCTTTGTACCCCTGATGCAGTCACCCCTCTTGGGATTTTAAAACTTTCTGCCAGCCGTACACTTAATTTTATGAATGTTACCTTAAACGAACAACCCTTGCATCTCTTTAATCTGGGTCACTTAACCGTTGCAGATGCTCTGTTAGCTGCGGGTATTGACACGCGGAGTCTCCATGGCAAACCAGGGCTTGGCATCACCATTGATATTAACTCCCAAACCAACTTCTTTCCCGGCACCCATGGCACTCCTAGTCTCATTGAACTAAATGGTCATAAAGCTACCCTTTCTGAACTGCTGCAGGAAGATGATGTGATCAAAGTAACCAAAGGCACAAGTGGCACCATGCCCTCTCTTTGTCTTTCCGATATTTTTGATATTCTTCCTTCCTATCTTATTTCTATCAATGAAAAGCCTTACGAAATATCTCCGATTATTACTATTAATGATGAATTAGCCCAACCAGATGCAGTACTAGCCGATAGAGACCAAGTACTTTACCGTGTGCCGAGTACCCTAGAAGAAGTTCTGGACGCAACTGGAAACCCTATGGATGTCCCGCCTTACCACTATATTATCAATGGCAGTGAACGAGAATATAGTATTTGGCGCAAATACACCATAAACGGAAAGACCGCCACAGCTGCCAGCCCCGTAAGCGCCAACGACCAGATCATGATTTCGCCTCTTTGCGAACCAACTCTGGGTGAACTATTAGGGCTCAATAACGATGAGGAGCATTCCATCACCGTATTATTCAATAAAGTTAAGTGTAGTATCCCCCTTCGTCGCTATACGATCATCATGAATGATAAAGTCTCTCAAATCACAGATATTGCCCCCAATGAAAGTTTCATTCATTTTTCTTCTACCGAACAAGAACATCCCATGATTAGCGATGTACTACTGGCTGCCAATTTCAATCCGAAAACCATTCCTCCTGGCAGTATTGTCAAGATTCTTTTAAATAATCAACCGACAGAATATACATCCCTTGTAAAAAACGGTGACGAGATTACTCTTGTGGTAACTTGATTCTTCTAAAACTATATTGATTCTTTTTTGCAAGTGTTTGCAAATTGTGACATACATCACATTTATTCTTTCCCAATACCATTATAATGAATAATGTAATAAAAAATGGTAAGGGGGATATGATTCATGAGCATGTTTTGTCGTCAATGCGAGCAAACCGCTGGAGGTACAGGCTGTACTAAGGTAGGGGTTTGCGGTAAAAATGAGGATATTGCCAGTCTGCAAGATACACTTGTTTTTGGTCTAAAAGGAATTTCTGCATATGCCCACCATGCTAGAGAACTTGGTGCTAGAGATGAACAAGTCGATGCTTTTATGCATGATGCTTTATTCTTTACTCTCACAAATGTTAACTTTAGCTTAGAACGCCATATTGAAATGGTATTAAAATGCGGTGAAATGAACCTTAGAATCATGGAAGTGTTAGATAATGCCCATGTTACTCGTTTCGGTTCACCAGCTCCTGCACAGGTATTTACAGGCACTAAAGCTGGCCCTGGCATTGTGATCACAGGTCATGATCTCTTAGATCTTGAAGAATTATTAAAACAAACAGAAGGTACAGGCGTTAACGTTTATACTCATGGAGAAATGTTACCTGCTCATTCCTATCCTGAACTTAGAAAATACAAACACTTAATTGGAAATTTCGGCACTGCATGGCAAAATCAGCGCACAGAATTCGAAAATTTCTCTGGCGCTATTTTAGTAACAACAAACTGTGTAATGCCGCTTACTGACAAATGTTCCTATGGAGATCGCATTTATATGCGTAATATTACAGGTCTACAAGGTGGCAAACAAATCCTTGACCGTGATTTCTCCGAAATTATTGCCCATGCAAAATCCTTACCAGCTCTGCCTGAAACAGCTGGCGACTATACAATTGCTACAGGTTTCCATCATAGTGTTATCCTTAGCTTGGCTGACAAAGTGGTCGAAGCGGTTAAAGCCGGTA
>Ga0316602_10000958_pt1 | contig 10551 bp, 7 predicted proteins | sample OWC_soil_day10_C_FD_203103 | JGI IMG/M metagenome (GOLD analysis project Ga0316602, IMG submission 203103) | Wetland soil microbial communities from Old Woman Creek delta, Ohio, United States - OWC_soil_day10_CT | ecosystem: Environmental > Terrestrial > Soil > Wetlands | place: USA: Ohio... | reverse complement strand
ATTTTTTATCAAAAAAGCCTGATTATCCCCTATCATTTAGAGAATAACCAGGCTTTGCTGAACTGAATCATAACACTGCCAAAATCTAACTGTTTTTTAATTGTGACAAATGAACTGCCAGGTAAACCAATTCATCGTGCCCTGCTTTGTAATGATATTTATCTTCAATATATTGGCATACCTTCTGGCTGCAACGATATTCATCAGGGTAGTTCCTAAGCAGCTCTTCTAACATACGCGCCCCGCCATGCTCTTTATAATAATACTTTTTCATGACACGCTGGGCAAAGAATTTCAAATGGGTCATATATCGGTAATAGGGAAGTGAATCTTCCTTCACCTGAAAATTCAGTTCTGACATAATCAAATCATTGAGTTCGCTCACCATGACAATCATTTTTTTTGCATTTCCGCTTATCTGATTATGCCGGGCTGTTACAAAATGCATGGCTACAAATCCCGCTTCATCATTGGATAACCGGTAACCGAATTTGGACTCAATTAAATCCAGCATCTTTTGTCCCACCTTATATTCGTCCGGATAAAACCGTATGATATCATGCAGAATAGAATTGGGTACGACTAGCCCCTGCTGAAAATTTTCTACAGCATGATAAATATGATCGACCAGGGAAATATGAATGGTTTCATTGAGGGTCATATCAAAGACCTGAACGGCAAAATCAATGACATCCTCTGCAACCATGATGTATTCCTGGGGCACTGTGTCAAGTATTTCCCGGAACTGACTTTTATGGTTTTTATCTTTCAGGATAAATTGTTTTTCAACCCGCTCCTGATCGATGGCATCGCCGATACGGCTTTTAAATCCAAGTCCGCTTCCAAGCAGCAGGACATCTTGTCCATTTTCATCGTTTGATATCACAGCATTTGTATTTAATATCTGCTTAATAACCATTTTCATAAAAGTTTCCTCGATCTCAATGTGTAAAAAATATAAAGCTACAGATAAATTAAAAACAAAAAAAACAAGCATGCACCAAATAAAACAGATGCAGACTTGCCTAATTTAATAGTAACACTCCTGTAAACTACATAGATACTAACACAGGAGTGTTATTAAAACAATCGTAATTTTAGCCAATATTGCATAGTATATTTTGTACACTTTTACATTTTCTATTCCACTTGTTAAATGCACTATCTCTGCCTTTTTCTCCGTTATATGTAAGCAATATCGGTATCGCCAATAATAAGCCAAAGTGCCACAGACCATATTGTAAGGGAATATTTTTCTCATACATGAACCAATATTCGTATGCAATTTCTACAAATGCGATTATCCCATAAATAATATTTCTTTTAACTGCATTATTTCTAAATATGTAAAAGAACAATATCCATAATGCAGCAATTACTCCCCAATCACTAATAAAAGAGATACCGCACAGTGCTGCAATTGCAAGCCATTTCATCAATTTGATTTTTATCGTTTCATAGCATATCAGGATCAGAAAGCCAATAAAGAGCGCATAAATAGCATTCCAATCATATATTAATTTTAGTGTCAAAATTGTCTTGCAGTTTGCAAAGGTATATGCAAGCTGGGAAATAATCGCAAAAAAAACTAATCTAATCCCATATCTGAGCTTTGAATGTGTATAATAAAATCCTTCTGCTATAAAAAAACACATAATCGGAGCGGTTAATCTCCCCAAGGTCCGGCATATGCTGTAGCCAAGGGAAGCGTTATCCAATAAAAAGACCGCTATATGGTCAAATATCATTGCGAGAACAGCAATATATTTTAATACATTTCTATTCATAATTTTATTATTTGATAATGCCGGCAACGCAGCCAGGTCATTTGACAGCATTCAAATCACCCGCAGGTTCCTCCTTAAGACTCTCTCCATTGGATGCAATAACATCTTTATACCAGTTGAAGGATTTTTTCTTATATCTGTTTAATGTACCAGTTCCGTCATCATTTCGGTCCACATAGATAAAACCATAGCGTTTCTTTAATTCCGCAGTGGAAGCACTGACTAAATCGATGCACCCCCAGCTGGTATAGCCCATAACCGGGACTCCGTCTTCTATGGCTTCCCCAACCTGAATTAAATGATCCCTTAAATAGTTAATCCGGTAATCATCAATGACTGTCTTTGTTCCATCCGGCTGTGTAACAAGCTTATCCACTGCACCCAATCCGTTTTCCACTATAAACAGAGGTTTCTGCCACCGGTCATAAAACTGATTGAGCACATAGCGAAGTCCCTGGGGATCGATTGCCCAGCCCCATTCACTTTGTTTTAAATAGGGATTTGTCACGCCGCCCATGAGATTTCCTTCTCCTGCCTGTGCCTTGGAATGATCGGCAGCTTCGCAGATACTCATGTAGTAGCTGAATGATACAAAATCCACAGTATGATCCTTTAACAGCTCTTCATCGCCATCTGCCATCTGAATCTGAATATTATTTTCCCTGAAATAACGTTTCATATAACCAGGATACTGGCCTCTGACATGCATATCGCCAAAAAATGTATTCATATGATCTGATTTCATGACTGCAATTACATCATCCGGATTAGAGGTCAGGGCATACATCGGCATGCTTAAAATCATACAGCCGATTTTACAGCCAGGCATCATCTCATGGCCGATTTTTGTAGCCAGTGCACTGGCCACCAGCTCATGGTGAATGGCCTGATAAAGATCCTGTTTCTGTAATCTGCTCTTGTCCGTATAGATTCCCCCGCTTAAAAACGGTTCATGAAGCACGGAGTTTATCTCATTAAATGTCAGCCAGTATTTCACCTTTTCACCGTAGCGCTTAAAAATAGTTCTGACATAACGCTCATAAAAGCTAATCATATCCCGATTTATCCAGCCATCGTACTTAATGGACAGGTTTAAAGGTGTCTCATAATGAGAAATCGTTACCAAAGGTTCAATTCCATATTTCAGTAACTCATCAAATAAATCATCGTAAAACTGAAGTCCCTTTTCATTTGGTTCTTTCTCATCCCCATTTGGGAATATCCGGCTCCAGGCAATTGAGGTGCGGAACACTTTAAAACCCATTTCTGCAAAAAGCTTAATATCGTCCTTATATCGATGGTAGAAGTCAATTCCTACCAGCTTCATATTATCTGGAGTTGGTGTCTTTGTTATTGACCCTTTAATACCGCGTGGGGTCACATCCTGAGTGCTTAACCCCTTTCCGTCTTCATTATATGCTCCTTCACACTGGTTCGCAGCCACTGCTCCTCCCCATAGGAATCCATCTGAAAATTTCATATAGCAGTTAGTCCTCCTTTTCCTTTTATAGAGATGTCGACTATAATAACAGATTTTTATGAAATAAACAACTTACAAAAAATTGAAGTATCATTAAATCATGTTTATAATAAAGGGAGGAATTCAAAAGGGGGGATAAATTGATGTTTCAGATAGGTGAATTTTCAAAGCTGACCCAAGTAACAATTCGTATGCTCCGATATTATGATGAGGCAGGGCTCTTAAAACCCGCCCAAATCGACCCTTGGACAGGATATCGTATGTATTCTGCAGACCAGATACCGGTTCTGAACAAAATCATCTATCTTCGTGACAGCGGTTTTACTGTTTCTGAAATTGCAGAAGCTCTAAACATGGAGGATGACGCTTCTCTAGTAACACAGCTGGACAGGAAGCAGCTGGAGGTGAAACAGGCAATCCAGGCTGAACAAGAAAAAATAAATAAAATGGAGCTTGCAAAAAATGAACTATTAAATAAAAAAAGTGAAATGCATTATAACATTTCAATTAAATCCATACCAGGTTGTCCGGTTCTCTCCTTACGCCGCACAATACCCGATTATTACGCAGAGGGCGATTTGTGGCAGGAGTTATCAGCCTTTGCAGCTGAACATCAGATACAAATATCAAAAAATACGTTCTCTATCTACTATGATACCGAGTACAGGGAAAAAGATGTAGACGTTGAGTTATGCACACCTGTTAAAAGACAGGGGAAAAATATCGATGGTTTTACATTTAGAAACGTTGATCCGGTACCAATGATGGCATGCACAATGGTATATGGAGCCTTTTCAAATATTGCTGGCGCTTACCTTGCATTTGCACAATGGCTGCATGAAAACAGCCAGTATGAAATGTCCTCCCCAACCAGACAAATCGTACACCGCGGGCCGTGGAATGAAAGCAGCCCTGAAAAATATCTGATTGAGATTCAGATACCACTTAAAAATAAATAACCCCATTTCTCTTTTTATCCGCTTGACTCTCACATGGTGTGAGGGGTTATGCTCTGCTTGAAATCAAGAAAATGGAGGAAAAACACATGAATATTTTTACAGTGAAACCAATTGGAACGGTTCATAACAACGAAGACGGCACGTTTATTGAGGTATATGAACACTACATTCCAGCTCTGCAGTCATTGGAAGGATTCAGCAACATTAATATCTTCTGGTGGTTCAGCGATTTTGATGATGATCAATCCCGCTCAACTTTGCAGGCAGAGCAGCCCTATAAAGGCGCTCCCGAAGTAATAGGGGTTTTTGCCACAAGATCACCGTTGCGTCCTAATCCAATTGCTTTGACCACAGTCGACGTGATACACATCGATTATGAAAAAGGGATTATTGAAATTGCTTTTATTGATGCTAACGATAATACCCCGGTGATTGACATTAAACCCTATACACCAAGCTTTGACAGAGTAGAAACTCCTGGTGTACCTGCATGGTGCAGTAATTGGCCTAACAGTACAGAAGAATCCGCCTGTTTTGATTGGGAAGAAGTATTCAATTTTTAGGGGATGTTTATAAGTTTTTCAGCAAGTAAAATCAAGAATTCTGATTTCTTATCAGTTATAATTATTTTAGAGCGATTGAAACGAGGTGAACAGGTAAATGTACGAATGGCACAAGCAAATTCAGCTAATTGTTGATGAAATCGATGAATCAATCAGACAGCATCATGATGAAGCGCTGACTCTTAAATTTCTTTCCCGCAAACTTGGTTATTCTGAATTTCATACAACCAGAAAATTCAAAGAAATATCAGGTATACAGTTCAGAGAATATTTACGGCTCAGAAGGTTAGCCTTTGCGTTAAAAGAGGTTCGTGACAGTGAAAAAAGTTTTTTAGACATCGCTTTTGATTATGGCTTTTCATCCCATGAAGCCTTTACCAGAGCGTTTAAGAATTCCTATGGTATCACTCCAAGTGAATACCGGAAAACACCAAAACCCGTTGTTCTTCGTACTAAAATAACCCCTTTCGACCGCTACTTTTTAGGATTTGGAGAAATTGGCATGATGAAATCGGAAAATGATGTAAAGATTTATTTTATTACCATTCCAGCACACAAATTTCTGCACATTAAAAACTATGAAAGCAATGGATATTGGGATTTTTGGCAGAAACAAAGTATGATTCCAGGACAGGACTGCGACACCATATGCGGCTTACTGGATAGTATTAAGGGTAAACTGGATGACGAAGGCGGAACGGAATCAAACAGCGGCAGCGGCCAGATTATGGCTTATATGAATGACCCAGACGGACGGCTTTGCGATTGGGGAATCCCACGCACAGAGTGTTACGGAGTCCGTCTTCCTGCTGATTACAAAGGCGAAGTACCGCCCCAAATGCTTCTGATTGATGTACCGGAAGCAGAGTATATTACATTTGAACACGGACCATTTGATTATGAAAAGGAAAACCGAAGTGTGGAAGAAAAGATTGAAAAGGCAATGACGGACTTTGATTTTTCAGATACCGGCTACTGCTTTGATACTTCTCCCGGAAAAATTCTATATTTTTATCACAATCCAGAACGGTTCTGGAAATATATAAGACCGGTTAAAAAGTAGCCCTGATTAATATATACGGATATACCTTTTCCAGCATAATCTCAACAACCCTTCCACCCAGTTTATCATCTCACCCTGTTATAATATAACGCATAATATGTTATTTTTAATAAATACTATTTATTACAAAACCATTGATATCATTCTACATATAGTATATAATAGGTATTGTTTCGCAATATATAGTATTTTGTCCTGTTTTGGATATGGTCACAATACAGATATAAGCCTATTGGGGAAGAGAGGGTAATTTTAGAATGGATATTACGGAATACTTGGGGAGCGGCAATATTTTAGGGCAGGATATCTGGAACAATAAATACCGGTATAATAATGAAGAGTTTGACGAATGGGTAGAACGTGTCTCAGGGGGAAATAAGAAGGTAGCAGAGCTTATTATCAATAAGAAATTTTTATTTGCCGGAAGAATTTTAACCAATCGAGGACTATCTAAATTCGGCAAAAAGATTACCTACTCCAATTGTTATGTAGTAACTCCTCCCGAAGATAATATTGAAAGTATCTTTGATACCGCTAAATCACTGGCAAGGACATACAGCTACGGTGGCGGTTGTGGTGTTGATATTGGTAAGCTCAGGCCAAAAGGAGCCCTGGTCCACAATGCTGCTGAGAATACAAGCGGTTCCGTTTCATTCATGGATTTATACTCTGCAGTAACCGAATTAATTGGGCAAAACGGAAGGCGGGGAGCGTTAATGATCAGCATTCCCTGTACTCATCCGGATTTAGAATCATTTATTGAAATAAAATCCGATTTAACCAAGGTTACAAAAGCAAATATTTCTATTCGTATAACGAATGCATTTATGGAAGCAGTGAAGGAACATGCGCCTTTTATGCTGACCTTTCAGGTAGAAGATACTGGTGAAGTAATTGAAAAAGAAGTAAATGCATATGAAATTTTTTGCCGTATCAGTGAGATGAACTGGGATTATGCAGAACCCGGAATGCTGTTTTGGGATCGTATTGAGAGCTGGAATCTGCTGTCCAATACCAGGGAATTCCAATATGCCGGAACAAATCCATGTGCGGAAGAACCATTACCGGCTGGGGGATCCTGCCTGCTTGGAGCAATTAATCTTTCCGCTTACGTTGCCATAAAAGATAATACGAAAGTCTTTGATTATGAAAACTTTATAAAAGATGTACGTACCTGTGTAACTGCTCTGAATGAAGTACTGGATGAAGGTCTTCCTTTACACCCGCTTAAAGAGCAGCGGGATTCTGTCCGGGACTGGCGGCAGATCGGCCTAGGTGTATTGGGTATTGCTGACTTACTCATTAAATTAGGTATTCGATACGGAAGTGATGAAAGTATTGAGCTTTGCGATAAAATTGCAAAAGAAATGATTCATAATGCTATTTATCAATCTGCAAAACTTGCAAAGGAGAACGGACCGTTTCCTAAGTGCAACATAGAAGAAATTATGGAAACCCCATTTTTTAAAGCTAATACAGATGAAGAAGTAGCTGCATTTGTGAAAGATGCAGGAGGGTTATTCAATTCCCAGCTCCTGACAATTGCACCAACAGGGACACTGTCAACCATGCTTGGTATATCTGGCGGAATAGAGCCTATTTTTTCGAATTCTTATACTAGAAAAACGGAAAGTCTTCATGGTGAAGATGTATTTTATAAAGTATACACCCCTATCGTTCAGGAGTATATGAACGAAAATGGTATTACAGACGAAAATGATCTGCCTGATTTCTTTGTAACTGCGCAGTCACTTCCCTACACGGAACGAATCAAAATGCAGGCAGTCTGGCAAAATCATATCGATGCATCCATTAGTTCAACTGTTAATGTCCCGAAAGAATTTACAAAAGAAGAAGTACAGGCTTTGTATTTTATGGCATGGCAATATGGTCTGAAAGGAATTACAATATTCAGAGACGGATGTAAGCGACTGGGGGTATTAACAACCAGCGAAGAAAAAACGTCCCAGAACCTGGAGCGTGGCCATATAGTAAAGGTTTCAGATGCCTGTATTGGGAAAAGAAGAACCCTGCGAACTGGCTGCGGAACGCTCCACTGCGAAGCATTCTTTGATCCCAACACCGGAAAATTTATGGAAATATTCCTTTCAAAAGGGTCTAAAGGCGGATGCAATAGTTTTATGGTTGGTTTAAGCCGTATGATTTCACTGGCTGCAAGAGGTGGGATCGAACTGGAAGATATTGTTGACCAATTGGAAAGTACACTGGTTTGCTCCTCCTATGCAGTTCGGACAGCAACAAAGAGGGATACCTCCCCTGGATCCAGCTGCCCAATGTCAATCGGAAAAGCACTGACTCAGATGTATGAGGAAATGCAGTCAGAGTTGCATTTAAAATATCATGGTGATAATAAAATGGGATTTAACGGAGAAACAACACACTTGGAAAAGAAGAATAATAGGACGTATGATAAAGCGGATGGAGCAAACGTAGTCAATCCTTGTCCCATATGTGGTTTAGAACTTACATTTGAAGGCGGTTGTAATACTTGTAAAAGCTGTGGGTACTCGAAATGTGAATAGCAGTTATGCCTGACTTTGTATGCCCCAAAAATTCTCGTAAAGCATGTTCCGGATACCTATAATAAGAATCCGGAACATGCTTTTAATAATTATGGGTTTTTCTTTCCTATCACTTAAGGCTCTATTCCCCATTTCAGACTGTTAGATATATATCCTGTAACTTTTGTCCAATCCACGTAGCTCATTGCTGTACCCTCAAAGGAATAGTCATCTGTCTGAGTATAATTTGTCCAGTTAGCTTTCGTCACTCTTATCTGTATCTCAGCAGACTCTCCTGCTGCCAGATTTCCGGCTCCCGATGTAAATCCAATTTCCAGATAATAGTCGGCATCCGTCTTTGCAGCAGACATTTTAACAAAGGTTCCGGTAATATTGCTGCTGCCAACTGATGACCAGTCACACCAGAAGTTTTGATCCACTTCACCGTTTATTGTGTAATAATATCTGATTTTGACATCAGAAAGTGTTACACTGGTTGTGCCGTTATTGCTGATCTTGAATTTCGGACTGAGAGAATTGTTCTGTGCCGATGTGGTTCCATTAAACATCTGTATCTTAATGCTGCCTTTTGCAATGGAAGTATCTACTACAGTCAGAACCATTACAGGATCTGTTCCTGCACTTAAATCAAATATTACATTGTAGGTTCCTGTACTAAGATCAGCCAGTGAAGCTTTTAAGAAAGTAATGGTACTTCCGGATATGGTATAATCCACTCCTTCAATCAGTTCCCTGTTCTCCAGCTTAATACCTTTTAGTGTATGTCCTGCCGTAGTTAAGACAGCTGTAATATCTGCCTGCTTCGCAGGATTTTTATCAAAGGTGGCTGCGGCAGGTGTAACAGAACCGCTTGGTGTGGAATCAGTAATTGTCACTGTCAATGCAGGATCAATTCCCTTACTGAAATCAAAAACAAGCTTTAATTCGCCGATTTCCTTATCTGACAAATAGTTTTTAGATAAAATGACAGTAGTTTCGGATAAGGTATAATCCGTACCTTCCGTCAAATATACGCTTCCGTCCTTAATACCTGTAAAAGTATTACCATTTAAGGTTAGCTCTACTGTTATATCTGCTTGTTCCGCTATATTCTTATCAAATGCTGCCGCTACAGGGTTGATTGCAGAGTTGGTTACAGGTTCACTGCCTTCCCCAAACAGCAGGGAATATACACCATTCGCAATAGCGATATCACACTGTGCCCAAAAACGGTGATAGTAAAATTCCGGATCAGAATTATTGTTAAAAGCAGTAAGTACTTTTTCATAATCCGGATCATCTTTATATTGAGAACGAATATCCAGGAATTTAATACCAGACTTAATATCATCGCCATTGGGCATCTTTCCTGTCCAGCCAGCAGGTACATAGATTTCCTGATCAAAGAGCCGTTTGTAGTCTGCTCTTGATTCCGGCGCTGCAAGGCCCTTATCATCTCTGTACAGATTCCACATACGATCTAATAATTCCTTTGCCAGTACTCTTGATTCATCATCACCAGAGGCTTTGCTATAAAACAGCAAGGCATTTGCAAGGGAACCAGTCACCCCAAGGTCAGTTCCGTAGCCGGTAACTGTCACATGCAGGTTTGGATTGCCTGTATACGTGCCGGTCCAGGTATCCGGCTGTCCGGACCAATCGAGACCGCTTGGAATAGCAAAGGTTCCGTCTTCATTGAGCTGTACTACTGACTTAATCCAGATAACCCATTTATCCAGAATTGCTTTTGCTCTGTCATCATTTGTTATGTAATAATATTCAGCTACACGCTGCATGGACCATGCCTGAAAACCAAACCAGGTATTGCTTCCGGGATCTGCATAGACAGGATTTTCCACATATCCCATACCATAAAAGGTAGATGTACCTTCCGGCCATGCTTCATAACGTCCTTTATTAGAGTTGCTGGCTCCGCCTGCAATTGCACCTTCCGAAGACTGCAGCCACTGATAGAATTCAAGCTGCCTGTTAAGGCTTGTCTTCCAGTCGCTGGCTCCATTCTTGGAAAGTGGTTTTAAATCTTCATCTTCCGACAGGATCCAGGCAGCCATGGGATTCTGATATCCAAAGTGATTATGGCTGCTACCGATTTTCCATGCCCAGTCGGAACTGATTCCACCGCCCCATGCATAATACCAGGACATCAGATAATGAGC
>Ga0316602_10000955_pt1 | contig 10582 bp, 7 predicted proteins | sample OWC_soil_day10_C_FD_203103 | JGI IMG/M metagenome (GOLD analysis project Ga0316602, IMG submission 203103) | Wetland soil microbial communities from Old Woman Creek delta, Ohio, United States - OWC_soil_day10_CT | ecosystem: Environmental > Terrestrial > Soil > Wetlands | place: USA: Ohio... | reverse complement strand
CTTCTTTTGTATACTGCGGAAGCAGTTACTGTCTTTACTACCTTTGAACTTTTTTACCAGAAAATGCGTATGAACCGGTATCATCTGGAATGCCCGGAAGTACCGGCTGAATATTATCCCGACGTAGATGTTTTTATCGCTACTCATAATGAACCTGCAGATATTTTGTACAAAACGGTAAATGCCTGTACATTTATGGAATATCCGGATAAGAACAAGGTTCACATTTATCTTTGCGACGATGGAAACAGAGAAGAGATTGCGGAATTGGCAGAAGAATTTCAGATCGGATATCTGGGACTTGCTGATAATAAACATGCAAAATCAGGAAACTTAAACCATGCTCTAAGCAGGACAAGTTCCCCTCTCATTGCCACATTCGATGCGGATATGATACCACAGAGAACGTTTTTAATGAAAACAGTTCCTTATTTTCTGCTTTCCAGATTTAAGAAAGAAGATGGGGGATGGAAGTTAAGAGCGGAAGGTGAGATAGATAAACAATTTCGGATGGGGATAGTCCAGACCCCTCAAAGCTTTTATAATCCGGATTTATTTCAATTTAATCTCTATGCAGAAGGTAACATACCAAATGAACAGGATTTCTTTTCAAAAGAAGTAAACATTATGAGAAATTCCTCCAATGCAGTTGCCTATACCGGAAGTAACACGGTAATTTCAAGAGAAGCGCTGGAGGAAATCGGAGGCTTTCCTTATAACACCATAACAGAGGACTTTGAGACAAGTATACGTATTCAGAAAGCCGGTTATATCACTTATGCAACAGATGAGATTCAGGCAGCAGGACTGACAACGACTACAGTAAAATCAATGTTAAAGCAGAGAGTTCGCTGGGCAAGAGGCGTGATTCAGAGCCTGCAGAATACAAAGGCTATCGTTACAAGGAAGCTTTCACTGCCTGCAAGAATCACTTATTTAAACAGCTTTTTGTATTGGTGGTCATTTTTTAACCGTCTGATATTTATTCTTTCTCCAATCCTGTTTGCTTTATTTGATTTTAAGATTGTAAACAGCGGATTCTGGGATGTAATTGTTTTCTGGCTTCCTGCTTACATTTTTTACAGTACCTCAATGCGGTATTTATCAGGCAATATCAGAAATCAGAGATGGAGTCAGGTCATTGACACAATCTTTATGCCGTATTTGATTATTCCAGTGATTCTTGAGACACTTCATATTCATCAGAGAAAATTTAAGGTTACAAATAAGAAGAGAAACGTGTATGAATCCCGGTTTGGTTATATCCTTTATGCGATTCCCCATATGATTCTTCTTATTCTATCAGCAGCTTCCATGATACGGTTTGTCAACGGAAAATATGGCTGGGCACTTTTATACAGCAGTGTCATAATATTCTGGATCGCATACAATATGGTCGCACTGTTTTATGCTATCTTTTTTATGCTTGGAAGACCAGCTTACAGAAAATCGGAACGTTTTATGGCAAATGAAAAAATAGTGGTGGAGTATAAGGGACAGGAATATGAAGCAGTGACAGTGGATTTATCTGAGAATGGAGTGGCATTTTGTATGGAAACACCGGTTTATTTACCGGAGCAGGAAGCCATTCATTTTACTGTTATATCCCACCATTATAAGGCCCGTCTTTGCGGGAATATCATGTATGTGAAAAAGGATGAAGCTAAAGGGGGCTGGCGTTATTCAGCCTTAGTAGAACCGGAGGATGAAGGCAGCAGGCGTCAGTATATGCAGCTTATTTATGACAGGGTTCACAGTCTGCCAATGGAAATGAATCTTTGGATCACTGCTTACGATGATATGATAAGAAATATAAAAAGGAGGCTCAGTAAAACATTTTCCGATCAGAGAAAATTACCTCGGATACCGGTTAATAAGGAAATTGCTTTTTCAAACGGAGCGACCTGCAAAGTAGTAAACTTTAATTTCAATTATTTTTCTGTTCTGAATTTTAATGCAAATGGGAATGAGGAAGAGCAGTTTGATTATAATACAGAGAAAGGGATCAAACTGACTTTAAAGAGAACAGGAAAATACCGGCAGCATTCGGTAGAAGAGCTGTTGGCAGTTACCAATATTGATGAACTGATTGAAAAAAATCAAATCGATCAAATCCTGTCTGAAATTTCAAAAACGGACGAAGGTGAGAATTAAAAAATGTTATGGCTGCTTCAAAGTGGATTGATAATTTTGCTGATCGGTTCAATGACTGGTTATATGCTTTTTGTAAAGGAGTTACTTCAGCTACAGAGTGAATTTGTTCCTATTTTCGTCTTTTCCTCTCTGGCTTGCGGGGTATATTTCGTGGGTCTTGCAGGGTATTTATATCCTGGAGCCGTGGTTTTACTTGCAGGAGGCGTTTTACTTGCGGGAATATATGGGGTTCGCGTTCTATTTAAAAAGTACAAAATCCACGCAGAGATTCGATTATTTAATATTCTGTTTGTGATTGGCAGCCTGTTCTTTTTTTATCTGTTGTATAAGAGCAGGCTGATTCACTATGACAACTTTTCCCACTGGGCAGTGGTTCTAAAGCAGATGTTAAGCACTGATGCATTTCCGGATGCTTCGTCTGCTTTGATAGATTTTAAGAATTATCCATTGGGAACATCTTTGTTTATTTATTTTATCTGCCGGTTTGCGGGGCATTCAGAGGCAACTATGCTGATTGCCCAGGGGCTACTGGTTTTTTCCAGTTTTTATGCAATGTTCGGTATTATAACTGAGAAAAAACGGTTTTTACTCTATGGTTTTTTAGCGGCAGGCTGTTCTATACTTTCTGTATTTAATGTTACAATAAGAATCAGTAATTTGCTTGTTGATTTTCTTCTCCCAATTTTCACTCTGGTTATGTTTGCTGCAGTCAGCCGGTATGAGAAGCAGCTCATGAAGGCCTGTCTTATGATAACGCCAGTTGCTGGCCTTTTGATGATTGTTAAGAGCACTGGGATGATATATGCAGGAATAGGATTTGGTTATCTTATTTTCATGTGGCTGAAAAACAGGGATCGGAATTTTGTTAAAAATGGATTTGCTGTACTACTTTCGATTGGAGTGGCATTAATTCCCTGGTTATTGTGGAGCTGGCATGTGGCGGCGGTATTTAAAGGAGTTGAGAATAAGTTCGATGTAACCCGTCAGGTAGAGACCATATATGGCGGGAAAACTACGGATGAGGTCAGGCAGATTGTAACGCTGTTTGTTCAGTCAGTTTTTGATTTGAACAGCAGACCCTTTATTGGAATTGTGGGATTTAATGTGATTGCGGTAGGGGGCAGTGTATTTGCCTGGGTTGTGTTAAAAAAGAACTGGAGACTGTGGAAGGCGTTAATTGCGTTAGACGCTGTAGTTATTATTTATTATGTTGGTATTTTAGGGTTGTATATCTTTTCCATGCCCTCTTATGAGGCACTCAGGCTAGCTGGATTTGAACGTTATGCTTCCAGTATTGTGGTTCTATTTGCGGGAGGTCTGGTGTTATGCGCGACTGGGGATTTAGAACGAACTTTTTATTATAGAATCGGACAAGTTCCGGATTTGATGGCTTTTAAAAGTGTGGAGAGTAAGGATCGTTATCAAAAAGGAGTGATTGTCTGCATTGCATTGGCGGTTATTCTTTTGATGTCGGAGTTTAATGGAATTGAGATGATACAGCAATCTTATACTTCCACATTACCTTATAAGGTGAAGCGGGTTACGGGAGACCGTTGGTATGGTGACGGGCAGATGGATGAGAGCCGGTATTTGTTTTATGCAACAGATACGGACGGGCAGGTGACAGATTATTATCTGCAGTATATTGGGAAATATATGCTTTTTGCGCCTAATGTGGATGGTATCTGCGCTTTTTATGAGGATAATATGGATAATCTTTTGAGCGGGTATAATTATTTGATGGTGGTGGAGAGTGATGCTGAGGTGAAGTATTTGCTTAAAAAGCATTATGGGGTGGCTGGTGAGGTGGGGGCTTATAGAATAGAGAAGTATGGAGAGAACATTCGCCTGGTCCATTTACAATAATAGGATATAACGGTATAATCAATTGCAGTAAATGTAAGCCAATGGAGAATAATTAAAATGAATTTTACACAATGTATGATTGTAAAAAATGAAGAGCATAATCTAAGGCGGGCTTTGAGCTGGGGAAAGAATTTCTTTCAGGAACAGATTGTGGTAGATACCGGATCAACGGATAATACAGTTGCACTTGCGCAGGAATTGGGAGCAAATGTTTATCATTTTAAATGGATTAATGATTTTTCAGCAGCAAGAAATTATGCAATCTCCCAATGCTCCGGAGACTGGATTTTTTTTCTTGATGCAGATGAATATATAGAAGAATCGGATGTTCCCAAATTAAATAAGCTTATAGAAAAAGTGGATGGTCTTTTTAAAAGAATAAACGGTAAAAAGCTTTACTACAACGTCATTGAACTGCCATGGCTAAACGGTGATGGTCAGGAACCTGGTCTACAGGCACGCATTTTCCGCAACGTTCCTTATCTGCGTTATGAAGGCGAGTTGCATGAGCAGATCTGTGCGAAGGAGGGGGGGTACCGTAAGGTTTATACGGTAAAAGAATCACCGGTTATTTATCATACTGGTTATGAATGGTCTGAGAAGAATGACAAAAATGCAAAGAATCAGAGGAATTTTACTGTTGCTCAAAAAGCTCTTGAGAACAATCCGGAAAGTGCAAAGTTTCAGCTTTTTGCAGCGGAATCTTTGATGGAACAGAATCGGTATAAAGAGGCTGAGAGCTATTTTATCAAGGCTATGGAAAATCGCGATGGATCTATTTGGAAGGAACGGCTCTGCGAAGGATATAAGCAGTGGCTGACCAATTATCTGCGAGTGGCAGATACTCCGGAATGTCCAGTTGATTTATTGATAAAGGTTCATAACGTTTATCAAATGGCGGGGGATCTGTTTCCTGAAGATCCGGATTTTGATATTCTGGCCAGTTTAATCTACTTAAAGGGAAAAGATATTATAAATATGGTTACCTGCTTTCAGTCTTCTCTTACGAAAAATGGAGGGAGGATTACTGGCAGTTTGATTGATTCAGGAACTTATGCGAAGCTTCAGATGATATGCGGGCAGTTAGGGGAGTTGTTTGTTGGTGAGGGTGAAAAAAGGGATTGATGAATCCTGGGGTTTTGAGTTGGAAAGAAGATAATAGAATGCCATATAAAAACAGCAGAAAATATCATGCAATATGCCTTCTTTCTGATTAAACTAAACTCAGAACAGGAGGAATAAAAATATGAATCATGTAACAGCTTATACCGTGAATCTGGAAGGTAACAATTATGAAGTAGGTTTCCAAGCGGGAAAGTTTATGGGGGAGAATTCCCAATTGAGAGAACTTCATACCCAATCGGTGGAAGGATTTGGAGCAGCTGATTTTAAAGAGGCACAGACATTGTTCAGCCGATGGTGTCCGGGACTGAATGAGGAAATTCAGGGATTTGCGCATGCGTTGCGGGTCAATTCGGAACAGATATATTTCTATGGAATGACTTATCTGTTACCCCGCTGCAGCCAGGTTGCACTTTTACCATCTATGACGGCAGAACAAAAGCCGCTTCTTGCCCGGAACTATGAATTTAATCATGAAGTGGAAGATTTTTGTCTTGTAAAAACTAATCTTACAGGAAAGTTTGCCCATATTGGCACCAGTGTACTGTTTTTTGGGCGGGATGATGGTATTAATGAGCATGGGCTTGCAGTGACCATGAGCTCCTGTGGATTTCCAGTGGGGGCGATGCCGTATATGCGGGAGCCAAAGATTAAGGGTCTTCAATTCTGGGCTGTAATTCGGGCTTTATTGGAGAACTGTAAAGATGTAAGGGAAGGCCTTGAGTATATTCGTGATATGCCAATTGCGTATAACCTGAATTTAATACTCCTTGACCAGGCGGGCAACGCCGCTTTGGTAGAAACGGTGGATGGAAGAATATCCTATAAAAAACTGGATTCCACATCACCTCAACAGTTTTTACATGCCACCAATCATCCAGTTTTACCGGAATTAATTCCTTATGAACCCAAAGCATTTGTCCATTCTTTAAAACGCTATGATTACATTACAGGAACCCTGACCGAAGCCAGTAAGGTTACCAGAGACCAGTTAAAGCATATGCTTTTGTCAACATATCCTGAGGGATTGTGTACCCATTATTACGAAGAGTTTTTTGGCACCACGAAGAGCATGATTTTATCTCCGGCAGATAAATCAATTGATATTTGCTGGGGCGGAAGAGAAGAGAACGGTTGGGAACGCTATCAAGTAGGCGATGCCATGAAAGAAACAGCCAGAGAAATTGGATTGAATTTGGAAAACGCCGATCCGGATATTTATACTTACCGGCCGATTCTATAAAAAGGAGAGATTTGTTATGGATTACCGGAAATCGCTGGAACAGGCAGTGATTTATATCGAAGCCAACTTAAGAGAAGACATTCGTGTAGAAGAAGTGGCCAAAGCTGCCGGTTATTCCTATTATCATCTCAATCGGCAATTCTATTCCCTTCTGGGTGAAACCATAGGAAGCTACATTAAAAAACGCCGCCTTGCCGATGGAGCAAAGCGGCTGCTCTATACAAATGAGCGCATTATTGATATTGCAATTGACAGTGGATTTGAGTCATCAGAAGCATTCAGCAGGGCATTTAAAGCAGTATATCAGGTGAGTCCTCAGCTGTACCGTATCAATCGACTGGATGCTTATGTTGGAGCAAAAGAACGATTGGATCAGGGACTTTTACAGCATCTTATATCTAACGTAACGGTACATCCCAAAATTGTCACCATGCCTGAGATTAAAGTGGCAGGAATACGGGGGGAAACCACACTTTCTGATATAAAGCTAAGAGATCTTTGGAAAAAAGCAAACAGTATGCGCCGCCACATACCCAATCTGGTGAAGGAAGGCAGAGGTTTTGGAATTTGCGAAGCCTGCAATGAAAATACTTTGTATACCATGAATGATTTTGTTCTATTTACTGAAGTGGCGGGTTTTGAAGTAGATTCATTCGAAGACCTTCCATCACAATTTGTAAAAAAAGTTCTGCCTGCAGGAAAGTGTGCTGTTTTCACTCACAGGGGTAGTTTAAGAATGCTTCCTCAGACCTTTGAATATATTTGGGGAACCTGGTTTCTGGAAACGGAAGAGGAATTGGATTTGCGGGAAGATTTTGAACTCTACGATAATCGGTTTCTGGGCTACGATCATCCTGATTCTGAAGTGGATTTATATATTCCCATTCGATAATAGATGGAATTGGCGAGATAAACGTGGCTTACTTGCACCCCCCCCTCCGACTCACTTATGATAGTAGATACATAACTATTAATTTATTTGGGATAAGAAAGGTAATATAATGTTTACAAAACAAAGTCTGAAACAGAATTTAAAAGAAATGGGAATTCAGCCTGATGATACATTATTGGTGCATTCATCCATGAAAGCAATTGGAGAAGTTGAAGGTGGAGCGGATACTGTACTGGATGCATTCATGGAATATTTATCTGAAGGTCTTCTTATACTGCCAACTCATACATGGTATTCCATGTCGGAATATCATAATGTTTTTGATTCACGGATAGAGCCGGCTTGTGTGGGGATTTTACCCAATCTTTTCATGAAACGGAAAGGTGTTCTTCGTTCGCTCCATCCCACCCATAGCTTAGCGGTGTACGGAAAGGACAGCCAAGCCTTTATTGAAGGGGAAGAAAATCGTACAACGCCCTGCCAGCCTGGCGGAAGTTATGACCGCTTAATGGAAAGAGGAGGTAAGATCCTGCTTCTCGGTGTCGGACATGAGAGGAATACCTTTATTCACTGTGTGGAAGAGCATTTAGATGTGCCGGACCGTCTTACTAAGGAGCCCACATATTTTAAGATAGTGATGCCTGACAATCAGATAAAACCTTGCTTTATGCACCGGCATGAAAATTCCGTTACAGACCATATCTCAGAAAATTACAAAAAACTAGAGCAGGCGTTCTATGACAGACATGCAGCAGTAAAGACCACATTTGGCAATGCCGCCTGTATTCTGTGTGACACGAAAGCAATTTTTGAAGTGACAAAAGACGTGCTGTCCCACCAGATCAATTGTCTGATTGAATTGGAGACAATTCCGAAGGAGTGGTGGCAGAAAGAATAAGGCAAATTATGGGCATGACTTGCATTTGTATTGGATTTGTGCTATAGTATCACCCGTAATAAGGCCGTGAAGCCCTTTCTTTCAAAGGGAATCTCACAAAAAAAAGACCGGTGTGTTCGAGACCTTCCACACCTAAAACAAAACTAAAGGAGAATTAAATATGAATTACAAATCATCAGGGAAAACCCATTTCATGGTTTTTTCGGCAGTTATTGCTGCAATCTACACGGTGCTGACTATGGCATTTGCCCCAATCAGCTTTGGACCTGTCCAGTTTCGGATTTCCGAAATGCTTTGTATTCTCCCCTTCTTTACTCCCGCAGCAATTCCAGGATTATTTATCGGTTGTTTTCTGTCCAATTTCCTGTGTGGTGCAGCGGCTCTTGATGTAGTTTTTGGCAGCCTTGCCACTCTGATCGGAGCCATTGGAGCATATAAACTCCGGGGAAATAAATGGCTGGTCTGTATTCCGCCCATCGTGTCCAATGTTCTTATTATTCCATGGGTACTTCGATATGCTTACGGTTCGCCGGATATGATCTGGTATGCGATGGTTACTGTTGGCATTGGGGAAGTTCTTGCAGTCGGAGTATTGGGGAATATTTTACTGGGCGTACTTAATAGGTATAAACATATTATATTTGGTCGCTTTTTATCGGAGACGGTTTAATAGAAGATCAGATACTTAGTAACTCCTGACCCAGTTAAAAGTCAGGAGTTTTTTGTTGATTTCTCTTTCAATAGATAGTTACATGTGGTAAAATATATTTATCTGAAACAATGTTATGTAACCGATATGTAACCGCTTTTTTATATAATAAATTTGTAGACAAAGGACTATGGTGAAGGGATGACAGTTGGAAGAATGAGTGTGGTTCGTAATGGAGATAGATATTTCACAATAGCAGTAGATGAATTTGACGATTATAGTATTAAAGGAATGTTATTCCATGACAGAGACTCAGGAGGAATATTATTTGAAAGCCTTCTGGAGATGTTTTTTAATATGGATCGGATCTTTGATCAACTGGGAAGCCCGAAACAGACAGTTCAGAGGCGGCAGTTTTCCGGAATAGAGGATATTTCTCCGGAAATAAAAAAAAGCAATGAAAAAGAAAGAGCTGGTAAACTGGCCACTTTTTATGTTTTTGTACAGTATCGGTATTATGCAAGCTGGCAGGGGAACTTTAAGTGGATCGAGGGAAACGAAAAGATACCATTTGAAAGTGAACTTGATTTAATTCTTTCCATGTATGGGTTATTGAGCGGTAATGAAAAGAAAGAACAGGTAAATAATATTATTACTACCTGCCATGTAGCGATTGACAGCTACCATTCAGGAAAGTTTACCGGAAACTATCAGAATATACCGTCTGAGATATTAGAACAGCAGATGAAGCCAGTGGATCTGGCTAAATCACTGGGTACTTTTATGGAATATGAATTAAAAAATGATGATATTCCCAAGTACGGGTTAAACTATGGACAACTGATATCCAGCGATGCCTGTACTTTTTGCAGAAGAGGAGGAAAGATCGCTTCTTTTTCCATTAAAGTATTATTTCACGAACACTCAACCTGGCAGGGGATTATCTACTGGAGAGAGGGACGGCAGCAGCAGCTGTTCCGCAGTTATAAGGAAATGCTTTATTTAATTGCATCAGTAGCAGAGGCTTCAGCAGGAACCCCGGGTTTTAGGGGACTTCTGCCGGCAGGAGCAGAGCTGGCATTATCCGGATCATGATTTTCGGTGTCATAAAATGCACTTTACAGGTCATAGAATCTGTAAGGTGCATTTTTTTAAATACGGAAATATATTGCAGCTTTAAATGAGGCATTTCATAACCAGGCTTCGTCCTTGTTTAGATTCCCCGGTAGATTTTCTGTTATTTTTCTTATATAATAAAGAAGAAAGCAATTGACTTTATAAGAAAAAAGCAGTAAAAGTAAGTGAAAGTAACAGCTACATAAATAAATTATAAATTTAAGGATGGATAAAGCATGTATCAGATTGATTTTCATAAACCACAGGCAGTTCATTTTATCGGTATTGGAGGAATCAGCATGAGCGGTCTGGCTGAAATTCTCATGGATGAAGGATTTTCGGTGACCGGATCAGATTCTCATGAATCGGAGCTGACACATCACCTGGAAGCAAAAGGTGCAAAAATTGTATACGGACAGCGCGCAGAGAATATTACAGAAGGAATCGATGTGGTGGTTTATACGGCTGCGGTACATTCTGACAATCCGGAGTTTATGGCTGCAAAAGAAAAGGGGCTTCCCATTTTAAGCAGAGCAGAACTTCTTGGTCAGATGATGAAGAATTATGAGAATGCAATTGCTATTTCGGGTACTCACGGAAAGACTACCACAACCTCTATGATTACAGAGGTTCTTCTTTGTG
>Ga0316602_10000953_pt1 | contig 10648 bp, 9 predicted proteins | sample OWC_soil_day10_C_FD_203103 | JGI IMG/M metagenome (GOLD analysis project Ga0316602, IMG submission 203103) | Wetland soil microbial communities from Old Woman Creek delta, Ohio, United States - OWC_soil_day10_CT | ecosystem: Environmental > Terrestrial > Soil > Wetlands | place: USA: Ohio... | reverse complement strand
GGATTCAGAATTCCTTTATGACTGTTACCAGGGAAATCATTCTGTAATACCCGGACATATGGAAGGAATCCGGATCCCGCTTTTAGACATTGAAATAAAAGAGGTGGCAAAAACAGATCTTCCGCTGGTAATTGACTTTGGAAGCTCCAATACTGCCATGGGCATCTGCTTAAATGACGGATCTGTTAAGATTGCAAAGGCAGGGGGCGGAAACATTATACCCAGTGTGATTGGTGTCAGAGAAAGCGAAGGGAAACCGGAGTTTGTATTTGGGTTTGATGCTCTGACACTGGCAAGTCAGAATTATCAGGATGAGGATATTCCTGTTTTTTACGATATGAAACGGTGGATCAGCGATCCTAACCGTCCGGAAGGCGTGATTTTAAAAAGTGGTTTTAAATATTTAATTCCACGACGGGATATGCTGAAGGCATTTTTGGAGTATTTAATTGATCTTGCAAAGCAGCAGTTTAAATGCAGCTTCCAAAATATACAGTTTCTTGCTCCAATTCGCCAGAAAGAAAAGTTCCAGGAATTGTTTAAGGAGCTTTTACCGGATTATTCCGTAAGCTGTGAACTTGATGAGGGGATGGCAGTTCTCTTTCACAGTATATATGGAATGATTAGTCAGAATCTCTATGAGAGGGGACGAAAATACCATGCGCTGATCATCGACTGTGGAGGCGGTACTACAGATCTGACTTCGGGCCGCTTCTTAATTGATAACAGCCGGGTTTCCTACACCATTGATCTGGAGACAAGCTATGAAAACGGGGATACGAATTTTGGCGGGAATAATCTGACATACCGTATTCTACAGATGCTTAAGATCAGGATTGCAAAGGCATGGGGATATATAAAAGCAGAGGAACCCGGATTTACAAATGAAGGAGATAATATTCAGGAATTAACAGATCAATATAAGAGAGCGGAGAAATTTCTCCCGACCTGTTTTAAGGAATACGAAGAACGGGACAGAGAATCCTATTTCCGTGTAAAAAACAATTATTACTATTTATTTCAGCTTGCAGAAGAGGTGAAAAAATCATTTTTTCAAGCAAGATTTCAATATGAGCTTTTAATCAGTACTACTCGAAATGAGGAAAAGAATCAGATGTTTCTGGACAAATGGAAGCTTTCTGTATTTGAGGATGGGCATCTGGTTCATGCTGACCGGGAAATCTCATTTTCCCTGTACTTAAATGAAATTGAGAGAATTTTAAGACCGGATATCTACCATGTTATGGAACGCTTTCTGGATCAGAAGTTTGAGCAGGGGGAGCTTCAGGACTATGAGATGCTAAAACTTACGGGTCAATCCTGCAAATCAAGTCTTTTCACGGAGGCTTTAAAGCAGTATGTCCCAGGAAAGCTGATTCAGAATACAAAGAGAGAAGCGGATGAGACAGAATTGAAAATGTGCTGTTTAAATGGTGCACTTTCCTATTTCATGAATTGCAAGAGAGGATATATGAAGGTAAATCAGAATTATCAGGTTCGGACACTTCCTTATGAAATTATGGCTTATACCCATGAAAATCAGGAAAAGATACTGATTCGAAGCCTGGATCAGGAAGAACATATCGGATGCATTTCCCGTTTCATGGTCGGAAAGCAGCTGGATCTTTATTTAAATGATGAAAAGGGAAAACATTTAAAAACCTGTTATTTTCAGTATGATACAGCCTCTTTTGACCAGACAACCCAGGAAGAGATCGACACTCAGTATGCAGGAAGTGTCATTCAGGAGGAGACAGATACCATTCTGGAAGGCGAGATGAAATTTTTCGTATGGGTATCCAGAAAAAGATGGGGCTTTATTGTGCTTCCGGTTTTGAGGGAAAATGAGGTGCTATATAAAGGAAAAGAGACATTCTTCGATTTTGAGGATGATACGTGGGAAGAGAACTTCTTTGATGGGAGGAAGTGAGTTTGATGCATTTTCTTATGGAGATAACAAAAATGGTAATAAACGTTAGGAGGACAGGCACGAATGGACCAGATGGAAGAGATGAAGGCAATGATCCGCGAAGAGATCCAGTCAATCACCAATTTGGAGGAGCGGATTGTATTTAAAAATCTGATGGAAGGTGTTTTTTTAGAACTGTATGAGACAAATGTCCGTATGTACCAAATGTTAGAGGAACGGGTGATGAATGACCTGGTATATGATGTCAACCGCTATCTGATCCGGACAGGCATTATAGAACGTGGATATTTAGACAATTCCCATCATTTAATGACTCCCATTTGTGATTCGGATTTGGATACCCAGGTTTTTGAGATTTCTGAGGTAAGAAAAAAACTTGAGGAGGAAGGACGTTTCTGTCTTACTACCGTATTTCTCCGTTGCGATGCCATGGAGGTGGAGGAAGTCTTAAAAAACCAGGATAACTTTACCGGTAGGTTAAAGATAGGAGAGGAATATCCTGTTTCCATTTCACTGGAGCCCAGCAAACGATATAGACAGGAGTTAGAGCATCTTTATCACCTGTTTATGAAAAATGGCATACCCTGGAAAACAATTAATGCCCCCTATCTGTTTAAGATGGCGGATATCTGTATTACCAGTCTCCCGGAGGAGATTGGTGACGATGAGGTAATTACCAGCTTTGGAGCAGATTTTGGAGAATATAATCCATTTGTTCAGTACGATATGATACCAATTTGGAATGTAAGGCATTTAAAGCTGGAAAGCGTAGGATTTCCAGTAGCCTGCAGTGATCATGAAAACTATGAACATGTGATATCCATTCGGGATTACGGAACAGACCACGCTTACCTGGTGGAAGAAAAAGCTGGTATTCGCAGTGTCAGACAAAGCGGAGAAAAGCTTCTTGTAACAGGAAAGATTGCAAATGCGAAAAAATGGGATGTGTTTATGATCAGGAGCGGGTCTGATCAGAAGATTGACCGTTATACCTATCCTGTTATGGAAAATTTGAGAAAAGATGGGTTTGCGGAACGTTTTCAGGAGAAGACCAGACAGATGGTAAAGACAAAAGGGGAACTTGAGCGGTTTATCCGTGGATTTGGACTGGAGGAATTTATCGAATATAAGGACTGTGCTCTTCTGGAACAGAATCAGGAGAGTCTGGAAACCTACCCCATGAATTTTTTTATGGAGGATGAGATTCGGGATCGGTCGGGGAAAAAGAGGTTAGTTATTTACTTTAAAGCAAGAGGGAGGGAAAAGTGGCTTTTGCGGGATTTAGCAAGCTTTATTACCTCTGAGGTTCAGGAATTGTATCCGGAATATGAATGCGGAGGAAAGCTCATATGAATTATTTGTGGGAAGCAATGCTTCAGCTGAGAAAGCAGGGCGTGACGGAGTCTACAGTGCGTTTTAAAATTCCCCACAGGTTTAGCTCCTATATGGAATTGTCCATTCCATGCTTAAATCAGGAAGAGATGAAAGAGGGGGAAGTAATCGAAGTTAATCCGTATTACCGCTTCTACAATATTTTCAAGGATTTCTATCAGCCGGATCTTAAGGATTATCCCATGCTCCGTGATAATTTGTTTCATTTGATCTTCCATCTTCTCGCTCAAAATGATGCTTTGTCAGGTATGACTAAGGAGGAGTATCATAAAAAGCTCCTGTACCGGGATTTAGAAGAATGTGCATTTGGAGAATTATCCAGATATGCCATAGGTCTGTTTACCCGGGATGAACGGGAATTTATTTTAAGCGGTATGTTAAAGCAATATGAAACCGGAAGCTCTCTGGATATATTTAAGGATATGATGGAAGAACTGATTCCTGACAATATTGTATATCACAGCAACCAGAATTCATATGAGATACTGGTTTTCATTGGCAGAAAGATGGATAAGACATTGGAAGGGAAAATGGGATTTCTGGTCAATATGTTTGTAGAGCTGCCTTACCATGTGGAGATTTACTACGAGCACCATTTTGGAATTATGGCTATTGAAGAGACTATGGAAATAGATGAAATTATTATGTGCTGACAGGAGGCGGTGAAATGTTTCAATATGTATATCCTCAATTTGAGAAAAAACGGCTTCTCAGGGTAGAGATGCTGGACCAGTTAAGAGATTATCCAAAAAATTTATTTGATTTGTCATTGCATGGGTTCGGTAACGGTATTGTAAATGGGTGCGGCTTTACCTGGGATAATGGGGTGCTGACTATTTCTCCAGGTATCATTTATCACAATGAAAAACTATATATGCTGACGGAACCCTTTGTAATGGACTGCAAGGCTGAAGACAGAATGCGATATTTAAAAGTGCAGTTTCTTACTGAAGCGAGGGAGATGGGCAGAATTGTGGGAAATACAAGGATTGTACTGGAAGATAAAAAAGCGGATGGTACAACCGAACTGGAATTATGCAGATTCCGGCTTCAAAACGGTGCCAGACTTCGCAGTTCCTATGAGAGTTTTTCAGATTATTCTACGGAATACGATACCATTAATCTGATTTATCAGCCTTATGCCGCAGCAGGCGGCTGTACGTTAAATCCTGAACTTGTCCGCCAGTTTGCCAGAGAATTAATAAAAGGCGGAGTATCGGATCCCCTGGATGCAGGTTTTTCCATGGCTGCCTTATCAAATAACGGAGTAGTGTCAGTTTCCTGTGTGGAAGAATATCTTTCAGCCAGACATGGAGAGGACTTTAATGGAAATGGAAACGGAGCTATCTACCGGGGGCTGTTGGATATACTCAGAGACAATGGAAAAGGTGAGTTTAAGAGACGGACAGGAAATCATGGTAACAGGGGGATGCTGCTTATTTAACAAACAATTAAGAAAACGATTTACAGAGAGGAGAGGTACCAATGAGATTAGATGAAAAGATTGCATTACTGGAGCGTGAAAGAAGACAACAGGAGAAAGAGGAGAAACTTCAGACAGAACAAAAAGGAAGTGCTCCAAAGGAGCCAGCGAAAAAACTGACATTAGAGGAAGCAATGGAAGGTATCCGCGCGGGAGAGTTCAGACTGGAAAGCGGAGAGTTATTCGAGTTCGAAACCAGAACTTTTACTGACAGCCAGATCCCTGTTGTTACCTTCAGAAATTTATTTGAAGCATCTCAGGAGGAGCCGGAAGGAGTCATATATGTCAGTCATACCCATGAGGTCAGCCAGATTCTATCCTGGCCGAAAGAACCAATCAAACAGGTAACCATGAAGCAATGGACCAATCTTCTGGTAAATGGAATGGCGGCCAACCGGCTGCATGCGAAAATTGTGAAGACAGAGGAACTGGATTTTGTGGACTATATCTGCTTTGATGTACCGTCTGGCAAAGATACGCTCTTTAACATTGTATTCCGACTTAAGGGAACAGAACAGCAATTTACTGGAAATTATAACTGCAGGAAACAGGATGAGGATACATATGGAGTCTTTCTGGAAGCGATGGTGATAACTTTAAACAATCTGTTTTCGGCGAAATAAGGGGGTATTGAGATGGGAAACAGTAACACTACACAGGTATCAGACGGTCAGGAAGCAGTCACCTACAAAGATCTTTTTTTAGGAGTGCAGGGACTTGTATATTTCCGTAAGATCGATATCAGGGAAAAACCGGGAGAGCATGCCTTTCTATATGCAGAAGCAGTTATGGACAGTGAGATAGATGATAATGATCTTCATGGAATCAGCACCTCGGTGTCTCTTGTTTATAAAAAAGACGGAAAAGATCATGTGCTTTTTTACGGGATTCTGGACAAGGTTTCTTTATCCAGAGATGGAGGAGAAAAAATAATTACCATTGAAGCGTGGGATGGCACCCATCAGATGGATGTAACCCGGCGGAAACGGATATTTCAAAATCCTCAGATGAGTGTAACAGGTCTTGTTTCAGAAATCATGAAATCCTATGTGGGTTCCGATCACATGGTACATATCCCGGATGTCCCTATAGGGCAGCTGGTAGTCCAGTACGAAGAGACAGACTGGGAGTTCTTAAAACGTTTTCTTTCTAAATATAACGATGCTCTTTATCCTGACCCTGCATTTCCCAACATTCGATTTGAAGCGGGATTATCTCCCAAACCGGAAAAACAGAATTGGGATGAGCTTCCTTATCAATTATCACAAGACTTTATCAGGCTGAATGATTTAAAAGTAAACGGACTTGGAGATTTAACAAGATCTCAAAATACGGTTTATGAGATTGTATCCTATGATATCGTCTCAATCGGGAGTCAGATTACCTATAAGGGAACTCCCTGGTTTGTAGAAACTGCCATGCGCAGCCTGCAGGATGGACTGTTAATAAACAGATACCGGCTGAGGCAGAAGGAAAGCATGAAAATACTGCCTTATTTTAATAAAAGAATCACAGGTATTTCAATTGAAGGCGTAATTGCTGCAGTAAAACGGAATCAGGTTCAGGTAAATATGGAGATAGAGGCCGGTACAGGAGAGAAATACTGGTTCCCATTTTCCACCGTTGCAGCTTCATCAGACGGAAGCGGATGGTACTGTATGCCAGAGAATGGAGAAAACGTACGTGTTTATTTTCCTGTAGATGATGAGAAAGAGGCCTATGTAGTGACGAATGTTAAGGGTGAAAAACCAAATGCCGGCGGTACCTCCGGTTCTCAAATAAATCCAAATCAGAGAAACATTAAAACTGCTCAGGGCAACGAGGTGCAGATGACTCCGGAGGGAGTCCTGATTGCGGCGGGGGATGGACAGGGCAGTATTCTTCTGAAAAAAGATGGGGAAGTTGTTTTAAATGCAATTAAAGATCTTACAATATCAGCTGTGGAAAATCTAAATCTTTCCGCTAAAAAGGATTTAACCATAAAATCTCAGGATTCTATAAAGATTGTGAATCAGGCTGGAGCAGATATTGAGATAAAAAAAGGAACGGTAGCATTTCACGGTAATGAAATTTTTGAGAATTAGGAGGTGATTGTATGGCGTATACAGCGGAACAGATTGTAATAGAAGGAATTCCAGTAGAACAATTGACTGAGCTTTGCATCAGCTGCAATCCAGGTGAACATGGGAGTCTGACCTTTTCAGCCTATTTGCCGGAGGAAAAAGGAGAGGAGACTCTGTTTGGACTCACGGAAAATAATTCTGTGACTGTCTATGTGGATAAGAGTAAGCCTGTATTTTCCGGCGTTCTGACTGAAGTGGTTACCTCTTCAGAAGGTAACATGGTTAAAATCACGGCAAAAGCACGAAGCAGTAGTATTCTGATGGATCAAAAAAGACGTTCCAGAACTTTTCAGGATATCAATATGACCTACGGACAGCTTTTCAAGATAATTCTTTCCCAGTACCCAGGCAGTGATATCCGGCTCTCTATTGAAGATAAACCAATTGGAGAGATAGCTGTTCAGTATCAGGAGACAGACTGGGAGTTTCTAAAGCGAATGCTTTCCATGGTGAATGCAGTCCTGGCATGCAGATGCCAGTCTGAGACAATTAAATTGTACGGAGGTGTTCCGGATATTCCATGGGGAAAATGGAACTATGAAAAAACAGGATTTACAAAGGAAATGGGAGAATATAGTGACTGGACATTGAGAGGGAAAGCCGTCAATGACAACGATTTTCTGATTATGCAGATCGAAACAGATCATTTTCCAGAGCTTTTTGAACAGGTGGAGGATAAAGGACGTACATTTGTTATACGGCAATATTTCTGTCAGTTAGTAAGAGGAATGCTGCTGTGCCAAACGGAGCTTCAGAAAAAAACGGGTATCCTTGCTAAAACAAAATACCCCATGCATATTATTGGAACGGCTCTCCAGGGAACAGTACTTGCCATTTCAGGTACAAAAATAAAGGTTCATCTTGATATTGACGGCAGTTCAGGAGCTGGAGACTTATATTGGTTTCCGTTTTCCACCCTTTCCGCCTCTCCGGATGGAAGCGGCTGGTATTATATGCCCGAAAAGGGTGATAAAATCCGGGTTTATTTCGCTTCCAAATATACCAAAGATGTGATTGCTGTCAGTGCAGTAAGTTCCTATGACGGAAAAAGCGGAGGGGTGCCTGACCGTATGGGGGATTCTTCCAGCAAGTATTTAAGTAATCCCCAGGGGCAGGAGATGAAGCTGGGAGCCGATGGTATCTATTTATCAAGCAATAAAGGCGCTTCCGCTGTAAAAATCGGAAATGGCGGAGATATTACATTAAGCGCCAAAGGAACCATTAATGTAGAAGCTGCAGAAAATCTGGATATCACGGCAGAAGAAGCAATCAGCCTGCAGGCACTGGAACAGGCAGTAATCACCTGTTCCAAAGGAGGAATGATCCAGATGCCTGAAGATGGAAATGTATATATACAGGGAACCGAGGTAAAGGTAAATTAGGAGGTTTGTATGACCAGACAGGAAGCATTGTCAGCATTTCAGGATGAGGAACTCTATTTATTTGAGGAGAAAAAAGAACAGTTCATGGTTGGGCTGGAGGAGAAGGCGGAAGAATTCTCAAATTCCATCAGACAGGTACTTTCAGCCCTGAGGAAAGAGATAGAAAAGAAAAAGAAAGAAAATATTATGTTTGTTCATTTTTCTCTTCTTCGGGCAGATATGCTGGATGATCATTATCAAATATTGGTGCGTGCCATGGACGCAAACTGGCATATGGATGAGGAAGCCGCTGAAACCACATTTTCCATTGATTATTTATTTGAAGCAGTGAAGGAACTGAAAGAGAAGCTGGAACTTGATAGAAGAAAATACATGGGAAAGGTCAATTCCTATGATGTGGCAAATATGATTCAAAACTGTGTAATGGAGTGGAACCAGATTCTTTCCATTCAGCTGCATTATATGTTTCGTGATATAGAGGCAAATAAGGACTTTGCACAGATTTCCAAGTATCCCACGTGGGGAATCTATTGGGGAGAGTATCGGGATGAAAGTGAACTTGTGGCTTTCGCCGACAGAGAAAAAAAGGAGCAGAAGGATTGGGACAGATGCCTCCGCCTTTCTAAAGAGCAGGAAGAGGTCATGATAAATAAGTTCTGGTACCAGGCTGATTTAAAGGACTCGGATTGCAGCAAAAAGCTTCTTTTATTCAGCCAGTTTGAAGACTGTGATTTGACTGGGCTTTGTTTTGACGGGGCTGATTTAACTGGGATACAGTTTAGAAACTGCAGGATCAGAAGATGCAGTTTCTGTAATGCCAATATGCGGCAGTCTGATTTTTCCAATTGTATATGGGAAGAAAATGATTTTACAGGGGCTGATGTAGAAAACGCCGTTTTCCAGGAAAAGGATATCCCGTTTCTTCATCTGGATCCCCAGCAGCTGCAGGTCATTTTTGTTGACAGGAGGGATATGGAATGAGATTTTTCACAATGGAGCAGGATAAGAGGCTGCCAGATGTAATACAGTTTCGTGATTTTGATATCCGCGGGCCAAGACATATTTTTTATAAAGAGGATGCAGGGGAAATACAGCAATCAAATATGATGTATCTGACAAAAGACAGCGGCGAAACAGCGCCGGATTTTATCCAGAGTCCGGTTTCCTTAGTTTCAGATAAAGTTAAGGCAGTCCTTGACATGTATGAAGATGATATGGTTTTTAAAACGGTTACCATTGCCAGTAAGGAGCGGGAAACCATAATGATTTACCATCACCTCCTTCTTGAGCGAATGGACATGTTCTCAGAGAAAACGGAATTTTATTCAAATGGAAGTATAAAACGTCTGGTTCTGGATCCTGTAAAGATAGGGGAGCATAAGGTGTTTTTGCTGAATGATAAGCGTTTTCCAAACCCAATCGTCAGCATGGAAGTAGTGGAAAGCCTGCTTCGTAGAAATATAATCGGCATTATATTTAAGGAAGTGGAGGTGGAAGCATGGCAGAATTAACTGATACATATGTGGTTCATGGTGCCTGTACCCAGTGTACCATGGGAATGAGACAAAGCAGAGTAGTGCTTCATGAGACCCACGGAGTTTTTTTAAAAAAGCAGGCTCAAATGACAGTCAAGGATTGCAAGGGAGAATATCATGTGATCTGCTTTGGCGGGTGTTACAGTATGGAAAATCCAAGTACACAGGAAGAAGCCCAAAAAGTTCAGGATAAAGTAAAGGAATTAAGTCCGGATACATTTCTTGATAAAGTTATGGGATTTTTTACAGGAGGGAAAAAGAAAAAACAAGAAGAAGCTGCTCCTGCAGAAGGCGTTCCCCAGGTATTAGGCGTCTGTACCCCCCACATCATAGCCCAGGAATGGGATCACGGGCAGGATGGAGTGGAAACTGACAGCGACCGGCCATTAATGGGCGGGGCGAAGCTGTACTGCATGTATGGAGGCGAGATTGAGATTATAGAGTCCGGACAGCCGGAGGCAGGGAGTTGATGGAACTGATGATAAATTGAGCAAGACACCAGATGAAGCGATCACCTCTGCTTCATAAAAAGGGGGATTTGATATATGAAAATGAAATATAAAGAACTGGAGATTGAACTGTCGCTTGACGGTGCCATCCAGGTTGAGCTGTTTCAGCTGACCCATAGATTAAATGATCATGAATTTCTTTCTCTGAAGTTATTAACAGACGGAGACAACCCGGAAGATTATGTAAATATGGCAACGGTTCAGCCGGTAATTGTGCGTGAAAAGGAATACACCGGTGGTCAGGTAATCTTTCAGGGAAAAATCGAAACTGTCTATATAAAAACAGAGAAAGGC
>Ga0316602_10000952_pt1 | contig 10657 bp, 12 predicted proteins | sample OWC_soil_day10_C_FD_203103 | JGI IMG/M metagenome (GOLD analysis project Ga0316602, IMG submission 203103) | Wetland soil microbial communities from Old Woman Creek delta, Ohio, United States - OWC_soil_day10_CT | ecosystem: Environmental > Terrestrial > Soil > Wetlands | place: USA: Ohio... | reverse complement strand
TGTTTTTTCGTCTAAAAGTGGGACATTTAGTCATTCCCCCTCTTCGCGAGCGCACGGATGATATTATTCCTCTTGCGCAGATGTTTCTAAAGCATTTTGCCAAGGAAAAAGGCAAGCGCTTTCTTCGTATCAGCCCAAGTGCCGTTGATCTTTTATTGGCTTACGAATGGCCGGGAAATGTGCGTGAGCTGAGGAATGCAATGGAGTTGGCAGTGCTGATGTATGACGATGTAGAGCTTAAAGCCATGCATGTGAATTTGAATATGCAGCAGAAGGTGGCATCATCCTTAGTCCCAATCGTAATATCTTCCAACTCCCAGCCCATTGATCCCAATCGTTTTTTCTTACCTGCAGCAGGGATTGATTTGGAAGAATTTATCGACCGGATTGTCCATCAGTCTCTAGAAATGTGTCATGGCAATAAGACCGAGGCGGCCAAACATTTAGGAATCTCCAGGCGTTCCTTTTACTGTCGTTTAGAACGAAAAAAGGCAGCCAAGAAGCCTCTTCAGCTGCAAACCGATTCTGTGAATGCTAGAGTTCCAACAGCATAGATAATATAGTTGTTTTGTAAAGAAATGAACCGCGAAGGCCGCGAAGTTGTAAACTTCGTATCTCGCGGTTTAATTTTTTTTAGGAAGATGCGTTAGCGGTTTTTATCCAGCCAGAAAAGTATATTATTTAGTGGGACATGTAGGAGAAGCTCAAAAAGATGTCGAATGTAGATAAATGTAATTTTTTTAAGTGAATTGTAAGGAAAGCGATAGTCTGGGATCTGCAGCTTTTTTGTTGACAACCAGATTTTCTGGAGACCGACAGCTCATGCAACCAAGTAGCTAATGATACTCTAAAATGCTGGAAATGAGGCGGTTCTTAGATGGATAAACAAAGAGAAAACCTAAATGCTGCAGATAAAAAATCAGAAGAAATCATAGAAGACAAAAGGGCTGTGCAAATTGCTGATCCTTCTAAAAATAGTGTTGCTGGCAAAGATACAGAGTTAGCTGCCAGTCAGGTCGGATACCAAGATCTGTTTGATAACATGCCCAATGGGTGTGTATACTACAAGGTACTACTTGACGAGGCAGAAGACCCTGTTGATCTCGTATATATAAAAGTGAATTCTGCCTATGGAAGAAATATAGGTCGTGCCCTTAGTGAACTGATTGGCAATCGAGTGACAGCGGTTTTTCAAGAGTTGACTGGAGAAGGCTTTCCATGTATGGAAACATATCTGAATGTGGCCTTGTTCGGAGAACCAGTGAACTTTACGCAATACTTTGATCAGCAAGACAAGTGGTATTCCATTTCTGCGTACAGTCCTCAGCCTGGTTATGTTGTTGAAATATCGGAAGATATTACTGAGCAAAAAAGGGCAGAAGGTGAAAGACGTGAAAGAGAAAGGCAAGTGGCGTTAATCGAAAGAGTAGCTTCCTTGGGTGCCCTGAGTGCAGGAGTGGCCCACGAGATTAATCAACCGCTGCAAGCCTTGAAAATTATGGCAGATAGTATGATTTATTGGTATGATAAGGGGAAAGAAACGAGTGTAGAAAAGGTGATTGAGAGCTGCCGGAAGATTTCGGTACAGGCTGGCTATATAGCTTCTATTGTTGAATGGATGCAGGATTCGGTAAATAAGGCTTGGTCCGACGTACCAGAAGAAGTAGATGTAAAGAAAATGATTAAGCAGGTATTAATTCTGGTTCAAGAAAGATTAAGAGCCCATGGCATTCAATTGCGTGAAAACAGTTGCGCCGCCTCCCTTGTGGTATGGGGCGACAGCAGACGTTTAGAAGAAATCGTAATCATTATTTTGGTTAATGCAATAGATTCCTTTGTTTGCGTTGATCAAGGCGCAAGAGAGATTCGTATTACTACCTCATGTGGAGAAGACCGCGCTGTAATAGAGATTAGCAACAATGGACCTGCTATTCCTGATGACATCATAGGGAAAATATTTGAGCCGTTTTTCTCCTCTTCAAAGTCTGGTACGAAACTAGGCATGGGACTTGCCATTGTAAAGTCTGTTGTTAATGCTCATAACGGTACAATTCAAGTCTTTAGTTCTAATCAGCAAGTGACATTTCGCATTGAGTTTCCGCTATATCGGCAATCGGTATAGCAGTTAGGATAGAGAATTTTAAAATCACACCAAAGATAACCTGTGAGGGAGTCTTTGGTGTGATTTTTTCTGTTTGCAGGTTTATAAGCGGTGGGACCAAATGTGCTGATTGAACCGTTACGTACAATATTGTACGTTTTGGTTGAACGAATCGGTTCAATGCTTATTTGATGAGCATGGGTGCAATGTGAATGTATGCCAGTTATAGGGATGGCATGGTTATTGCATAGTTAATAAGTAGTAAAAGCTTTGGGGGAGTTATCCGATGGAAGAAAACATTGGATGAATGGTGAAAGGTCTTATAGCTGCAAGAAAAAAATAACCTTAAGTACTATATTCCGCCGGATCGATGATGCGATTTAGGCAATATAAAGGAGATTATATTATGCGTATGAAGACATTTATGAAAACCTTCACCATATTGACGGTGTTGATGGCAATGACTATCGCTGTGGTGAGCGCGGCGACGGTTGAAGAGAAGCGTCAGAAAATCCGAAATGTAACGAATGAAACCTTAGGCGAAGTTTATAGTGCTCAACCGAAGGCGAGAGATGCTGTTGCAAACGCAGCAGGATATGCTGCCTTCACGATCACTGACGCTAAAGTAGTATTTTTAGGCGGTGGGGGCGGTAAGGGCATGGCAGTCAATAACAGCACAGGTCAAGAGATTTTCATGGGAGCAGATGATGTGCAGGTTGGTTTTGGGCTAGGAGTAAAAAAATATGATGTACTTTTTGTCTTTAAGACCGAAAAGGCTCTCGAAGATTTTACCAATAACGGCTGGGATGTGGGCGGGCAGGCTACTGTTGCTGCGACAGACGGTGTAGGCGGGGATTCATTAGAAGGCGCTGTTTCTGTAGCTCCTGATACTTGGATGTATCAATTGACCGATAAGGGTCTCGAAGCCAGTATTACAGTCAGAGGAATCCACTATTTCCAGGTTAAGGAATTAAATTAAACGTACATACAAAAATATTGGAGGTAAAGATATGTCAATTATGAATCTAATTGAAAAAGGAAAGAAATCTTTCAACAAGAGGCAGGAAAGAAGAACAGCAAAAGATACAGGGATTGGAGCTGCCATCGGGTTGGCAGTTGGGGCAGTTGCCGGCGTACTATTGTCACCTAAGTCTGGACAGGAAACGCGGGAGAACATTGCCGCCTCTGCCAAGGAACTTTCCGGGAAAGCTAAGGATGTCTTAGAAAGGGCTAAAGAAAAGGTGGAAGAAGCCAAAGAGGAACTAAAAGAAATTAAGGACAATTCTTTGAAGATTCAACAGTAGAAGTAAACAAGAATGGCAATGCAATAGAGGAGGTATATATATATGTTGTACACTATTGTGGCTGTTATTCTAGCGGTTATCATTATGAAATATTTCGGTATCTTATAAAGCAGTCACTTTTTTAAGATCAAAATGATTCACATGAAGGGGTATGAAAAATGCATATACGTCATCTATTGCTAGCGCTCATCGCAGCAGCTTTCATAAGTTGCAGCCCTGTAGAAGCTAAAGAGTACACAACGGTTAGTTATACTGTAGTTGCTGGTGATACGATGGACAGCATTGCTCATTCATACTTACCACCAGACAGAGGTAAATCGTGGCGTGCATTTGCAGAGTTTAAGGAAGGTATCTTCGAGTATAACTTTGATAGAGTATTTACTGACCGAGAACCTTATGAGGTACGTGTAGGAGATTGCCTGCTTATAACATTTTGGAAATAATTCATATCCATATTGCCGATAGAATGTCGGATGAATATTACAAAAGAAAAAATGGAGGAAATAAAAATGAAAAAAATGATTTTACGTTTATTATTAACAGTAAGTCTCATCCTGGTAGGGACCGCTAGTTCCGTGTGGACAGCGAGTGCTGCCGAAGCGTCCGTGAATTTAACACCTCCCCAATGGACGGGAAATGGCTTCACTTTCCTTGCCTTGCCAGCTGATAAGCAAGCTGCCGGCTACGAAATCTTTACAGTCGGGCAGGCAGAGCAGGGGCTTCAAGGGGATCGTTCTCTTCGCCTCCCCTATGCTAACCATGTAGGCAAAGAAGTTACCGTTACTGACATCGTATCCTTTCCAGCTGGTAATAACCAGAATGAATATATGGCTTACATGACGGTAAATGACACTGGGGAAAAATTGGTTGGACGCACCATGCGTGGACAATTAGAAGGCTTAGTATTAACAGACGATCTTGTGAATGCTAGACAACAGTTTTTGGGTAAAACCATTTATCCTAAATTTAGAGAGTTGACAGGCGTATATGATCGGGGTTCGTATGCAATACCAACGAGCATCACGACTCCTATTGGCGGTCCTGCTACAGTAGTGGATGTTTATGCTGGTAATCAATCACAAGAACCCATCTGGTTAATTGTCACAGTCAATGGGGAAAAGGCAATTTTGCCAATTGCTTATAGCTATACCAATGCGTCGGTAAATACTTGGACACAAAGCCCTCCTTGGCAAGAAGCCTTGTTTATGGAAGATCCCCGGTCAACTTTTGGCTGGTCTCAAGAGGTATGGAATACAATTGAAAGCTCTAGCGTAGAAGAAGGTATGACAAAAGAGCAGATTCGTCTTAGCTGGGGTAAACCTAACAGCATAGATGGAAATGGCGCGACTTGGATTTATGGAACCAAGAAACTTAACTTTTCTGGCGATGTATTACAATCCATTGAATAAGCTTTCCTAATTGTTAATGCTCAATAGATTGATAATACACAATAGGAGAGTAAAAATTGAAAGAACGTAATATGTACATGGATAATGTCGGTGCAAATTTAGTACAATATGATGCTCAATTGATTGCAATGAAATCTAGAATTTCTGAAGTTCAGTCAGATAGGAAGATCGAGTATCTTTCTCATGTAGACCATCTTGGGGACAAACGAGATGGTCTCATGGAAAAATACAGACAGCTTCAAGAAACCAGAGGACGCAGTTGGTACGATATCAAAATAGGAACGGAAATCCTCTGGGATGATTTAGATGAGTCAATTGCAAAGGCAGTATTTCGATTTCGGTAAGCCTGATCTATCAATGCTTATAACAAAAAATTAAATTAAGGAGTTTTTACTCATGAAAAAAATTATACTTACAGTTGCTGCTTTTTTCGCTTTCGGCATCGGCACAGGTTTTGCTGCTCCAATAAACAATCTGGCAAATGGTCAAACTGCCGTCGGTTACTTACATGATTCGCTCTATATCGAACATAAATTAAATAATAATCTGACATTAGGTCTGGAAAAACACGATATCTATGGACAGTACGCTATCACCAATAATATTAGAGCCATCATTGGCAGCCGGGATTACCATTCTGACTCGAGTATTTATGTGGGTGCAGCGTACAATACTTCCTTGGCTCCTAACATTGATGGCTATGTATCTCTCGTTGGCAGCAGTGACTTTGCAGAAGCTCAAGTCGGTGCCAATGTGAACGTAGCTCCAAATGTGGATATCAATGTTGATTATACTGCTTTTAGACCCGACCATGGCAGCGATCGGAACCGTTTTGGCTTGGGAGCAACTTTTAAATTCTAAGAATAAAGGGATAGATTTTTTTACTCAGGAAAAAAAGGAGGAGCAAGTATGCTTTGGTTTTTAATCATTGGAATGATTGCAGGATGGCTGGCCGGAAATATTACAAAAGGCAGTGGATTTGGTCTTATTGGCGATATAGTCGTAGGTATAATTGGATCTTTTATCGGTGGCTTCTTGTTCAGCCTTACGGGTTTAAGTGCCTATGGAACAATCGGTGAAATCATTATGGCAACGATAGGTGCTATTGTGTTACTGTGGATTGTACGGTTGATCAGATAAATAAATACAATACTTACGAGCGATGCCTATCAGCACAGTGCTGCCTTGGTAATGCTAAAAAAATACTCTGAAAATATAAGCCTGACTAAAGTATAAAGGGGTAGTATTAACTGCCTCTTTATACTGTTTTATGGGCAATTTTTTGGAATGAAGTGTGTGGACGGCAAGAAAGAGGAGAATACTATGATAATTTTTAAAAATGTCAGCAAGATATATAACGATGATTTTCACGCTGTGGATACGATTGATCTTCACATTAAAGAAGGTGAGTTCATTGCCCTGATTGGTCCAAGTGGTTCAGGAAAATCGACTACAATGAAAATGATCAATCGGTTGATTGAGGCGACATCAGGCACTATTTTGATTCATGGTCAAGACATAGGCGACCAAGATCCTGTCCTGCTGCGGCGTAATATTGGATATGTGATACAGCATATCGGTTTGCTGCCCCATATGACAATCGGGAAAAATATTGCACTTGTACCTAAGCTGAAAAAATGGGATAAGGCAAGGTGCGACAAACGGGTAGATGAGCTGTTAGAAATGGTTGGTCTTCCTGCAAAAGAATACAAGAATCGCTTTCCGGCGGAACTAAGTGGCGGTCAGCAGCAGCGGGTGGGTGTAATTAGAGCCCTGGCAGGCGATCCGCCCATCGTACTCATGGATGAACCTTTTAGTGCACTTGACCCCATTAGCCGGGAGCAATTACAAGATGAGTTATTAAATTTGCAAACTAAAATCCGCAAAACCATTGTATTTGTTACCCATGACATTGATGAAGCCATTAAACTTGCAGATCGAATCGGTATCATGCAGGATGGAAAATTAATTCAATTTGATACGCCAGAGCAGATTTTACGCCATCCTGTTAATGAGTTTGTTAGAACCTTTTTTGGTGCTGATCGTATGAATCAATTAGAATCCCTGCCCACTATTGAGGAAGTTATGATTCGCCCGATTAGTTCATTCCCCAAACGTGGCCTGGCAGAAAGCCTTACGAAAATGAGAAAATATAAAATTGATTCATTGCTCATCATTGATAAAAGCGAAACGTTTTTGGGAGTTGCTGGAGTGGGGGAAATTCAAAAGAATTTTTCCAATGAGAATATGGTATTGGAAGACGTAATGAACAAAGAGGTGCCGACGGTAAGACTTTCCCAGCAGCTAGATGAGGCGATCAATTTAATTAGTGAGAACCAGGTAGCATTTCTTCCGGTACTTGATGAAAGTCATAAACTAAAAGGGCTTATTACCAGGGCCTCCTTAGTAGATGTAATGGCAAATCAATTGCGCAGCAACAATAATGGAGTCGCTCCAGTCGGAGGTGAGGGATCATGATGTTCAATAATTTTTTAATCATGCTGCAAAATCGCTGGCCGGAGATCATGATAGGAACTTGGGAACATATCCAGCTTACTTTGGTGGCCTTATTTATAGGAAACCTGATTGCACTGCCCCTTGGTATTCTACTTACGCGAAAGCGGAAATTAGCCGAAGCCGTTATCGGCATAACCTCGGTGTTTCAAACTATTCCCAGTTTAGCGTTGTTAGGTTTTATGATACCTTTTTTCGGTATTGGCTTTGGTCCAGCCATTGTGGCCTTGTCAATTTATGCTCTTCTGCCGATTTTACGTAATACCTATACTGGAATACTGGGTGTTAACCAAGCGGTTGTTGATGCGGGTACCGGTATGGGAATGACTTCTCGCCAAGTCTTATTTATGATCGAGATTCCCTTAGCTCTGCCTATCATCATGGCTGGTATTCGTACTGCCACCGTTATGGTAATCGGTGTTGCCACCTTGGCAGCCTTGGTTGGGGCGGGAGGACTGGGAGATATTATTTTTAGGGGCATAGCTATGGCAAGGCAGGATCTTATTCTGGCTGGTGCCATACCAGCTGCCTTACTATCCATGATATTTGATTATATCTTGAAGAGAATTGAAATTGCAGTACAACCCTAATCGGAATCATACAATACGAAAGGAAGATTCTATGAAGAAAATCACTTTACTCCTACTTTGTATCCTGCTTTCCATGAGTATAACAGGCTGTTCTTCCTTTTGGGAGAAAGATACGAATACTGTCGTAATCGGTGGGAAAAATTTCACTGAACAAGATATTCTGGTTTATATGATGAAAGGTATCATTGAAGAAAAAACAGATATAAAGGTAAAAGCAAAAGCGTACTTGGGAGGAACGAATGTAGTATCCCAAGCCATTGACCGGGGAGATTTAGATATTTACGCTGAATATACCGGGACGGCTCTCGTGAGTGTTCTTGATGAAGAATATTCTCCTAGTGATCCAGAGGTGGTCTATGAAAAAGTCAAGACGATTTATGATGCAAAGAAACAGATTATATGGCTGAAACCATTCGGTTTTAATAATACCTATACGTTATCCATGAGGACGGAGCAGGCAAATGCACTTGGTATTGAAACCTTCAGTGATTTAGCCAAGCAGTCTGCTGCTCTAAGATTGGGTGCTACTCATGAATTCCTGGAACGAATTGATGGATACAAAAATGTTAAAGCGGTTTATAACATGAAATTTTCTTCCCCTGCTGGTATGGACCCAGGTTTAACCTATACTGCCTGCCGTGACAGCAATGTGGACGTAATTGACGCCTTTTCCACAGATGGTCGGATTTTAGCATTCAATTTAAAAGTTTTAGCAGATGATAAGAAGGTGTTTCCTCCTTTTTATGCCGCTCCTATTATTCGGGCCGATACCTTAAAAAAACATCCTGAAATTGGTGAAGCCTTGAATTTGTTAGCAGGTAAACTAACCAATGAGGAGATGATGACTCTTAATGCTAAAGTGGATTTAGAGGGAAAGAGCCCCCAAGTTGTAGCCAATGAATGGCTGAAAGCAAAGGGACTCATTTAAGGCATTTTCCACCTTAAAAGCTGTTCGCATCTTTGCGAACAGCTTTTTTTCTTCATATTAAAAGTTCTTCTAAGTAATCTTAATGAATTATAGAGAAGAATTAAGAATAAATTTGAACAATAAAGAAACAATATTTGAATTAATTTGAAAAAAATAAATTATTTTGAATAATAAAGAAGGAAAATGAAAGAATGAGACGAATATATACACCGAAAAGCTTTTCAAGGGTCGATAATTTAAAAATTCAGATGAAAGGGGGAGGTTGAGATACTACCAGCAGCACGCAAACAAGAAATACTCAATATCGTTACAAATGCCGAATTCATATCGGCAGGAAATTTGGCAGAGAACCTCAACATTTCTTTATCGACAGTACGACGGGATTTGATGGAATTAGAAGAAGAAGGATTAATTGTTCGTACGCGAGGGGGGGCAAGCACGATTAAGCACAATTTGGCTTTAGATACAGGGCTGAATACGCGTGCTGTTGAAAGACATGAAGAAAAAAGCAGAATTGCCCAAAAGGCTGCTGAGCTGATTAGCGATGCAGGATGTATCATTTTGGACGCGGGGACTACTACATTGGAAGTAGCACGCAATCTGTATCCGAAAAAGGTCTTGCGTGTCATTACAGATAGTATCGAAATTGCCTATGAATTGCGCAATCGGGAGAACGTGATTGTAATCATGACCGGTGGTCTTTTAAAGCAGGGAACGTGCAATCTGTATGATGGGTTGGGCGAAGAATTCTTAAAAAGTATGCATGCACAAATTTGTGTGATGGGAGCCATCGGATTTTCTTTAAAGAGCGGTCTGACAAAGCATGAAATCGAGTCGCTGTCTCTCAGAAAAAAAATGCTTGAAATCAGCATTCAGATCATGTGCATTGCCGACAGCAGCAAATTTAAAGCTGATGGTCTTGTCAGCGTGTGCCCGGCGGATCTTGTAGACGTACTGATTACAGATACGGGAATATCGCCAAGTTTGAAACAGTCTTTCGAAGACAGCGGCATTAAAGTAATTGTTGTATAAAATAATAATGAGAGGTAAGAGCAAATGAAAGCGTTTATAATCCATAGGGTGGGAATCGGCAGCGCAGCTAAAGTGGTGATTATAGCGTGAAAGACGGTGTAGTATTAGGAATTGATGCAGGCACGAGCAGTGTAAAAACGAGTTTGTTTACTGTGCAGGGTACATTGATCCGGGAAATGTCTTTTCCTGTCAATGTCTTAAGCCCTGCAAAGGATCAATTCGAAATGGATGTGGAACTTCTTTTTAAAGAATTAAGAAGGGTGATCAAAGAAATTGTGGTTGGCTTTGAGGCCCAAGTGCAAGGGATTGGATTGAGTGTATCGTCTCCTACCTTGATTTTCCTGGATCGTAACCAGGAGGCGATACGCCCCGGTATTGTTTATCTTGATAATCGAAGCATCAAAGAAGTAGAGGAGGGTGTTGAAAGGTTCGGCGGCACCAATATGTATTTTGCCAGAGTTGGGAATAACCCCAGTCCATCGACTTGCGTGGCGGCAACGGTGAATTGGATACGCAGCAATGAACCAGAAACTTGGAATCAAACGGTTCAAATTGGGTTTTTAAATACGTATTTGGGGGCGAAACTTACCGGTAATGTTGCAGTAGATCCAACCGTATCTTCTTATTCGGGGTTGATGCGGGTCAGAAACCCATATGCTTGGGAGTCTGAATTTTTAGAAATTTTTGACATTGATGAGAAATATTTACCGGAGATTTTACCATCCTTTAGCAAGGTCGGAGCCTTAAAGGGCGATATCGCCAGTCAGATCGGACTGCCG
>Ga0316602_10000951_pt1 | contig 10658 bp, 7 predicted proteins | sample OWC_soil_day10_C_FD_203103 | JGI IMG/M metagenome (GOLD analysis project Ga0316602, IMG submission 203103) | Wetland soil microbial communities from Old Woman Creek delta, Ohio, United States - OWC_soil_day10_CT | ecosystem: Environmental > Terrestrial > Soil > Wetlands | place: USA: Ohio... | reverse complement strand
CGGTGCTCTATGTGGTCCACGCCTTCCTGGCGGCCTCCACCCAGTTCGTGGCCAACTCCCTGAACATGCACCTGGGCTTCACCTTCTCCCAGGGGGGCATCGACTTCCTGGTCTTCAACGCCCTGGGCCGCTATGCCCACAACTGGTGGCTGGTGCTGGTGCTGGGTCCCCTCTACGGTCTGCTCTACTTCGGCATCTTCCGGGGCATGATCCTGTGGCTCAACCTCAAGACCCCGGGGAGAGAGGATGAGGTCGCCGTCGCCGCCACCGCCAGTTCCGGCGGAAGGGCCCTGGACCTGGTGCTGGCCTTCGGCGGACGAAACAACATCACCAGCCTGGACGCTTGCATCACCCGCCTGCGCATCGCCGTGAAGGATGCCAAGGGCGTAAACCAGCCCCAACTCAAGGCCATGGGGGCTTCAGGCGTCGTGGTCGTGGGCAACGGCATCCAGGCCATTTTCGGCCCCCTCTCGGAGAACCTGAAGACCGAGATGGAGGAGTACCTGCGCTCCGCAGGCGCCGAGGCCGATGGCCCCCCGGTGGGACAGGCGCTCTCAGCATCGGCCCCCCTCAGCCCTGTGGCTAGGCGGGATACCGCCGCCATCGAGGCCGCCCTTGGCGGCAAGGCCAATGTGAAGACCCTGCGCCCCCTGGCCGCCACCCGCCTCCGGGTCGCACTGGTGGATGGTTCCCGGGTGGACCCCGAGGCCCTTAAGGCCGCAGGTGTCCAGGCCACCATGCCCCTGGCCAACGGAGAACTGGACCTGATCGTAGGGCTCTGAAAAACAAGGAATCAGCTGGGATCAAGGGGATAAAGGTGGATAAGGATCACCCCACCGAGCCGCCATGAGCGATTCAACAGCAAGGCTTTCCTCCGCCGGTACCGGTTCCCTGTCAACCCGATGCTTCCTGCTAATCATCGCTGTCCATCGCTGTTTATCGCTGGCTCAAGTTCTTTTACTTCGCTTTTGACTACACAAAATTCGGCGCTGCACCCATCACCCCCCTTAAGAACGTTCAGCCAGCGATGGACGGAGATGGACAGCGATAAATGATAATTTTTAATCTCCGTTTCTGTGAACATTGACTCCCGGGATACCTTCTTTTCGACCCTTGGGGTCCGATGGAAAGTCCTGCGGAACGCGTGCACATGCTGGTGAATATTCCACCAATGACGGCGATTAGGTATTGGTCCACAGATGCACAGGGTGCATACAGATAAAGAAGCAATCCATGGGCGAGGTGCTTGGGGCGCCCCGCTTTGCGGGGGCGGAGGCACGCACGCGTGCCATAGCCGCCAGCCCCTCCCGGAACCAGCCTCAAGCACCCAAGTAGACTTCCTTATCCGTGTTCATCTGTGTCCATCTGTGGATAATTCATTTTTCAGTGGTTCTTTTGGGAGCGCTCAAACCTGCGCCATCCCCAACTGCAACGCCTTGATGTTCAACTCCGCCAGCGCGGGCTTCACGTTCTCCTTGATGATTCGCTCCCAGTCCAGGGTGTCGAGGCCCATGGACTTCACGGTGGCGCCCAGCAGGATCACGTTCATCACCTTGCTGTTGCCAAGCTCCGTCGCCAGCTTGGCGGCATCGATGGCGGTGGTGGGCACCTTGGCGCTCAGCTCCTCGATGATGCCCTGGGGGTAGTCCACCTTGCCCGTCACGATGGGCATGGACTTGATCTCCCAGTTGTTCACCAGCACCTTGCCCTTGGGGTTCAGGTAGCTGATCCAGCGCATGGCTTCCATCTTCTCGAAGGCCACCAGGATGTCGGCGCCGCCCTCTTCGATCACGGGGCTGTGCACTTCCTTGCCGTAGCGCACCTGGGAGGACACGGAGCCGCCCCGCTGGGACATCCCGTGGATCTCGCTCATCTTCACGTCATAGCCGGCGTCCATCAGGGCGACGGTCAGCAGCTTGGCTGCGAGGATGGTGCCCTGTCCGCCCACACCCACCAGAATGATGCTCTTGGTCATTACTTGACCTCCTTGGAGATGGCCTGGACCTTGGGGGGGCAGGTCTGGGCGCAGACGCCGCAGCCCACGCACTGATCGCGCATGATCGAGACCTTCCTGGCCGCCTTGTCGAAGGAGAGGGCCGGGCAGCCGGTCTTGATGCAGGCGCCGCAGCCGATGCACTTCTCCGGGTCCACGCAGAACTTTTCGGTGAAGGCGCCCTTGAACTCCTCTTTGTCCTGGGGGGAGAACTTCTTCAGCACGCAGGGCCAGCGGGTGATGATGACCACGGGTCCGTCCACGAAGGCCAGGGCCCAGTCGAAGGACTTCCGCACCGCCGCGAGGTCATTGGGATCCAGGAGCAGCACGTTTTTGAAGCCCAGGGCCCGCACCACGGCCTCCAGATCCACCTCGGTGGTCTCCAGCCCCTGCAGGGTGTAGCCCGAGGCCGGGTTCTCCTGGTGGCCCGTCATGCCGGTAATGCGGTTGTCCAGGATGACGTTGATGCTGTTGCTGCGGTTATAGGCCACATTGATGAGCGAGTTGATGCCCGTGTGCAGGAAGGTGGAGTCCCCCAGCACTGAGACGACCCGCTTCCGGGCCGCGCCCTCCAGCCGGTTGAAGACCTGCTGGGCGCCGTGCCCCATGCTCATGCTGCCGCCCATGCAGCAGCTCCAGTCCACAGCGTTGTAAGGCTCGGCGAAGGCCAGGCCATAGCAGCCGATATCTCCGGAGATGACCACATTCTTGAGCTTGCCCAGCTCATAGAAGAAGCCACGGTGGGGACACCCGGCACAGAGCGTCGGGGGACGGCCCACCACCTTGCTGCCATCGGTCTCGATGGTGTCCAGGCCCTTGCCATCGACGGCCCGGCGGATCACATCGGGGGTCATCTCCCCGGTGTAGGGGAAGAGGTTCTTGCCGAAGCACTCGAAGCCCAGGAGACGCACCTGTTCCTCGATGTATGGGTCGTTCTCCTCGATGACGTAGATCTTCTTGACCCTGGCGCAGAAGTCCTTGATCTTGCCCGCGGGCAAAGGGTAGGTGAAGCCGAGCTTCAGATAGGACGCGGAGTCCCCGAAGACCTCCTTGGCAAAGCTGAAGCAGGCGCCGGAGGCGATCACACCGATCTCGTCGCTGTTCATCTCAGCGAAGTTGAGGGGGGTGTTCTCAGAGTAGATCTTGAGCTTCTCGGTGCGCTCCTCGACCCGGACCCGCATGGCGCCGGTGAAGGCGGGCACGGGGATGGTCTTGCGGATGTTGCGCACGTACGGCTTGTTGGCGACTTCCACCCGCTCGCCACATTCCACGATGCCCTTGGAGTGGCAGACCCGTGTGGTCATGCGGAAGAGGACCGGCGTGTCGTAGGCCTCGCTGAGCTCCAGGGCCACCTTCACCATATCCAGGGACTCCTGGGCCGTGGCGGGCTCCACCATGGGGATCTTGGCGTGCTTGGCAAAGTTGCGGTTGTCCTGCTCGTTCTGGGAGGAGTGCATGCCGGGCTCGTCGGCGCTGACCACCACCAGCCCTCCGCTGACCCCCAGGTAGGAGAGGGTGAAGAGGGGATCGGCGGCCACGTTGAGCCCCACGTGCTTCATGGCGCAGAGGGCGCGGGCCCCGGCGAAGGAAGCCCCGATGGTGGCCTCCAGGGCCACCTTCTCGTTGGTGCCCCACTCCGCCAGCACATCCCCCTTGTAGAGCGCCAGGTTCTCCAGGATCTCCGTGCTGGGGGTCCCAGGGTAGGCGGAGGCGAAGGTCACGCCCGCTTCCCAGGCCCCACGGGCCACCGCTTCGTCACCGGTCAAGAGCTTCTTCATGGCGGGGTTCTCCGATTAATCATAAATACACAGTTCCGCCAAGGCGAAGCCATCGGCGATCCGGGTTCCGGCCGTCCACCAGGACCCACCCAGAGCCCCGCCGCACGGCAGATTCGATTCTAGGAGCAGACCCGCCCCGCCCCGAAACGGGAAATCCCGGGGACTGTTCCGGGAAAATCCGGTGGCTGGGGAGTCAGCCGGGGACAGAGGGCATAGGGATGAAAAGCAGAATTGCCGGGGATGAACGGGGATGGACGGGGATACCAATGCCTGGGGAAGGCTTGATACGCCTTCGCAGACAAAAGCATAAATTCCACCACAAGGCACCAAGGGCACCAAGGTTCACGAAGAAAAGCCTGATGCGTAGACCAGGACACTCGGGCCTGGTTCCGGGAGGGGCAGGCGGCCAGAGTGTCCAGCCAGTGGCACGCGGTGGTGGAAGTCGTTTTGCCCTTTAGTTTCTCGATCGCGAATCGGTATCAGTAAAACCCGCGGCCCTCTAGGGCACCAGACCTACTCGCCCCGATAAACCCAGCACGTCCTTATCCCCGTTTATCCCCGTCCATCCCCGGCCATTAGGCTTTTTCACGGGTGTCCCAGCATTGCCTCCACCAGCTCCTCCGGGCTCCGGCCCAGGGGGAGCACCATAGGCAGGCGGCTCCAGGCCTCGATGCGGCTGCGCCAGCGGGCCATGAAGGTGGCCCTTGCCTGGGCCAGGGGGCGGTGGGGATCCCCGGCCACCCGATCCCAGGCCCTGAGGGGGCTCTCCGCCAGCCAGAGACAGGCGAAGCCCGAGGCCAGCCCAACGGCCCGGTTCTCCTCCCGCTGCCAGGCCCCGGCCCCCAGGCAAAGGACGCAAGGGGTCTGCAGGGCTTCCGTCATGTGACGGGTCTCCAGATCCCGGAAGCTCTGCTCGCCTGCGTAGGCGAAGATATCGGGGATGCTGGTGCCCGCGCGCTCCTCGATGAGATCGTCCAGGTCCACCAGGGGAAGCCCCAGGCGGGGCGCCAGGGCCTTGGCCAGGGTGCTCTTGCCGCCGCCGCTGCCCCCCACCAGGACCACGCCCTGCCCCGGACGGACCGGGGCCCGCTGCCGCCAGCGCAGGCGCTGGGCCTCCCAGAGGAGCCCCGCCGGATCGGAGGCCTTCCAGACCTCGCCGACCATGGCCAGACTCTCGGCCCCGGCTTCGAAACAGGCCTGGGCATCCGCAAGGGTCAGGCCCCCGATGGCGATGGGGGCCACCCCCCGCCCGCGCAGCAGGGCGCAGCCCTTCCGCAGCCCTTCCAGGCCCATGGGCTCGGCGTGATCCCCCTTGGTGGCCGTGGCCCGGAAGGGCCCGCACCCGGCATGATCACAGGCGGGATCCACCTGCCCCCACTCCCCTTCGTCATGGGTGGAGGTGCCCAGGTGCAGCCCCGCCAGCCCCGGCAACTGCCGGGCCTCGGAAGGAGGAAGGTCATCCTGTCCCAGGTGCAGCCCCCAGGGGGCCAGCCCCTCCCGGGCCGCCAGCAGCGCCAGATCCGCCCGGTCATTGACCACGATCAGGGGCCAGCCCCCGTTGGCGGCGGACTCCGCCAGGGCCTGCCGAAGCTGGAGCCACTGGTCCTGGGCGTCCAGGGGCTTGCCCCGGAACTGGACCAGGGGAAAACCCAGGGCGCCCAGATGGCGGATCTGCTCCGCCAGGGGCATGGCCAGCCGGGCATCGGTGATGGGGTAGATCGGAGGGAGCGGCATCATGCGGAGAGGGCCTCGAACTGGAGTCTCACCAGCTTGGCATAGTGCCCGTCCCGCTCCAGCAGGGCATCGTGGTTGCCCCGCTCGATGAGGCGGCCCTGGTCCATCACCCAGATCTCATCGGCGTCCCGGATGGTGCTCAGGCGATGGGCAATGGTGAAGGTCGTGAGGCGGTGGCTCACCCGCTCGATGACGGTCTGGATCTTGTGCTCCGTCTCGCTGTCGATATTGGCTGTGGCCTCATCCAGGAGCAGGATCTCGGGGCGCCCGTAGAGCATGCGGGCGAAGGCCACGAGCTGGCGCTCACCGGCGGAGAGCTTCTGCCCCCGCTCCCCCACCTGGGTCTCCAGGCCCAGGGGCAGCCGCCCCACCAGGTCCTCCAGCTGGCTCTGTTCCAGCACCGAATGGAGCTTGGCCGCGTCCTTCTCCCGGCCCAGCAGGATGTTCTCCTCCAGGCTCCCGGAGAAGATGAAGACATCCTGGAGCACCAGCCCGAAGATCCCCCGGAGCTCCTTCAGCTTCAGCTCCCGCAGGTCCTGGCCGTCCAGGGTGATGCGCCCCTTCCCCACATCATAGAAACGCATCAGCAGGTTGATGAGGGTACTCTTCCCGGCGCCGGTATGGCCCACCACGGCCACCCGCTTGCCCCGGGGGATCACCCCCGAGAGGCCCTTCACCACCTCGCGGCCCCCCTCGTCGTAGGCGAAGCAGACCTCCTCCAGGCGCAGCTCGTGGCGGAAGGTGGGCACTCCGGCGTTCTCCACCTCCCGGATCTCGTCCTGGTTGTCCAGGAGCTTGAAGATGCGCTCGCTGCTGGCCATGGCGGTCTGCATGACGTTGTAGCGCTCCGCCAGCTCCCGGATGGGCCGGAAGAAGCGCCCGGACTGCTGGATGAAGGCCAGGAGCAGCCCCAGGGTCAGGGTCCCGGCCTGGAGCTTGTAGCCCGCAAAGAGGATCAGGGCCGCCAGGGTGGCGGTGGTGATGAACTCCACCACAGGAAAGAAGACCGCATAGGCGAAGATGGTGCGGATGAAGGCGTCCAGGTAGCTCCGGTTGAGCCCCGTAAAGGCCTCGCGGCTGCTGTCCTCCCGGGCATTGAGCTGCACCAGGCTGATGCCGCTGAGCTGCTCCTGCAGAAAGGCCTGGATGGCGGCGTAGCGCCCCTGGGTCTCCCGGAAGGCCTCCCCGGCCTGACGGCGGAAGATCTCCGTGGCCAGCAGCAGGAAGGGCATGATGCCCAGGGCGATGAGGGCCAGCCCCACGTGCTTGGAGAACATCCAGATGATGATAGCCAGCAGGGTCAGGGCATCCCCCACCACCGCCACGAAACCCGAGGAGAACATCTCGTTGAGGTTCTGCACATCCGTGGTCACCCGGGTCATGAGACGCCCCACGGGATTGTGGTGGAAGAAGTGGGTGGAGCGGCGCATGAGGTGTGCAAAGAGCTCCTGGCGCAGGTCCAGCATGGCCCGCTGCCCCACCCAGGACAGGAGGGCGTAGCGCCCCAGCTGCACAAAGAAGGCCAGCACCAGGGCCCCGATGAAGGCCCCCACCAGCGGACCCGAACCCCGGAGCGTCCCCGTGGCCAGGTGATGGTCCAGGAAGCGCAGGGTGAATTCCGAAGGCACGACCTCCAGGGCCGCCCCCGCCGCCATCAGGACCAGGAGCACCAGGAGGCCCAGCCAGTAAGGCTTGAGATAGGACACCAGCCGGAAGAGCAGCATGTGCCGCATGGGCTGCTCGTCCACCTGATCACTGTGAAAGAAGGTCTTGCTGGAATCCGCCATGGATACATTCTTTCACGGCTCCGCCCCGACCGCGGCCTTTGGATCAACCCCGGCAGCAAGGCTGTCGGCAAGTGCTAAACTTGTATCACTGAGGTGCCACATGCGGACCGTGATGAAGCCGGTGACGGAGATCAAGCGATACGCCACCGAGGTAATGGCAGAACTGCGGGAAACCCATGTGCCGGCGGCTATCACCGAGCATGGAGAGGTGGGCGCCTACTTGGTGGACCCTGAAACCTTTGAGGCCATGGCACAGCGCCTTGAAGTTCTCGAAGGGATCGCGATGGGCGAGATGGACGTTGCTGCCGGGCGGACGATCTCCCATGCCGACGCCAAAAAGCGGATGGCCTTGTGGTTCGCCTGAAGGTTCACTGGGCAGAGAGGGCGCTGGAACAACTTCGAGAGATCGGAGCCTACATCGCCTTGGAAGACCTTGAAGCGGCAAGGACGGTGGTGACGAAGGTTCAAGAGGCGGTTGACCGACTGGAGAGGTTTCCCGAGAGTGGCCGAACCGTTCCAGAGTTTTCCAGGCTACCCCAGCGTGAGGTTGTCGTCCCGCCATGCCGGATTTTCTACCGGGTAGAGGGGCACTCCATCTGGATTGTTTATGTGACCCGCTCCGAGCGGATCATCCGGCGATCGGATCTGACGAATTGACTCGCTGGAGGGGCGACATTTCTTCGCAATTGCGCCAGAAACCTGGTTTTCTTTCCTCCGCGATGCCAGCCTTCCCCGTCAGACCGATGCTTCCTGCTTCTCAACGCTGTTTATCGCCGTCCATCGCTGGCTCACGTGCTTTTACTTCGCTTTTGACGGCAAAAAACTCGGCACTGCCCCCCATCACCCCTCTAAAAAACGTTCAGCCAGCAATGGACTGAGATGGACAGCGGTAAAAGACAAAATCCATCGCGGCCGTTTCTGTGAACATTGACTCCCGACCGACCTTCTTTTCGACTCTTGGGGTCCAATGGAAAGTTCTGCGGAACGCACGCCCTATCATGGTGAATACTCTACCTATGACGGTGATTCTGCAACAATCAGCCGCATCCCCGTGCCGCAGAGCAGCTAGGCAACCAGGGCCATCACACCCTCCGAAAGTCAGGGCAGTCATCATTTTCGCTGATTCATCCCTAATGCTGCCTTTGCATCAACCCCGGCTCCGCAGAGGCCTGGCCCCCACCCGGTCCAGGGGACTGGCGACCCCCTGCCCGCCCCGATTCAGCACGTGGGTGTAGATCATCGTGGTCTCCACATGGCGGTGCCCCAACAGTTCCTGGATCGTGCGGATGTCATGCCCCGACTCCAGCAGATGGGTGGCGAAGCTGTGGCGCAGGACATGGGGTGAGATGGGTTTGGCCAGTTCAGCGGCCTTCGCCGCCACCCGCAGGGCCTTCTGCACGCTCTCGGCATGGAGATGGTGGCGACGGATGACGCCGGAGCGGGGATCCGCCGAGCGGAGCCTGGACGGAAAGACCCACTGCCAGCCCCAGGCCCGGGGCGCCGCCCTGAACTTCTCCCCCAGGGCATCCGGCAGGATCACCTCACCGAAGCCCTCCCGCAGGTCGGCCTCATGGAGTTCCCGCACCTTCCGCAGGTGCTCCTGGAGCGGCCGTACCAGAGCCTCCGGCAGCATGGTCACCCGGTCCTTCCCCCCCTTCCCGTCCCGCACCACAATCTCCCGCCGGTCGAAATCCAGATCCTTCACCCGCAGCCGCAGCCCCTCCATCAACCGCATCCCCGTGCCGTAAAGCAGCTGGGCAACCAGGGCCATCACCCCCTCCAACTGGTCGAAGATCTGGCACACCTCCCCGATGCTGAGCACCACCGGCAGGCGCGGCGCTGCCTTGGCCATCACCACCTCCGAAAGCCAGGGCAACTGCACCCCCAGCACCTGCCCGTACAGGAAGACCAGGGCCGCCTTGGCCTGATTCTGGGTCGAGGCCGAAACCCGCCGTTCCACCGCCAAGTGAGTCAGGAAGGCCTGCACCTCCGGCGCCCCCATCTCCCGGGGATGCCGCTTCCCATGGAAGAGGATGAAGCGCCGGGCCCAGTCCACATAGGCATCCTCCGTGCGCAGACTGTAGTGCCGCACCCGGATGCAGTCCCTCAACTGATCCAGCAGCCGCGGCTCCCCTTCCCGAGGCCCCCCAATCCGCGTTCCACCGGTCTGCCTAATCTCAGCCGCCATCGCACCTCCTCATGGTTCATAAGTTCGTCCATTGAGGTAAACTACGGATTACCCCCAAGCCAGCAAATCAAGGGATGACACATACTATCGCTTTTTTTTCGCCAGTCAAGCCCCCTCCCCCAGTTCGCCTAATTTCCCCAACAACGTACCGTCCCAATTTCCCCTTGCCCCCAGATTAGGCGTACTCAACACCCGTTGAAATGCGTCGTCCAATTATTGTTAGGCAGTAGGCTCTGCCCCTGCCATAACGAAGCTGAGTTGATTCTTTCTCTCGTCTTCCGGGGCTTGCCGCCCTTCAAGCAAAAGGGTCTCGAACTGGGGTTCCTCGGGCTCACTCCATTCCATTCGCCCCTCATCGCCGATTGGGTTACGCTCGTTTCATAGCTTTCCCGTTGTTCAGCAATCCGCTCAGCCATTCATCTCGCTCCACCTGGCCGCCTCAATACCTCCGGCCAACCCTCTTTCGTTCCGGTTCCAGCTCGGTCCACCGCTCCGCCCGCAGTTCCCCGCGCCAAGGCAAATGCTTTCCGTCTGCCTAACCGGTCGTTCAACCCGGACCCAACAGCCACGATCCACTACCCCACCGTATGACTTCTACTCCCTCTTCCCATTCCACTCGCTTACCGGCTGTAGGTCCGGTTAACTCTCTCCGTTAGGCGTGGTTTCTCCGTCTGACTTCAACACCCGTCAACAGGGCTTTTGCCAGCCTTCCAAGCCCCTTCGCTTTTCAAGCAAAGAGCCTCGACCAGGGGTTTCTCGCAGTGCACCCTATTGCATTCGCCCTTCATCGCCGTTTCAGATACGCTCGATTCATAGGTTCCTCGTTCTTTGACCAGTCGCTCAGATCTTTGCTTTGCTCCAGCTGGCTTCCTCAACACCTATGGCCAGCGCCCTTTCGTTCAGGTCCACGCTGAGTTCACCATTCTTCCCGCCGTGTCCCGCTCAAAGGCAAAAGCCCAGCGCGCCTAACCTTCCATTCAACCCGGACCCAACAGCCGCGATCTTCCACCTCCACCCATGCATCCCGCTTCCTCGTCCCCGTCGCCCCTCCCACCGGCTGTTGGTCCGGTTAATTCCTTTCGTTAGGCGCCGCCCATGGCCAACATCGCCCCATTCAGTCTGGTTAATCTGGCGATATTCATCGCCATACTCCTGGTTATCGGGGCATTCATCCTAAA
>Ga0316602_10000950_pt1 | contig 10678 bp, 8 predicted proteins | sample OWC_soil_day10_C_FD_203103 | JGI IMG/M metagenome (GOLD analysis project Ga0316602, IMG submission 203103) | Wetland soil microbial communities from Old Woman Creek delta, Ohio, United States - OWC_soil_day10_CT | ecosystem: Environmental > Terrestrial > Soil > Wetlands | place: USA: Ohio... | reverse complement strand
GTTTTGTAGTATTTAAACTTAAACCATCGAATGAGAATAGCCCTGTGGCTGTTGTGGGTAGTATGCTATCACCCTTAGTGGGCGAGCAACTGGAATTGACAGGAGAGTGGGTGGAACATGCCCGCTTTGGTCGGCAATTTAAAATTGTCAATTATAAAAAAATTGCTCCTTCTAGTGTTAAAGGTATTGAACGGTTTTTGGCATCTGGAGCCATTAAAGGCATTGGGGCCGCCATGGCGGCGCGGCTCGTCAAGCAGTTTGGCATTGATACCTTGGAAATAATTGGACAAAAATCCCACCGATTGCTGGAAGTCGAGGGAATTGGTAAGAAAAAAGCGACAGCCATTCATAAGGCCTATAGTGAACAATCAGAAATGCATGAAGTGATGTTGTTTTTAGAAATGAATGGAGTAACAGGGGCTTATGCTGGTAAGATTTTTGCTAAATATGGCTTTAGGGCTATTGAGGTTTTGCAAGGCAATCCTTATAAGTTGGCCCAAGAAGTCAGAGGAATTGGTTTTCGTACTGCCGATCAAATTGCCATGTCCCTAGGGCTAGAGCGCAATCATGATGAACGGTTGACAGCTGGTATTGATTTTGCTTTATTGCAAATATCCCAGGCTGGTCATTGTTGTGTGCCTGAGGATATTCTGGTGAAGGAAGCGGCTAAGTTATTGTTGGTTGAGGCTGGGGAAGTGGCCTTGCATGTGTCAGCACTCATCGCTGGGAATATGCTCTGTGTGGAAGATTTTCATGGCATGAATCTGATTTATCCTCGATATTTGTACTATGCGGAAAAACGGGTGGCTGAGCGGCTGTTGCTTCTTAAGGATAGAGCGAAACCAGCTCCTAATGAGGATTTTGAAGGGATTGTTGCCATATGGGAAGGTCAGTCCGGGATCACCTTGGCGGAAGCTCAGCATGAGGCTGTATTGTCATCCCTCATGCACGGCGTATTGGTATTGACAGGTGGGCCAGGGACAGGAAAGACGACAGTTGTACGGGGGATGCTGGCGGTATTAGAAGCCCAGGGTTTTAAAATACTGTTAGGAGCACCGACAGGTCGTGCGGCAAAACGGTTAAGTGAAGCGACTGATCGGGAGGCCATGACGGTACATCGCTTGCTGGAATCTACAGGTGGGGCGGAAGAAGGTGCGCCCTTGTTTATGCGCAATGAAGATCAGCCACTGGAGGCTGATGTCGTTATTATTGACGAAGTGTCCATGATGGATATTTCTTTAATGAATTCTTTATTAGAGGCTATACCTGACGGTTGCCGGGTTATTTTAGTGGGGGATGTTGATCAGCTGCCAGCTGTTGGGCCTGGATCGGTGTTAAAAGATATAATCCGCTCAGCTACAGTGCCTGTCGTGCGTTTGACAGAGGTTTTTCGTCAGGCAGGGGAAAGCATGATTGTTATGAATGCTCATCAGATTAATCGGGGTATGCTGCCTGATTTTCGTAGTATAGATTTTCAATTTGTACAAATCAATGATAGCGATGCTGTGGCCCAGGCTGTAGTCGAGCTGTGCCGTGATCAATTACCTACAGAAGGCTTTAATGTTTCCTATGATGTTCAGGTGCTCGCGCCTATGCATCGACTGGTGTGTGGCGTGGAAAATCTTAATAAATTACTGCAAGAGGCCCTCAATCCTGAGACCGATGGCAAAGCGGCTATTGTGGGCGCTAATCAGATCCTCCGAGAGGGGGACAAGATTATGCAAATGAAAAATAATTATACAAAAGGGGTTTATAACGGGGATATTGGCTTTATCACTGGGATTGATCATGGGCGGGTGGCTGTTCGCTATCCGGAACAAGATGTGATCTATGAACGGGGTGAGGTGGAAGAACTTCATTTAGCTTATGCCATGAGTGTGCACAAAAGTCAAGGTAGTGAATATCCAGTGGTGATTATGCCTCTTATTTCCGGTCATCATATTATGCTGCAGCGCAATTTGCTATATACTGCTGTTACCAGGGCTAAACAACGGGTTATACTACTGGGGAGCAAAGCTGCTCTCAATACGGCTTTGTCTAATGATCGTACCAAACGGCGCTATTCCTTGCTGGCTGAGCGGCTGGTAGGGGAAGAATTATAAATGAGCCATAAAACCCAATTTTAAACACAAAGATGCAAAGCCGCTACGCGGGCACAAAGACCACAAAGAGGATATTATAAATAAAAGATTAAAAAATCCCTTTGTGTTTAACATGGGTTTACCCTCTGCGTTCACTGCGCCTTTGCGGTTCAAAAAACCTCGTTAGCATTTTTCTAAAAAGAGGTGATATTGTGTTTGGTAACTACTGGACTGCTTTCCTCGACATTATCTATCCCCCCAAATGCCCAGCCTGTAAAACCTCAGTTAGCGCCCAGGGGGCTTGGTGCCAAGCTTGTCTAGCTAAGATCTTGTCTGTGCGGCAGATTAATATGGCAGAGCATCACCTCACAGCTCTTGATTCTTGCAGAGTGGTATGTGAATATACAGGAGGCTTAAAGCGGCTCATCCATGACATGAAGTTTCGTCAGCAACAGCAGTATGCCATCTATCTTCGTTGGTTAATTGAGCAAAATATTGATATAAAATATTTACCCCATATTGATTATGTCATACCAATTCCTCTGCATGCAGCGCGTTTAAAAGAACGGGGCTATAATCAGGCGGAGGCTATTTTTAAGGACTGGGCACTGGCAGGGAAAATGCCCTGGATAGAAGATGTTTTAGAGCGGACTCGGCATACGATTCCCCAATGGGAACTCAATATTATGGAACGCAAACAAAATATAAAAGGTGCTTTTCTAATTGGCCGACCGGAAATGGTGAAAAACAAACATATCATGGTTGTAGATGATATCATTACAACAGGTATCACTCTTGATGAATGTGCCAAAGTTATAAAAAAAGCTGGGGCAGCCAGCGTCCATGGGCTGGCAGTGGCAAGTGGGGCACGCTAAAAAAAAGTAAATACCAGATATTAATTATTGAAGAATATTGGTATAATGAAGCATAGATATAGAATGTACTAAAGATTTCGTGTCATATCTCGCAATGACAGTGAAAATAAGGGGGATAGAGTATGGGGCTGAGGAATTGTTTAGAATGTGGCAAACTATGTATGGAAAATCCTAGTAAGCTATGTCCGGAGTGTTATGCAGAAGAAGAGAGACACGAGTATACCATTAGTGAATATTTGCGAAAAACAGGTAAAGCAACTATTGAAGAAATACATAGGGATACTGGTGTTAAGGAAAAAATAATAATGCGGATGCTCAGAAGTGGCCGGTTGTTTAGTGATGGCCTGATTGGCTATCCTTGTGAAATGTGTCGCCAGCCTATCTATGAAGGGCGTTTGTGTTCAGATTGTAGCAGTGGATTGGCAAAAAAAATTCAAAGATCGAACGAAGATAGAGAACTGGAGAGGCATGCTGAATATCAACGAACTGGACTGAGAATGTATACTAAGGATGAACCTAAAAAATAAATATCATTTTTTTTATGGCAGGGATTAATGTCCCGGCCATTTTTGTCGATAATAATAATAGAGATATTTAACGTGCAAATTGTGAGGTGGGAGTATTATGATTATTTCAGGCAAACCTATTCAAAATATTGCCAAGGTATATGGAGAACAGAACCAAGTAAGGTCAAGTGGCAAAAGTGGTAAAACCTCAGTGAGCCAGGGGAAGGATGAAGTTATTTTATCCTCAGGAGCCCAGGAATTCAGTCAAGTTTTTAATGCGATTAAAGGGGTATCGGACGTAAGACCTGATAAAGTCAAGGAATTTTCTGAGGAAATTGATGCCGGTACGTATCAAGTGAATTCTAGTGGTGTGGCCGAAAAAATGCTTGGAATCTACACTGGCAGATGACTTGCATTAGAGGAGAGGGAACATGAAAGACAGATGGGAAGAGTTACTTGCCGTGCTGAGCAAAATGCTCAGCATATATCAAGCTATTTTAACACTAAGTAAGAAAAAACATGACATCTTGGTGGCCGCCAAACCTCATGAGCTAGAAATAGTGACGAAACAGGAAGAACTGTTGATTGTGCAGATTGGTAAACTAGAAGACCTACGGGGAAAAATCATGGACGAAATGATGGCTGCTCATGGTATGAAAGACGGTGAGGTTTCCCTTGCTGAACTTAAGAAAATAGCCCCCCCTGCTGTTGTTGAGCAGATCGAATATTATGGCAAAGAATTTGGCAGCATTATGACAGAGATGGTGCCTATTAATAAACTAAATACTGAACTAATTAAACAAGCGTTAGGCTTTATTAATTATAATATTAATCTTCTCTCCCAAACTGCAGTGGGGACTACCTATGCCGCTAAAGGGCAAACAACCCAGGAGCCACCCAAGAGAACAGCATTTGATGCGAGAGTATAAGGAAGGGATAAGATGAGTTCTACTTTTGGTGGTTTAAATATAGTAGGGCGTGGTTTAACAGCCCAGCAAGTGTCTCTAGAGACTGTGGGACATAATATTGCCAATGGGAATACGGTAGGATATTCAAGGCAAAGCGTTAATTTGGTAACAACGAATCCCCAGTCTGGTTTTGGTGCTAATGGTACTTATCAGACAGGGACAGGCGTTAATATATCATCAATTACACGGGCTAGGGATACTTTTGTCGATAAGCAGATGTGGAAAGAGTCGTCGTCCCTGGGCTATGGGCAGACGATGGAATACTCCCTGGGTAAAATCGAAGGTGTATTCCAAGAACCATCTGATACGGGCGTGCAAACAGTACTCAATCAATTTTGGACGTCCCTGCAAACCCTATCTACAAATGCCTCAGATGAGGGAACGCGCACGACAGTTCGGCAGCGTGGCGTGGAAGTTGTGAATGCCATTCAACATGCAGGTCAGCAATTACAAGATTTGGTGACAGATATAAACTCCACCCTGGAGATTAAAGTGGATGATATCAATCAGATTACCAATGAAATCAGTGGACTCAACCGCCAAATCGTCAATGTGGAAACAGGGGGGACAGATCACGCTAATGACCTCAGAGACAGACGGGACACCCTTGTTGATCAATTGTCGAAGATGGTGAACATTGTAGTATCAGAAGATAAAACTGGCAGTTACAATATTCAAACCTCGGGCATACCATTAGTAATCGATAGCACGTCTCAAAAATTGACCACAGTTTCTACTACAGATCCTACTTACGGATATGCGATAGAAAATGTGGTAGCTGTTGGTAGTACCCAAAGCATCAATTTTACAAATGGAGAAGTGAAAGGACTGCTTGATGGTCGTGATTCTAAGCAAGCTGGCGTAAGAGGGTATTTAGATCAATTAAATACTGTGAGTCAGTTTTTGCTGCAAGATTTCAATGATGTTCACAAAGCAGGCTTTGGGACAGATAATATTAGTGGCAGGAATTTTTTTGGAGCAGATGGTACTGACTATACAACATGGACTCCGTCAGATGGAGAAAGCTGGATTAGTGAATTGAAAGTCAACTCTCTAATCACAGATCCCGTTAATGGCCTTTCTAAAATTGCTGCGAAAACCCTCAGTACCCAAGGACGTGCGAGTGGTGATAACGCCGTACTCCTGGGTAATAGGCTCAAAACAGATATAAGACCTATACTGGGCGATGCCTCACTTGATAGCTATTATTCATCGCTGATCGCCACCCTTGGTGTTCAGTCCCAAGATATCCAGCGCCAAACAGATAATCAACAAACACTGATTGATCAAATTACCAATTGGCGGGAGTCTACAGCAGGAGTGAATATGGATGAAGAAATGACGAATATGATTAAGTTCCAAAAAGGCTACAATGCGGCAGCCAGAGTGATGACGACTATGGATGAGATGCTAGATAAACTGATTAATAGTACCGGTACTGTCGGTAGATAGGAGGCAAAATTATATGCGTATAACAAATAATACAATGACCTATAATTTTCTAAATGGACTTAACAAATCCTTAGACCGGGAATATAAGCTCCAAGAACAGCTGTCAGATGGGCAGATTATTCACCGCCCTTCTGATGATCCTACCAAGGTGGTGCGTAGTTTGCGCTTTAATACCAGCCTTACCTTAAACACGCAGTACATTCAAAATGCCCAGGATGCTCAGTCTTGGATGCAGACAACAGATGGTGCTATGTCAGATTTCAGCTCAATTATGATCAGTATTAAAGAAAAAGTTGTCCAAGCCAGTAATGGTTCAAATTCTCAAGAGGCGGTACAGACCATTGCAGATGATATTGATGGTATGATTAATCAGGTTATTAACATTGGAAATACCAAGATCGGCGATCGTTATATTTTTGCCGGCCAACAAGATAAGAGTACGCCATTTACCCGTACTGGAGACACTATTACTTATAATGGTGATACCAATAAAATTTCTATGCCTATTCAACCAGGTGTAGTCAGTCCAGATCAAGATAGTGTCAACCTGACAGGTGAGGACGTCTTCGGGGCGAATATGTCAATATTGAACAACCTGATTGCCATTAAGCAACATTTGCAGTCCGGGACGAAGGCTGATCAAACATGGTTGTCAGAGACAGGCCTTTCCACTCTTGATACTGATCATTCACAGATACTCAAGGCTCAAACTCAGATAGGATCTCGCATGTCCATGTACGATATGGCTAAGAATATGCTGGATGCTCAGAATACGACGATTACACAAGATTTAGCCAGTAACAGCGATCTGGATATTCCGAAAGCCGTCACGGATTTAAAGACTAACGAGAATGTTTACAAAACAGCACTTCAAGCTGGTGCCAAGATTATGCAGTTATCCCTGGCGGATTTCCTAAACTAAGATGAATGTGGAGGTATTATGATCATACAATCCTCACGCTTCGGCGAACTGGACATTACCGCAACAGATATTATCAACTTTCCTCATGGTATTCCAGGTTTTCCTAATGAAAAAGCTTTCGTCGCTATCGTCAGTGATCCAGACAGCCCCTTTTCTTTTTTACAGTCAACAACAGAAGCCAATTTGACTTTCTTACTTGCTGATCCCTTTACCTTTTTTAAAGACTATGAATTTGAGTTAGATGATGAAGTGGCTCGAGAACTTGGTGTATCACCAGAAAAACCTCCCCAGGTTTTTATCATTGCCACTGTGAAAGAAAAATTGGAAGATATGACAGCAAACCTCTTGGCTCCTGTAGTGATTAACAGCCATGAGAGAATTGGCAGGCAAATTATTTTGGACAAGTCAGGTTATAAGACTCGTCATCGTCTTTTTCCTAACGGCTTGCCTGAGCAGTCTGCCCAAGGGGGGAGATAGTCATGTTAGCACTGACTCGCAAACCTGGCGAGCGAATTGTCATTGGTGACAACATTGTGGTGACAGTGGTAGACATCAAAGGCGAAAATATTCGCTTAGCCATTGATGCTCCTAGGGAGATTAAGATCTACCGTGGTGAGATTTATGATGATATTGTAGTAGAGAATAAGCAAGCCGCTGTTCCCCTGAATATGTCAGAGATGGATATTCTGAAAGTACTGCATCTAAAGAAGTAAGGAGCATCTGTTCCTTACTTCTTTATTTCTATTCCCCAAAGTATAAGCTTTACGAACCGCAGAGGCGGGGAAGACACAGAGGGGTTGTAATAACAATCTTTTCTCGGTATTCTCTGCGCCTCTACGGTTTTAAAAATCATCTCTAGAATAATGTAGTTACTATATTTCTGTCATTGCGACGAGGTATGAGGAAGCAATCCCTTACTTGGTCAGAGATTGCTTCGCTACACTCGCAATGACAAAAAAGGACGCGCTAGGTTTTTTCTTATTCAGTGACTTAAAACAAAAAATGTTGAAAAAATTTGTCGTAATTTATTAAGATTTCCTTAAGTAATTGTACAACCCTAACGATATATAGGTATAAGGTCAAGCAACTAGTATTCTCCCACCAAGCCGGCGGTCGGGAGAGAGTGGCTGTAGACCGAATAAAATAAACTGGGCAAGGATGCCTGGTATAAAAATCAAGGAGGAATTTTATCATGATTATCAATCACAATATGGCATCGGTGAACACATTACGTCAAATGGGTGTCAATGAAGGTAACTCTTCTAAATCCTTACAAAAATTATCTTCAGGTCTGCGGATCAACAATGCAGCTGATGATGCTGCTGGTCTTGCCATTTCCGAAAAAATGCGCGGTCAGATCCGTGGTCTAGATCAAGCATCTCGTAACTCCCAAGATGGTATTTCCATGATTCAGACAGCTGAAGGTTCCCTGAATGAAACACATAGCATTCTGCAAAGAATGAAAGAACTTGCTACTCAATCTGCGAACGATACCAATACTACTTCCGACCGTAGCGAGATTCAGAAGGAAATGAATCAGCTGACATCTGAGATTAACCGTATCGGTAACACGACAGAGTTCAATACGCAAAAACTGTTAAAAGGAAAAGATTTGCCAGTAACCACTACTACAGCGGCAACTACTACCTTGGCCGCAGGCGAAGCTGGCGTTACTCAAGGCGTTTTATCCAACTTTGCAGTGAATGCTAATAGTATCGTTGGTTCTGCATCTAGTACAACAGTTCAAGCTTCTTCAAGTGCTACAACGGGTAAAGCAAGTGCTATTACACAAACTACTGCCAGCACGAAGGCGATCAAATCAGCGGTTACTTTGACAAACGGAATTACATTCCAAGCAAATACAACTGATCCTACTGCAGATGCTACACTAAATACCCAAAAAATTGAAATTAAGCAAGCTACAGGTGCAAGTCAAACAAATGGCCTTTCATATGATTCAGTTGCTGATAAATTTACCTTTACCATTGGTACAGATGCATCTAGTAACTCTTTAGCTACTAATCGTGGTGATTTGTATAACATCTTAAACGATCAAATTAATAACTTTGATTTCTCAACAAGTGGTGCTGACACCGAATTTAAAGTCGTTGTACCGTCTGGCACAAATGCAGGTGTGGCAAATGTTGCGGGGACAGGCACTTTCTCAGGTGGGGTAAATGAAATAGCAGGTGATTCTACATTTAGCCTTACAAGCGGCTTTAAAGAAGCAGGCGATACCCTTAAAATAGGTGGACAAACGTTTACAGCTGTATTAGGTGCTGCTGATGCATCAAAACGTCAATTTTCCCTTGGTACTAATGCCGCTGTAACGGGTACTGCAGCAGCAGCTGGAGCCGATTTAAGTGGGATTGCCGCAACTGCTAAAGTAACCATTAATGTTGATGGAACAGATTATACTATCGCAAATGCTGATCTAGCGGCAGTTGGTGTTGCTACTACAAATGCTGAATTAAAGGATCTTGTCAGCAATGCAACCGATGCAAACGGCAATAAACTATCAAGTGTTGCAGATATCGGAACTGGCACCACGCTTAGTATAACTTCCAAACAGTTTGGTGGAACGAGTGCGGTACAGTGGACAACGAGCAGTGGTACTGCTGGAGATGTTGCTACAATTGATGGTGTGTTTAAAATTGCTACTGGTGCTGCGGGTGCCAAAGACAGTGCTGTAGCGCAACAAGCGGCTAGCTTACAAACAGCGATTCAAGCAGATGCCACAGTGGGTGGACAATATACAGTGACAAACACTGCAGGTACTGGTAGCCTTCAATTTGTAGAGAAAGCAGGCAAAGCATCCGGTATTGCATTAGCTGCACCAGTTATTAGCGGTGCGGGAACTAATGACACGTTAACCATTTCTGATGCAAAAGGAAACAATCTCAGCGCAGTGACGATTAAGCAAGCGGGTACTACAGCTGCTGCAGCCAAAACAGCTCTATTTTCTACCGATTTGCAATTAACTGCAGGTTCTACAGGAACGGAGTTAAATGGTGTCACTATTAAGTTTTCAGGTACAACTACAGGTGCTGCTGATGCCACGACAAAAGCTACGTGGGATAAAGATAATGCAACACTGACAGTAACTGGTGCGTTAGCTGATTCTGCCGAGATGCTTGCAGCTATCAAAACAGGCCTTACAGCTGCTGGGTTTAATAGCACAGATATTAGTGGGATGACAGTTGGTGGTACTGCAGCTAATGGTGCGGGTGCTTCACTTGCTGGTAAATCTGTTACTTTTGGTGGTGGTGAGATTACAACAGGTGCGGATACCACAGCTGCATCTGCAGACAGTAAAGGCAATCTAACTATTTACCTTTCAGATACTACGGCAAGCAATAATACAGCAGCAAATATTCAAAAGGCGATTCAAGCTTTATCTACGAATTCAGACTATAAAGGCGGTATCGATTTCTCGAAATATACAACTACTTCTAGCGGCAGCTGGGATACAAAAACCCTTGGTAATGCCTTAACTAAAGCTACAGGCACGATGGTTGGCGGTAAAACAGAAGTCAAGGGCGATTACAGTTTTGAAATTGCGACTGCCTTCAAAGCTGGCGATATTGCCGAAGTTGCCGGAATAAAATTCAAAGCCGTAGAAAGTGGCGCTGATGCTGCTAAAGGAGAATTTAACGTTGGAACTGGCGATGTGAATGCTCAAGCAGCCGGTTTAGCTGATGCGATTAGCCTAAATTCCACATTAGCAGGTAAATATGATGTGACAGTTACTGGCTTTAAAATCGACTTGACAGAAAAAACAGCCACAGGCTCAGATTTACAAGCTACCAACCTGGCAGTGAAAGCTGTAGGTACAGCAGGTGAATTCTCCGTTGATACAAGTGCTGTGAGTGGC
>Ga0316602_10000949_pt1 | contig 10684 bp, 11 predicted proteins | sample OWC_soil_day10_C_FD_203103 | JGI IMG/M metagenome (GOLD analysis project Ga0316602, IMG submission 203103) | Wetland soil microbial communities from Old Woman Creek delta, Ohio, United States - OWC_soil_day10_CT | ecosystem: Environmental > Terrestrial > Soil > Wetlands | place: USA: Ohio... | reverse complement strand
ACTAAAACAGCTAAAAAATCGAACCACAAAGGCGCAAAGGGGACTATTTATATATTTATGTTCGTCTTTGTGTGCCGCACCAGCGGCATTGTGCCTTTGTGGTTCAATCATTAAAGATATTGCAAAGAGTCTATCTACATTACCAATTCAAAGTCTTCATCTTTGGCATCTCGGTCTGCTCTGTCTAACAGGGCGTTACTAATCATCTCAATCAGTCTCATGGCACCATGATAACCAACAATCGGCAAGTAAGAATGAACACTTCTATCTAAAATTGGGAACCCGACTCGCATAAAAGGAACATCTTCCGCCCGGGCAATATATTTTCCATAGGTATTGCCAATCAATAGATCTACAGGCTGATTTTTAATCCATTGGTGCAAGGTAAATAAATCTCCTGCACTTTTCACATTGGCCTCAATCCCAGCACCTTTCAGCATATTGTTAATGTCATCTTCAAAGCTTCCTGCTGCTGAATTGGAAGAACCACCTGGCGTACCGGTCAGCACATGAAGCGGAACCATTCCTAAGCTTAATACAAACTCCGTTAAACCTGTTACAATATCAGGATCGCCAAAGATCGCTACAGTTTTCCCATGAAAATGGAAATGAGTGTCGGTCATAATATCAACTAGCTGACCTCGTTCTATTTCTAGTTCTTTTGGTATTTCACGGGCAAAACTATTACGCAAGGTCATTAATAAAGCATCCGTAGCTTTGATTCCAATGGGTGTTTTAAGGGTAGCTACAGGAACTTTGTATTCTTTGTTTAAAAGATCAGCGGGATCACTAGATGCAAAGCGACCAAGGGCCAGGGTGATCTGAGAGTTTCCTGTGTCCTTTAACTGTTCCACAGTTGTACCACCCTCAGGATACATCTCAAATTCTCCCGTCATCGGTGAATCCACAACCCCTGATGTATCAGGGAACATAATATATTCAATGCCCATGCTTTCTACCAGGCGTTTTATTTCCCGCATATCTCCAGGATTGACAAAGCCAGGAATAATATTGGCTTGTTCTTTCTTCTCTGGCGACGTACTTTCTGCTAAATAGCTAACCATCGCTTTTGTCATATTCGAGAACCCTGTGATATGGGACCCAACATAACTAGGAGTGTTCGCATGAATTACCAGTTTCCCCTCAGCCACTTCCGCTGTTTTAATAATGCTGGAAACATCATCGCCAATGGTTTCCGTTAAACAAGTAGTGTGTATGGCCATAACATCCGGTTTATAGATGTGAAAAACATTTTGTATCGATGCTTTTAAGTTAGCACCACCGCCAAATACGGATGATCCTTCTGTAAAACAGCTAGTGGAAGCCATAACGGGATCACGGAAATGACGAGTTAAATGCATACGATGGTAAGAGCAGCACCCTTGTGATCCATGGCTATGAGGCAAACATTTGTGAATCCCCAGAGCAGCATACATAGCGCCAATTGGCTGACAAGTCTTGGCAGGGTTAATAATACCGCCGCTTTTACGTTCCGTTATATCTTTTGGTGTACAATCTAACATACTATGCCACTCCTTCCTCAGTTACTGTTCCTTCCAGTAAAGGTTGATTTTTCCATGGTGGGGTTATAAAATTCCAAGTTGGTGAGGCAAATCCCATGCTGATATCTTCAGCGAATTTGACAGCACCATTAAAACCAGCATAAGGTCCGCTGTAATCATAGGAATGTAATTGCTTCGAGTTAATACCCATTTTTTGAATAACATATTTATCCTTGATTCCGGAAGTGAAAATGTCTGGTTTCAATACTTTTATAAATTCTTCTGTTTCAAAATGATTTAAATCATCAACAATGATGCTGCCATCTTTCATGTCAAAGCGCATCCCTTTATATTCACCTAGAGGTATTTTGGCTTTTAATTCTTCCAGTTTTTCTGGTGAAACTTTCAAACGGAAGCGTTTTTCATCAACTTCTGCTGTATAGTGAGGAATGTTTTTACTATCTGCATCTGTTTTAATGGTAGGAATCACTTCACGACCTTCATAATCATCCCGATGAGCAAACTCATATCCGGCTAATAAGGTCTCAATGCCTAGTTCACTAAATAAGTTTTGGAAATGATGACCCCGGGATCCGCCAACAAAACAAAAGGCTGTTTTTCCTTCACAAATCTTTTTATATTGGTCAAATATCGGTTCAATTCTTGCCAATTCGCTAGCAATTACCGCCTCTGTCTTCAAGGTCAGTTCTTTGTCATCAAAATAAAGAGCCATGTTGCGCAAGGATTCAATTGTCCCTTGGATTCCGATAAAGTTAACCTTAAGCCAAGGTGTACCATATTTGGTTTCTAGCATCTCAGCGATATAGTTAATGGAGCGGTGACATTGCACCAAATTAAGTTCTGCAGTATGAGCATTTTTAATTGCTTCATAAGAGCCATCCCCTGTCATAACCGATACTACATGGTAGCCGATTTCTTTGAGGATACGTTCTACTTCCCAGCCATCGCCACCGATGTTGTATTCTCCAAGAAGATTAATCGGGAACTTAGCAGGAGCTTCTTCTTGGTCCCCGGTACCAATTACCTTTTCCATTAAAATGTTATTGGCAATATGATGACCTGCGGATTGACTAACCCCTTTATAGCCTTCACAGCTAAAAGACAGTACTTGCACGCCATGCTTTGCTTCTGCCGCTTTAGCAACAGCGCCCATATCATCACCAATCAATCCTACAGGGCAGGTAGCAGAAAGAGTAATAGCCTTAGGATGAAAGATTTCCATAACTTCATCAATTACCTTAGCCAGTTTCTTTTCTCCACCAAAAACAATATCACTTTCTTGCATATCCGTAGATATGCAGTAATTAATAAAATTCTGTTTTGGATCGTCGGATTTTGCTTTATTTCGTCTTGTATTCCACGCATAATAGCCACAACCGATTGGTCCGTGAACAATATGCACCATATCTTTAATCGGACCTAAAACAACGCCCTTACAACCAGCATACGCACAGCCTCGATTGGTAATAATACCAGGAATGGTCCGGGTATTGGCTTCGATTTGCTGACTTTCCACATCGGATCGTTTAATGAATATATGTTTCTTACGATTTTTTTGTACCTTAGCTGGATATTGATCTAGTATTTCCTGAAGTTTAGCTTCATTCATTCCCATGTTCCCTTACCTCCCTTTAAACTGCACTTTCGCCTGTTTCACCAGTACGGACACGTATTGCATCCATGACTGGTAAAACAAATATCTTACCGTCACCAACATTATTACAAGTCTTATTCGCTTGAATAATGGCATCTACAATCTTCGCCACATCCTCATCATGAGCAAGGATGGTAAACAACCTCCGAGGAAACAAACTGGTACCAACTAAAAAATCAGTTATTAGTTTTTCTGCTTCCCCTGTTTGATCCTCTCCAGCCATAAGAAGGAGTTCTTTCTTTCTTTCCAAAATTAATGTAGGATTGGTTACTATCTTACCGCGACCTTCTACTTTAAAAGCCGTAAAACCAGCTACGCCAACTTCCACTAAGGCTTTTTTTGTAGCGCCCGTTTTGTTCATACGCACTATAGCGATAATTTCTTTCATCCTTATCCCTCCTTCTTATAGACTTGGGATTCCACTAGAAATGGTATAAGCTTCTTCAATGGAACTTATGAAAATTTTACCGTCACCATAAGCACCTTGTTCGCTTGTTTTAGCGTATTTTAGAATCAAACGAACCATATCTTCTTTATCCTCATCACGGATTGCCATCATTAATAATGCTTTAGGGATTTCATCATAGATGATTCCTGATATTTTAATACCTTTTTGCTTACCGCGGCCGACTACATCCACAACTGTTGCTGCATGGAAACCAGCTCTTGATAATTCTGCCAATACTTCATCTTTTTTTTCTGGTCTGATAATGGCTCTAACTAATAACATATTGTTTTCCCTCCAATATTTTCGCTTCTATCTCAGGTTAGAATTACAGATCCATAAAGCCATATTGCATCATGATTTCTTCTAGTCTGTCTTGAGTCATTGGTTTAGGAATAACAAACATTTTATTACCGTCGATAGCTTTAGCCAATTCACGATACTCATTGGCCTGTCCTGATTCTGGATCAAAGTCAACAACCGTCTTTTTGTTAATTTCAGCACGTTGAACCAAATTGTCACGAGGGACGAAATAGATCAATTGGGAGCCAATTTCTTCAGCAAAAGCCTTTAACAGCTCATACTCCTTATCAACTTTACGGCTGTTACAAATAATGCCGCCTAGTCTAACTTTACCGTTTACCGCGTATTTTTGAATACCCTTGGCAATGTTATTAGCTGCATAAAGAGCCATCAATTCGCCAGAAGCAACGATATAGATTTCTTCTGCTTTGCCTTCGCGAATCGGCATTGCAAAACCACCGCATACAACGTCACCCAGTACATCATAAAATACATAATCGAGATCTGGTGTATAAGCACCTAAGGATTCAAGCATATTAATAGAGGTGATGATACCACGGCCAGCGCAGCCTACGCCTGGTTCTGGACCGCCTGATTCTACGCACATAGTACCACCGAAACCTGGTTTTAAGATATCTTCTAAATCAATATCATCGCCTTCATCGCGTAAGGTATCCAATACTGTTTTTTGACATAATCCATGAAGTAATAAGCGAGTGGAGTCAGCCTTAGGATCACAGCCTACTACCATAATGTGCTTACCAGCTTCTGCTAAAGCACCCACTGTATTTTGAGTTGTGGTGGATTTACCAATACCACCTTTACCATATATCGCAATCTGTCTCATAATAAAAACCTCCCTATATTTGTAAACAATTTTCTCCATTACACATTTACTAAGGATTTAACCCTTAATCTTCATTCCCTAATCTTTGTAGTTGAAAAGTATATTTTTTTCACTTATAATAAAGATTAGGTACATCGAATAAGCCCTGGTGTCTGTTGGGGAATGTAAAGATTGCCGCGCTTTATGGATACCGCAAATATCCATAAAGCATTTTTCATTTTGGACAATTGCACACATATACTATAGAACCACCTCCTTAAAAACACAGATGGAGCTCATAAACGAAAGTGCGTTTATAAGCTCCATTGCTCATGTACTTATTTTTTTCTGGCAAAAAGGCAAAAAGCTCACAAGGGTTTAAAAAAACCACTCGTAAGCTTCATTGCTTCCTGTCTATTAACTTGAGCTGAGTATAGCACATATTATTTAAGGGTGCAATACCCTTTTAAAATAGTCGAAATATTAAAATTAAATCTTCCGCACCCACTATACTAGGTTAAAAATAATACTGAAAAATCAACATATATCCTGGAATTACCACAATAGACGCTATCGTGGTTACCGTCGTCATGATCGCAGCATACTCTGCATCTCCCTGGTAGGATTTAGCCACAATAGAGGTCTGGGTCATAACCGGAAGCATAGCTTGAATGATAAATACTTTCTTCATTAAGAGAGGCAGCGGCATCGCATAAGTGATTGCCATGACAATCAATGGTGAAATCACAAACCGTCCCAAAAGGATGGCTATCATATCCTTGCTGACTTTTATATTACTCAGTTTTACACCATAGATAGCAATACCAATAAAAAGCATGGATAAAGGTGTTGTCATGCTCCCAAGATATTTGCAGGTATCGAGAATAAATTGAGGCAAACTGATATCACATAAGATAAGGACCATAGCCAGCAAGAACCCTAACAGAGGGGGAGAAAACACTTTTTTTATTACCTCGACAGCAGAAACTTTATCTTTACCTGATGCGCCATCGTTGCGAATGCCGCTTGCTCCAATGGTCCAAAATAAAGAAGTATTGGCAATATAATATAGCAAAACATAAGGAACACTTTGTTCGCCAAACAATGCCAAATTGACTGGCAGACCAATAAAAATAGTATTTGAAACAAAGAACATAGATCTAAATGTTCCCTGCCGATTAGACTTTACTCTCAAAAGCTTAGAAACAGCATATCCAACTGCATAACAGACAAACATGGAAGAATAGGGTACAATTAGCCCCGTCGCCAAATGAAGCAGCCCGTCTTTATTAAAAGTATTCATCAAATTCCATATCATATAAGTAGGCAATGCTACATTGGTAATGATACGGGAAAATAATTGAGAGGCCTCTTCATTAAACCATCCTTTACCCGTAAGAACATATCCTGTAATAATCATTAAAACAATGCTAAAGATGCTTTCAATTGTGTGAAAAATAATCATAACTATAAACTCCTAATCATCCTTGAAATACACTAGTAAGAAAAACGCTGCGCGTCCTTTAAAAATAAAACCTTTTAACCGCGAAGACGCTAAGGACACAAAGTGATCTATTTATAACTTATTTTTTGTATTGTCATTGCGAACAGAGTGAAGCAATCCCCTGCTTGCCAAGAGATTGCTTCACTCTGTTCGCAATGACAGATGCCCCCCTGACTTATGCTAAAGCTGCTAAAGCCGCTTTTACTATGGCCTCTGCTTCTGAAGAATGACCGACTGGGGCAGCAACATCTATACCGTCTTTTACAAAATTGCCGTAATATCGATTCTGTTCCTGCTCTAGTTTCTTCTCAGAAAGATATGTATATCCTAAACTCTTCATATGCTCTACTACCTGCTGGGCAGCGTCTATTTGAGTAGAATAGTTCGGGACAGTCTCATCAAAATTCTCTCGCAATTTCAAACTCACCATTTCGCTTTCTTTTACCAATGGGACATATACGCCACCAGATTGTTCCACATCAGCTGTTGTTCCTAACCATTTAACCGCAAGCTCTGCGCTAAATTGCAGCAGGTGTTTTAACCAGATAAAACCCATCACCTTTACTGCTACTTCAATATCTAAATCCCTTCCTGGATTCATGCCAATATCATTTTCTTTCATTGTACTATTCCTCCATTATATTAATTGAAGTGCTGCCTTCGCTAGTTGATCCGCTTGTTCATTATATTTGTCACCGGAATGAGCTTTTACCTTTACGAATACAACCTCCAATTGTTTCGCGACCTGATCATAATATCGTTTATATTTCTTAGTTCCTTCCTGCTTGGCCTCCCATGCATTAGTACACCATTTTTCGATTCCCTCGTAGTCATGATAAATAACAACGATGCGCACCCCTTGCTCTAACGCATAAGTCATAGCAATTTTGGCACCCATGGTTTCTCCCGCTACATTGCGCATACCAGCAAGTTCCGGATCATTGTCTTTCTGACTAAACGTAATCTCTGCTCCCTTCCACAATATTACAACCCCAGCAGAATATTCTTTGGTTGCAGTATTGTAACTGCCGTCAACATAGGCAAGCATCATATCATCAGGAGGCTGCTCTATCACCAAGGACGGCACTGTGGCCTTTACTCCTCCTGCTAAGTATGCTCTTGCCTCTTCCTCTGTTTTAAAGCTCTTATATTCAGCTCCCGAGAACCCCTTGATTTGTTCCTGACACTGCGGCCAGGTATAGAATAAACCACCTGTGCGTCCTTTCCTGACAGCATATACCTTTTTTTGTTTATCTGACATATCCTCTCTTTAACCATCCTTACATTTTTATTAACAAAAAATATCATCTTGGCCAGCAATCTTGTCCTAAAAGACAATACAGTGCCACCAGCACTATAAACTCATTCATTATCCTTCTATTTTATGCCTTTCTATTTAGAAAAAGCAAGCAATAATCATAATAGATTGTGCCAAGATACTATATAACGCTGTTGTTATATAGCATCTTGGCACTCTATTATGAATAACTTTCCCACGTTCTTACTCAGTACGAGTAGAGCACATGGGAGCAGTTAGCTGGGTAAATACATTCAGATTGGGCTGCCCTAAGCTGATTCCATTCGTTAGGCGATTGGAATGAAACGAAATGATGACACTTGTAATTTTCGCTAAGCCGCTAGGTGTTGGAATCCCTCGCAGAGGATTATAATCCAGCGGAGCAACATAATAACTCAGAGTTCCATTACTATTTACAATCAAGCGATTGGGATCAAAACCATCGGAAGTATAAACCACTCCTAAAGGAGCCGCAGGCCAGACACCTCGATCCGTTACGAAGAACACCGTATATACGCCAAGGGGGATTAAACCTTGGGCCGATATTTGAATATGCCCTTCATTTCCCCTGCCACAAATTTCACCTGTAGCGGTGGCCTGCAGCCAAAATGACAAAGCAATCGCAGGCGGCCGATTTGCTGACAATGTTTCAAATATGAGATCACAGCAGCCATCACAATATTTTGATTTTCTATCCTCTTCCACACTATCCCTCCTTAATGAAAATACTATATAAAGTTTAACAGATTAAACCTTTTGCTTTATATCTTTTATATATGGTATGCCTCCAATAGAAGAAAGGTGAAAAAAATCAGAATTATTTTCGTACCTTTGTCTTTATAAAGAGATTGCTTCACAATCCTTCGATAAGGATAACAGGCAGCTATGAGAGAAAAAATTAAATTTTTCAACGCGAAAATCCGAAGAAAGCGAAGAGCACGAAAAGATATTATGCCTCTTCGTGCTCTTTGCATTTCTTCGTGACCTTTGCGGTTCATTTTTACAAAATGCTATATATTCTATATTGGAAAATACAACGCTTAGATAATCTTAGTGATAGATGATGAGATAGAACATCGTCTTACTAAGGTTTAACAGTTGCTTTAAACACTTGTTTGCCATCTTTCATTTCAATAATTACAACACTTTTTACTGCATCATGAGTAGCATTTAATGTTGTGCTCCCTGTTATTGCTGGATAGTCTTTTGTCCCAGCCAAAGCTTCACGAATTTTTTCTGGATCAAGGCTATTGGCGCGTTTAATGGCATCAATAATGATATTTGCCGCATCATAGCCCAGTACAGCCATCGCATCCGGCACTTGACCATATTCTTTTTTATACGCTTCTACAAAAGCTTGAGAAGTAGCACTGGTATCATCCACAGAATAATGGTTGGTAAAATAGGTATTATTTAGTGCTGCGCTAGTTCCAACCTCCACTAGTTTTGGTGAGTCCCAGCCGTCTCCCCCTAGAATTGGCACCATAATACCAATTTCTCGAGCTTGTTTCACAATTTTTCCTACTTCTTCATAATAGCCAGGTATATAAATAATTTCAGCATTTAACGCTTTTATTTTGGTTAAGATGGTCTTAAAATCCTGATCTTTTTGCAAATATGCTTCTTCCGCTAAAATGCTCCCGCCGCCTTTGGTATAGGCCTCTTTGAAGAAGGTAGATAATCCTTTACTATAATCACTGCTGTTATCTACTAACATGACAGCCTTATTCAAATGCAGCGTGTTCAACGCAAAATTTGCACCTACTGTGCCTTGAAAAGGATCGATAAAACACACGCGGAAAGTATAATTTTTAACTTTACCACTTGCTTCATCCACTGTTACCTTAGGATTTGTCGCACCCACAGCAACAAAAGGGACTTTAGTCGCCTCTGCCACACTAGAGGTGGCAATTGCATTCGAACTCGCAAAAATACCCGTTACTGCCACAACTTTATCCTGAGATGCAAGTTTGGTCATCGCGTTGGCTGACTCAGAAGGTTCACTTTTATTATCAGCAATCACAGCCTGAATTTGCTTTCCAAGAATACCGCCTTTCGCATTGGCCTCTTTAATTGCCATTTTGGCACCATTGGCAGATGAGGTACCCATGGTAGCATTACCACCAGTCATTTCATTCAAAACACCAATTTTAATATCCTTGGAAGCAGAATCACCACAACCTGCCAACATTCCTGCTAATACTAAAACCACTAAAGATACTACCACAAGTTTAAAACCCGATTTTCTCATATCATCGTCTCCCTTTTAATCATGTAACTGCACAAAATACACCTTTAATGTACTCTGAATTCTTCTTAAGGCAAAGGCAAGTCAGACTAGGTGAGAGTGATTCTTTTGCTGCTTATTTATCAGTGAAAAATAAGCAACAAAAAACAAAGAGTCAAATCACTAAGTGATTTGACTCTGGATAAACAAATTAAACAAATGAATACGCTAAAAGCGTTTTCAGCATCACAATATAAAGGGATCTAAATCATCCCTGTATATTACGAATTTGTCTCTGTCCTTTTGCCTGAGAGATTTGTCAGCAATATGATTGCTGTGTTTCACCTTCGGCGCCCTGTATAAGAGTCTCTCCAGAGTCCCGTCCATTTACGGTTCTACTCGGTGGTCCGAGTGCCTGAGAGTTTTACTCCTTCGGCGGGCTAATAAGCCACTCTCCCGCAAACTTCATCCGGAAAACATATGTAGTTGTAGCAAGTACATTTGCTGTAAGTATTATTATAAAACAACACATCAAATAATTCAATAGTAAATAAGTAAGTTTTTTCAGCATCTTTGTCTTTTTATTCTATTCTGGCTGAACATATAAAACAGAATCGAACCACACCAGGAGTAGAGAACACAGAAATAGACGGGAGAAATAAAACATTTTTGAAACGCGAAGATGCGAAGACTGTGAAGAACACGAAGTAACCATAATACCCCTTCGTGACCTTTGAACTCCTTCGCGACCTTTGCGGTTCGTTGCTTTTTTTATAACGCCAAAAGGGAGTCAAAAGGCTGCCTCAATTTTATATTGATGCAGCCTCTCTTCATTGATTAGCGTTTTACTTCAACTTTAGCCATCTTTTCGTAATATTTTACTAAACTGCCATGATCTCCATCCC
>Ga0316602_10000941_pt1 | contig 10764 bp, 9 predicted proteins | sample OWC_soil_day10_C_FD_203103 | JGI IMG/M metagenome (GOLD analysis project Ga0316602, IMG submission 203103) | Wetland soil microbial communities from Old Woman Creek delta, Ohio, United States - OWC_soil_day10_CT | ecosystem: Environmental > Terrestrial > Soil > Wetlands | place: USA: Ohio... | reverse complement strand
ATCTAACTACTCCTTTTTTATTTACCTAATATGCAGGAGATTTGCCAAGTCGAATTTAGCCTACATTTCTCGTGAGTTCTTCCGAACTTTTGGCAGCGCTTTCCGGCAGGAGCGGGCGTTTGATAAATAGGGTCATAGCCAGAACGGCGATAAGCAGGAGTGCGCAATAGAAGAAGGCCTGGTTAAAACCATAGGTGAAAGCAGCTTTGGCTACCTCCTCGCCGAAAGGAGCGGCTTGTGCGAGGTAATGCTGTTGATACAGGGACATAATACTGACGAAGACAGCCGTTCCAAGACCGCCGCCTAACTGTTGCAACGTGCTCATAATAGCCGTTCCGTGGGGGTACAAGGAGCGCGGCAGTTGGTTTAAGCCATTAGTTTGAGCAGGGGCCATGACCAGAGTCACGCCTAACATGATACCGCAGTACATAAGGATAAATATACTGAGACTGGTGGAAGCAGAAACCCCGGAAAATAGCCATGAGACAATCAGCATGAGCAGTAAACCGGGAATAACCAGGGGTTTCGGACCGACTTTGTCAAAGATTCGACCAATCAAAGGGGAGACAATACCGTTAAGTAATCCCCCGGGCAGCAACGCTAAACCGACGGCAAAAGTGGATAGTCCAAATACTTCCTGCAAAAACATAGGGGTAAGCAGTGCTACGGCAAAGGCAGTCATAATGTCGAATATAACCAGAAGCACACCCAATGTAAACATAGGATAAGTAAATACTTTTAAATCCAGGAAAGGATCGTCAAGGTGTAGCTGCCGCCAGGCAAACATTACCAGGAACAAAATCCCGGCTCCAAGAGGAAAAAGAACATTTGCGCTGCCAATTCCGGTATGGCCGAGACTACTTAGTCCGTATAGAATACCGCCAAAAGCGATTGTGGATAAACAGAAGGACAGCCAGTCAATGCGGCCTTTACTGGTCTCAGTAACATTTGTTAGAGTCTTATTTGCAAGAACCATGAACGCCAGGATAAAGGGTACCATTCCTAAAAACAGCCATCGCCAGCTAAATGAGTAAAGGATGAATCCGGCTAACGAGGGGGAGAGGGCCGGTGCAAACAGCAGCACCAATCCTACGATACCCATGGCGGTTCCTCTTTGATGGGGCGGAGTAAGTAAGAGCATAGTAATTGTCATTAAGGACATAAGGGTACAAGTCGCCGCCGCCTGAAGCAAACGTCCCGCTAACAGTACAGAGAAATTCGGGGCCAGACCGGAGACCAGAGTTCCGGCTAACAATAAAGACATTGCGGTAAAAAAGATTTGTCTTGTTGTAAACCGTTGGTTAATAAAGGCGGTAACGGGGATAACGATAGTCATAACCAGCATAAAGCCGGTGGTTAGCCATTGGACGGTAGAAACGGAAACATTGAAAATATTCATAAAGTTAGCTAAAGCCACATTCAGGGCCGTTTCGTTTAAAAAGGCGATAAACGCGGATGCGATTAAAGTTAGCTTGATAAGTCCAGGCTGTATTTGAGCCTTGCTTGGTGAAGAAACCATAAAAATCAACTCCTTGATAATTAGACCAGTCTACATAATTTTTGCAAAAAAATATCAATTTTGAATTAACCGAGGAATCTGTTCCGCAATGGCTTTTAGCATTACAGAATCATTACGGACAAACGAGATAGTGACAGCCCCTTCAACCATTAATAAAATGATTGAGCTTATTTCCGCCGCTTTTTTCTGGGGAAATCCGCAATGTATTAATTTTTGACAATAGGTATCGCCCCAAAGGGCATAGACCTTCGTACACGCATCGCGTAAGGGTTCGCAGAGAGGGGAAGTCTCTAAAGCCAATAAACTAAGAGAAACTCTGGTTTGTGGATCTTCTCCCTCAAATAGGGCAGCCAAATCTGTAAGAAATCCCTGGAACGATTGTACCGGATCACTGCTTTTAGCCAAATTTTCCTCGATTTGACGTTTAACCTTGTCGCCGACAAGGTTAATGGCGGCTACCGCCAGTTCTTCTTTACCGTTGGGAAAGTGATAATATAATGAACCTTTGGGAGCGGCGCATACTTTGATAATTTCATTTAAACCGGTCGCATGGTACCCGTTTTTTTGAAATAAAAAGGCAGCTGTTTGGAGAATTTTTTCCCGTGTATCTGTTTTAGCTCCCATAAAGTAAACCACCTTCATAATTATAACAACCGGTCTATATACATTATATTAGCTATAGGAGTGACATTTGTCAAGGAAAAAGTAAAAACATAAACTTCGAAACAGTATGAATTTGTTGACGCTGGTTATTTGACAGTTTTGGAGGATAATTCTCGGTAACTTTGGTGTAAAACAGATGCGGAATGAGCAAGCAAATGCTGCTCATTTTCTGTCAGGTTACCCACAATAATCTGTTCCACACCTTGTTGGGAGACTACACAGGGCAGGCTGAGGCAGACATCCCGAAGGCCATATTCTCCTTGCAGCAAGGTGGATACTGTCAGAACACTGCGCTGATCCCGCAAAATGGTGGTGACAATCCGGACCAGCGCCATGCCGATCGCAAAGTTAGTCGCGCCTTTATAGTCAATAATATGGTATGCAGAGCTGCGGACTTTTTCTTCTATCTCTTTTTGTGCTGTTTGCCAATCGACCGTTTTTCCGTCCTGGGTGGAAGATTGGTTGATTGGCATTCCGGCGATATGCGTCAGGGACCAGGCGGCGAATTCGCTGTCGCCATGTTCTCCTAAGATATAGCCGTGAATGCTGTGAACATCAATATGGCAGTACCGGCTTAGCATGTACCGGAAGCGGGCGCTGTCCAACACTGTACCGGAACCGATTACCCGCCCGGAAGGCCAGCCAAGCTCTTTTAGAAGAATATAGGTCAGGATATCAACCGGATTGCTTACGACTATAATGATTGCATGGGAATTTTGAGCGGAAATATCCTGGGCCATTGTTTTCATGATAGCAGCGTTACGGGCAAGAAGCGAAATGCGGGTATCGCCCGGCTGTTGTTTGGCTCCTGCGGTTATGACGATAATGCTGGCATCCCGGTAGTCTTCCGGCGAGCCGACATAAAGGTCAAGCTGCGGAAAAAAAGCCAAACAGTGGGACAAATCCAGTACTTGCCCTTTGGCTAATTCTGCATTGTTATCCATAAGGGCAATTTCATCCGCGACGCCGCTTTGTGCAAGGGCATAGGCAAAAGTAGACCCCACCGCGCCAGCGCCGACAATAACTACTTTTCTTGGGGACCAAGGATTTTTTTCCATTAGTATACTTCCTTTTTGTAGTGTTAGTAGAATGACGGCGCTAGTTTAGCCGAAAAGCACGGAATCTATTCCCGTATTTAGGATTTACTAAAAAGGGGATGAGTCTTGGTAAAAGTATAAGTCGGGTGCAGGAATTTTTTTCCTGATAAACGAAGGTGTATACAGAATTTTCGTTCTGTTAAGAAATGCAACAACTGCTGTAACGTCTCACTTATGAAAAGAAGCGGCAGAAACTTAGTATCTAAAGTTGCTGGCGAAAAGGAGGGATGAAAAGTCTGGGTATTACGTTTAAAAAACGAGCAATAGGAGGTAATAATATGGTTTCTGTGGGAAAATGTATTAGAGTTTCAGCGTTGGCAGCTATGCTGGCGATGTCGTTTTCCGTGGCGAACGCGGATGGTGGTATAAAAAATCCGGCGATTGATATTGTCGATGGCAAGTATCTGCCGGAACAGTCGGTTGCCAGTGCTGTATTCGGTGGGGATGTGAGTGATACTTCTGCATCAGATATTAGCATTATTTCACAAACGGAAAACTTCAATGGGTTGTATGTGGGCGGTGTTACGTCCAAGTATACTCTGTCCCATGCAAATATTGACCTTACCGGGAATGGCACTAATGATTTTACCGGCATAGGGTCGGCCGTAATGGCTGACAAAGGAGCCACCCTTGTTTTGAAGAATGTCAAAATTACTACGAATGGCTGTGTAAGATGTGCCGTAACGGCGCTGGATCACAGCATTCTCAAAGTTTACGATTCTACACTCATTGCTAATGGCGGTACCTTACCCGAAGGGTATAAACCTATTATCGGGCCGGGAATGATGGAACCACCGTCAGGGTTAGGTATCAGTGGTACTGCCAGGGTGTGCCTTACTTTGGGAAATTCGAAAAGTTATTATTATAATTCCACCATCATTGCGAATGGTTGGGGTGCGCTTTCTACGGACTTTTCGGATAATTATGTGTATCTGGAAGCGAATAACTGTAAGATTCAAACTATCAAAGATGGATATGGCGCTTATGCGGATTGGGGCTGCCATGACGTGTTTAATCATTGCCAGTTTAACGTGGCCGCCATGGCCACGATTATGGCCGGATCGAGTGAAGTTACTTTCAACGATACCGATGCGGTTTGCGGGACCTATTTTGTAATGATGCACAGCGTCATGGGAAAAACTTCGGATAAAACTACGCTACGGGTTAGCGGCGGAAACATAGTAACGAAGGATGCTGCGATTCTGATAAAGAGTGTTAATGCGGATATCACTCTTGAGGGTACCAAAATTGTTCCGGAAAACGGTGTTTTGCTCAGATCCATCATCAATCCGGACGCTTACCGGACCAAAGTAGCTCCGGGGGAAAAAGTGTATGGAATCAAAGCGGTTTTGAAAGACATGACTTTGGAAGGGAACATCCTCCATGAGGATACGGAAAGAAGTATGACGGTTACCCTGATGGGCACGAACGTGAGAGGCCAAATAAAAAATGTCTCGCTATATCTTGACGCCGAAAGCAAATGGACGGCGACAGCTGACTCGGATATAACCCTCGATACCTTCAAGGGCAGCTTTAATATTGGCAAAATTGACGCGCAAGAAGGCGTTACCATTAACGCAAAGGCCGGTGAAGGCTGTACCTTAAATGGCACCTATTTATTAGCTAGCGGAGGAACTCTGGTAGTAAGTAATAGATAGATTACGCACTTTAATCTACCCCAAATAGTATGATAGAACCTGGTCGTTAAAAATTAACGGTATTTGGCGTATAATAAGTAATTTGACTTTACGAGTGATATGGTATATATTGGAAGTGGATCTTAATATGTTAGTATTGTGGGGGGAAAAGTATTCGTTTAATGTAATTCCTATATGTTGCGTAAGTTACAGGTGGAGTCTTTCTCATAGGGCTCCATCTTTTTTTATACAAAAGTTGTTGCAAAATAAAAAAAGGAGTTGATTCAATGGATAAAACCAAAATTGGTATTTTTGGTTTTGGGAAAACAGGTAAAATTGTTGCAAATGAATTTTTAAAAGATAGTCTATTTTCTTTGCGCTGGGTGGTACGGAAAAGTTGCGAGGGCCGTCATAAATTTGCTAGCCGCCTGTTGGGATATCCCCATAAATCAGGAACGATTTTTTCTATTGATGATATTAATGATGAGTTTTTTTCGGAAAGACCGGTTGATGCCATTGTCGATTTTTCTGATTCTAAAGCTCTTCATTTATACAAACGAGCTGCTGAAATGAGCATTCCGATTATTTCAGCCATCTCCAAATATGAAAAAGAAGAAAGTGATTTGCTGAAACTGTTTTCCGAGTCTACAGCCGTATTATATTCACCCAATATTACTTTAGGGATTAATGTTCTAATGGTTGCGGCCCAAATATTACAAAAAATAGCGCCTCATGCTGATATTGAGATAGTAGAGGAGCATTTTAAGGGTAAAAAAGAAGTGTCGGGGACGGCAAAAAAAATTGCCAATACACTTCGGTTAGATTTAGAAAAACACGTGCATTCCATTCGGGTAGGAGATATTGTCGGGCGACATGAAATTATCTTTGGCTTACCCAATCAAACGATTCGATTGTCTCATGAAAGTATAGGGCGGTCAGCCTTTGGGGAAGGGGCTATTTTTGCGGTCAATTTTTTGCGGGAACAAAGGCCGGGCTTGTATTCCATGGAAGCCGTTATTGCCGATATGTTTAGGAAAAATATCCCGGTATGCTAATGAAAGAAGTTTTCCGGGAAGGAGAAGGGTACTCCCCCAAGAAGTAGAAAATAGGGGGGATATAAATGAGCAGTATAATAAAGATTGGGATTATTGGCGATTATGACGCGGAAAGGCCTTCACATAAAGCGACCAATGAGGCTATACGTCACAGTGCCGGTTATTTGGGGCTTTCTGTAGAGGTACGGTGGCTGCCTACCGAATCCTTAGAAAATGACATAGAAGAGCGTTTGGCCTGTTTTGATGGCTTTTGGTGCGCGCCCGGAAGTCCGTATAAGAGTATGCAGGGAGCCATTCGTGCCATTCGCTTTGCCCGAGAGCGGGATTATCCGTTTATTGGAACTTGTGGCGGGTTTCAGCACGCAGTCTTGGAGTATGCGCAGAATCAATTGGGAATGACGGAGGCACAGCATGAAGAGGTTAATCCAGAGGCGTCTCAATTGGTTATTTCGTTGCTATCCTGTTCCTTGGTGGGGGAAACATGTACTATTTTCATAAACAAAAGCTCGAAGACGTTTCAGTTTTACCAAAAAGGAGAAGCCAAAGAGCGTTATACCTGCAGTTTTGGACTTAATCCCAAGTTTCAGCAAATGATTGATGAGAGTGGCTTTAAAGTCGTTGGTACGGATGAAACCGGTCAGGCGAGAATTCTAGAGTTATCTCAGAATAAATTTTTTATTGCTACCTTATTTCAGCCGCAACTTAGTTCAGAACCGGAAAATCCACATAGCCTTATTGTTGCTTTTTTGACTTACGCAAGAGAATTTCATTGCGCATAAACACGAAAGTCTTACAGGGCGTGTCACAAGGATGTCACTTTTACCCGTTCTTGACATGGTATAATTGGTATAGGGGAAAAATACCGCCTGTTAGAAGGCCGGTTTACAGTTTTTTAAGATTTTAGAGAAAAGAGGACGATGGTTCTTATTTTTTAAAAGTTTCTATTATTTACATGTGATAAGCGAGAATCTCTCTTACATGGGGAGTCTCTCGCTTTTTTTGTCCACTTTTAGAGAGGTCACCAATTAAGGAGATTGAGGTCAAAAACTGCCCCGATCTTCTTAATTGGTGTCTGGGAGGTGAAAAAGATTCAAGGAATGTAGAAGGCGCTAAATGACAGGAGGAATGTTTTAATGAGTAGTTTAGTTGACGTATAGGAATTTTCAATGCAACAAAATTGGAAAATGGGAGTTCAGCGGAAAACTAAAATATAAAGAAAACGAGGAGGAAATAAAAATGACTATATCAGTTGCGGCGATTTATATTGAGGACGGCGAGTATTCGTCGGCTAAATCCACCCCTTCCACCGTATCCGGCGGGGTAGTGGGCAATGCCCTTGCTCAAAATGTTACCATATCTTCGGACGAAGAAAGTTTTAACGGTCTGTATGTGACAGGGGCAGATTCCTCTTACACATTTTTAAATTCGGAAATCGATCTTTCGGGGAACGGCTCAAATGATTTTGACGGTACAGGGGCCGGTGCCATGGCTTACGATGGAGCAACTCTGGTTTTACGTAATGTAGACATTACTACGAACGGCTGTATTCGAAGCGCGGTCACCGTAACGGAGAGTAGTACCTTAAAGGTATACGATTCCGTGTTGACGGCCAATGGCGGCACTTTGCCTTCCGATTATGTGACCAAAATCGGTCCGGGTATGATGGAGCCTCCCTCAGGGTTGGGCATCAGCGGTACTTGCCGGTGTTGTTTAACCATGGGAAATTCAAGCAGTTATTTTTATGATTCCACGATTACTGCCAATGGCTGGGGAGCGTTGTCTACCGACTCGGCGGCAGGATATGTGTATATGGAAGCCAATAACTGCAAGGTTCGGACTGTGGAAGATGGGTATTGTGCTTATGCCGACAATGGCTGTCACGATGTTTTTAATAGCTGCGAGATTGATTCAGCGGCTATGGCTATTATTATGGCCGGAGTATGCAGTGCCGTATATACGAATACCGATGCGACTTGCGGCACCTATTTTGCGATGATTCATAATGTAATGGGGCAGACATCTGAAATTGCTAGCTTAACCGTTACCGGAGGGACTATAGAGACGGAAAAGGCATCCTTCTATGTAAAAAGCGCAAATACTGATATCATAGTGAACGGAACGGAGATTACTTCTGATACTTTGCTGCAAACCATTATTAATTCGGATACAAACAGAACGGTTGTCCCAGCAGGAGAAGTTGTTCATGGTGTGCATGCAACTTTTAAAAATACCACGCTTAACGGCGCGATTCTGCACGAAGATACGGAAAGAACGACAAGACGCTATTATTTCGATTGATAGCGACAGTAAGTGGACGGCTACGGCAAATTCTGTGGTTACCTTAGGCAGCGCAAGTCTTAGTTGTATTGATGCGGCCAGCGGGATTACCATCACGGCAGCCATAGGGACGGACTGCACCTTGAGCAGCGGCACGTATACATTGGCTAGTGGAGGAACATTGGTGTTAAGCTAAGAACTAGAGTTTGATCTTTCTAAAATAGAAAAGGGCCGGTATGCTATTAGCATACCGGCCCTTTTCTATTTTGGTCGGCTACAAAGGAATAGAAAAAATAAGAAGCTGGTATTGAAACAGTGGGGTAACCGTAATTTGCTTATCAATAGCGGGTCAAGTTACAATTGGATTTTTGTTTCAAAAACAATGACAGCGTTTCCACCAACCTGTACCTGGGTGGGCTGATCGTTCTCAATGGCAACTTTGACCATAACTTTTCCATCCCGGCCAATGGCTTCGCCTTGGGCGCCGGTAAAAGAAAACAGGGAATTATTGTGGGATACCAGGCCGTGTTTTACGAGATAGGCACCGAGTGGGCCGTTGGCATTGCCTGTTACTGGATCTTCGTAAATACCGATGGCTGGAGCAAACATTCTACCGTGAGTTAAGACATCGCTGGGCGAGTCGGCGAAGGTAAAAACAAAATAGCCATTGCAACCGATGACTTTGCTTAACGTAATCAAAGAATTTTCGTCGGGGGTTATAAGGTTTAGCTTTTGGCGGGAGCGTATTCCGACCATGACTTTTGAATGTCCGGTGGATACAATTTGGATAGGACAACGAGGGTGGAGATCCTGTTCATTTAAGGTAAGTGCGGCTAGAAGGTCTTGGCGGTCTTTGTCTTTTAAAGGCGAAGAAAATTCTATAGTTCCTTGTGTCATCCAAATGGTATAATCATCAGAGCTACTTTCTATGTCGACAGGCAAAATACCGATGGACAGCTTTTGCATAACCCGGCCTGGCTTAAAATTGTTTTTCAATGACCGAACATAGTGGGCGGCAATTGTGGCATGTCCGCAGATGGGAACTTCTACGGTGGGGGTAAAATACCGTAGACGGACTTCGTGATCGGGTCCATCCGGAGATAACAAAAACACGGTTTCCGAGTTATTCAATTCTCTTGCAAGCATTTGCATTTCCCGGCCGGACAAACCATCGGCAGCGATAACGACACCGGCGGGATTTCCTTTGAACTTCTCCGTTGTAAAAGCGTCCACCTGATAAATGGTATATTCTCTCATTAGCCATTGCCTCCTTGCTTTTCAACACAACTATGGGTAAAATCTACTATTAGGGGAAATATTCCATTTCCATATATCTCCCTTTTCGCATACACTGGACTAGAAAGAAGCTTCTTTTGGAAACTGGGTATTTCAATGAGTTAGAATTGTTGCGTTCCCGTAATTTGGACTTTGAATGAGTTGGTATCTCAAATGCCAAGATAAATGGTGGCAAAAAGCCTAGTTATCATCCCCGTACGATAATAAGGTGGAAGTACGAAGTATGCGGGATATACGTTTTATTTGCTTAGCTGCTATAAATTACATATTCCCATTTTATACCTGCTGCCGTAATCTGGCAATACGAGCGAATAGTACAAAGGAAAAGGAGTAACCAAGAGGAGGAGCAATATGAGTATGCAAGGTATATGGCTGCCTATTATAACTCCATTCAAGTATGGCAAGGTAGATTTTGCCTCCTATCAGGTAATGATAGAGTACTATATAAAGAAAGGAATTAGCGGTATTATTCCCTTGGGCACAACCGGTGAGAGTCCCGCTTTATCTGAGGAAGAAATGCAGGAGATTATTGAGAAAACTATTGAATACGTTCAAAAGCGTGTACCCATCTACGTCGGTGCGGGGGGCAACAATACTTCGAAGGTTGTCAAACAGGTTCAGTTATTAGAAAAGTATGACATCGAAGGCGTATTGTCAGTTTCCCCTTATTATAATAGACCTTCGCAGGAGGGGATTTATCAACACTTTAAAGCCATAGCTGAAGCAACTTCTTTAAATATTATAGTTTACAATATTCCGTACAGAACGGGAAGAAATATAGAAAACCAAACTATTCATAGATTAGCTGAACTGAAAAATATTGTTGCCCTTAAAGATGCCTGCGGTGATATAAAACAGACTATGGCCTTATTGATGGAACGGCCGGCCGATCTCGCTATTTTAACGGGGGAAGATATATTGTTCTATATGACAACAGTACTAGGCGGGGACGGAGGTATATTGGCATCGGCTCATCTAAAAACTGAAACGTTTATTGAAATATATACGAATATACAAAATAACAACCAGGCATTAGCCTTAGAAAACTGGAAAAAGGTTTATCCCATAATCCCGCTTTTATTTGAAGAGCCTAATCCAGCGCCGATAAAATATTGGCTAAGTGCAAGAAAACTGATAGATACCTGTGAGGTGCGTTTACCACTCACCGATATATCTGATCAGCTTAGAGCAAAACTGAATAAAGTGGAATAGTTAAGAAG
>Ga0316602_10000940_pt1 | contig 10767 bp, 13 predicted proteins | sample OWC_soil_day10_C_FD_203103 | JGI IMG/M metagenome (GOLD analysis project Ga0316602, IMG submission 203103) | Wetland soil microbial communities from Old Woman Creek delta, Ohio, United States - OWC_soil_day10_CT | ecosystem: Environmental > Terrestrial > Soil > Wetlands | place: USA: Ohio... | reverse complement strand
TTTTTTTAACTTGCTAGATAAAGACGCTAGAATGTATAAAGAATTTATTGATTATATGACGATTAACGTTACCGAGTTTTTCCGTACACCAGAAAAATTTTCGGAACTGGAAGCCAAAGTACTGCCAGAACTATTAACCAAAAGTCCTAAACTTAACATTTGGAGCGCAGGTTGCTCTGTTGGTGCAGAGCCTTATTCCTTGGCAATGATTTTGAAAGATATGACACCAACTGTGAAACATCGTATTTTGGCTACTGATCTTGATGTGGAAATGTTAGCAAAAGCCAAAGGTGGTGTGTATACAAACACTGAGTTTAAAAATATTTCAAACAATCGGGCTTCCAAATATTTTAAACAGATGAATGGTACCTATATCATTGATGATGACATTAAGTCTCGTATTGAATTTAAAAAACACAATCTATTATTAGACAAGTTTGAAACTGGATTTGACTTGATATTATGTCGCAATGTCGTAATTTACTTTACAGAAGAAGCTAAAGATGGTTTATATCGTCGCTTTTTAAGTGCTCTTAAACCAGGTGGCGTAATGTTTGTTGGTGGTACGGAAGCCATATTGAATTTCCGTGATATTGGTTTTGTTAGTTATTTGCCATTCTTCTATCGCAAACCATTATAAAACAGTTTTTTATAAGACTCCCCAGTTGGCTAGTCGATGGAAGGTGCGTAGTAAATAGTGCAGGAATGTTCTGGTATTGGTATGCTCATCAATTGTTTGGCTAGCGTTGATGTTTACTGTTTTTACAGGTAGTTCGCGCACAAAGAAAACAATTTCCCCAATTTTTTGCCCCTGATAGACAGGGGCTTTTATTTTTTCAGGCAAGTCAACAGCGACCGTAATATACTGATAATCATCAGCTTTTACGACTAGGCTGGCCTGGCTGTCGACAACTGCATCTACCATTGAACTAAGGCCTTTTTCTATAGGGATGGCACATATGATGTCATCTTTATTGGCATACTCATATAATTCGTAGGTGGCAAAACCGAAGTTTAATAGTTGCATAGAGTCATTCCAACGCGAATGATCATGTAGAACTACGGAAATTAGTTGCTGATTACCTCGGGTGGCACTGGAGATGAGACAGGGGCCAGCTTGGTTGGTGGTGCCTGTCTTGACGCCATCTACTTCTTCAAGTAACCACAATAATTTATTAGTATTTCTTAAATTTTGGTCATGTTCTTTGCCCCGACGGTCCAGCCAGTCAATATTGGTTTCTCGTGTATTAACAATAGTAGCAAAGATGGGACTCGTTAATGCATATTTGGTAATCCAGGCCAAGTCGAAAGCAGTGGAATAATGCAAGGGGGCCGTGAGGCCGTGAGGATTGGCGAAGTGGCTCTCCAAGGCGCCTAATAACGCAGCTTTATGGTTCATAATGCTAACAAAATTTTCAACAGATCCGGCTAGATGTTCGGCAATAGCCACTGCAGCATCATTGCCTGAGCGTAGTAAGAGACCAGTTACCAATTCTCGTAGCAAGATCCTTTGCCCAGGGTTTAAATGCATTGACGAACCAGCTGTGCCAGCAGCTCGCAGGCTGACTGTTACCTCATCGTCAAGATGGCCACTTTCAATGGCGATGATGGCTGTTAGTACTTTGGTGGTGCTAGCTGGTGCCCTGCGGGTACGGCTATTTTTTTCATACAATATCGTGCCTGTCTTGGCATCAATCAAGATAGCTGATTCTGCACTAATCTTCGGTGGTGCACTGGTAGCTATCTGGGTAGGTAGCCAGAGCAAAAGGCATAGTATGAAGAGACTTTTTAGCTTAACTGATAAAGACATGGCAATCCTCCTCCGCAACATTATTATAGTATATTTTAAGTAGTGCATAATCATTCGTGTTGTCAGTCATATCTTTACTCCTTATTGCGTAATATCCAAAGAGGTAGTGATAGGAGGTAAGAACATGATAATATTGCGCCCTAAGTTTTTTGGAGTGGTATTTGGCGTGTTACTAGCTACTGTTGCAGTTGTGCAGGGGCTGCTAGCGGATAATGGCAAGGTAATAAAAAAAGTACCAACTACCCATAAGGTAGTGGCACTGACAATTGACGATGGGCCCCATTACAAAACTACCCCTCAAATGTTGGCAGTCCTTAGAGATAAAAATGTGAAATTGACATTGTTTATTTTAGGTGAAAATGCTGGAAAGCATCCCGAAATTTTGGCACAGGCGGTAGCAGATGGTCATGAAATTGCTACTCATGCTTATAGTCATAATCCCCTTAATAAGATGAGCAAGACGGAAGTAGGAGAAGAACTGGATAAGGCAGAAAAAGCTATCACTGTGGTAGCTCCAAAACCCACACTATTTCGCCCACCAGGTGGCGCATATAATGATACTGTAACTGCAGAAGCTGGTAGACGTGGTTATACCACAATTCTATGGTCCATAGATACTGGTGACTGGCGTCGCCCTAGTGTGAAGCATGTTGTGGACAGCGTTATGAACAATGTTCAGCCTGGTAGTATTGTGCTGCTCCATGAGGGGCAATATCCATTGCCTACTCCAGAAGCGATTGGTATTATTATTGATAGGTTACGAGTACAAGGTTACAGCATTGTGACGGTGAGTGAGTTGCTGCAGTATTATGAAGTACGGCCATAGAGGTTGTTGTAAGGCAATCTCTATGGGGTATCTTGATAAGGCTCCAAATGTTGCCAGTGGGATTGAATGAGTTGATCATAGCGCATAATGGTAGCAGTACGTTCATTGCGTAAGGCTTGAATAGAACTTAAAATATTTTGATTAAAAGCATAGACGTTCTGCTTAGAAACCACTACCGGCGCATTATACTCTTGTAGTTTGGTGGCCACTCTGTAGTTAACCTTACTCTTTTTGATAATGACTGCCGGCTCTAATATGTCTGAGCCATCATAACGGTAAATAAGGCAATTAGGCTGTATGCGGTCAATAATATTTTTGTTGTCGCCATCCAGGAAAATCGTAGTATTGCAGTTAGGACAATTGGTTAAATCTGAGGTTAACCACGTATGGCAGTCGGCACAAATAATTCCGGACATATATTACACCTCCTGATGATATTCTACCCAATAGTTGGTGTAAATATTAAACAGTATAATTTACAGCGAATAAACAAAAAGATATACTGTCCATAGAGAAAATATTAGAAAATTAACCGCAAAAGACACGAGGAACGCAAAAATACTGCTAATAGTTTACTTTTAAGATTCTTTTGCATGCTTGTTGTGTACTTTCCGTTTTTGTGGTTCAATCGGAGGTTTTTGTATGTTTTGGAATCAAGAAGTAGAAACGCTAGCGAGAGCAGATATGGTAGCATGGCAAAATCATAAAGTGAATAACATCATTGAACGTATTTATGAGAAGAGTTTACTATATAACAAACGTATGGCAGAGTGGGGTATAAAGCCGGTTGATATTCAGACTGTAGAAGATTTAGCTAAATTGCCGTTGATGAATAGGCAAGATGTTGCTGATAATTATCCTTATGGGTTACTAACCATGCCGATTAGTGGTGTTAGCTATATCCACACCAACCGAGATGTAAATTATATGCCTACTGCTGTAAGTTATACTAGGAATGATTTGGTCATGTGGACAGAACTCATGGCTCGCATGCTGGTTGCTGGCGGAGTTAATATGACATCTGTATTTCAGGTTGCAGTCAATGGAAAACACTACCCAGGTAGTTCGGCAGTAAATTATGGTATAAGGCAGGTTGGGGCTACATTGGTGCCAGCTGATGGAGATAATATGGACCAACAACTTGTAATGATGCAGGATTTTGGAGTGACGGGGATATATTCCACTCCTGACTATCTGCTGGCATTGGCGAAAGAAATAAAAGAAGTAGGGTTTGATCCAGGACAACTGCCTTTGCAAACCATTTTTTGCGGTATACAACCTTTAACCGTTGAAACAGCTCGGCACATTCAAGAAGAGTATGGGGCACAGGTACTAGAAATATATGGTTTGGGTGGCATTTTTGGCATGGGGATTGGGGGAGAATGCCATCATGCAGATGGACTACATATTCAGGAAGACTGCTTTTATCCAGAAGTCGTACAGCCGGAGAGTGGACAAGTATTGCCAGCAGGGCAAGCTGGTGAGTTGGCGCTGACGAGTCTTACATTAGAGGCAATGCCCCTTGTTCGCTATCGGACAGGTAGGCTAGGCTACCTTGATTATAACCAGTGTGCCTGTGGACGGACGCTGGTGCGTTTTAAAAAGTAATTTCGAAAATAGAGGATAATGGCGTTGTATACAGAATACATAATACGTTAACCTAATTGCGAAAATTGATCAGCGATTAAAAGGAACAATTAAAGGAGCGATATTAATGTCATTACAAACATTTGTTATTCATCATTTAGTAAAAGGTAACGATTTGAATCACCATGGAACTCTATTTGCCGGACGCGGCGCAGAGTGGCTTGTAGAAGCAGGCTTTGTAGCGGCTTCGAATATGACGAATCCTGAAAATACTGTTTGTCTGAATATACATGGTATGGTGTTTACTCGCCCAGTACCAAAAGGCAGTATTGTTCGTTTTGAAAGTAAAGTGGTTTACGCAGGTCGGACAAGTTTGGTCGTATTTATAAAAGTTATGATGTCTAAGGATGAATCCTTTGTTTTAGATGGTTTTATGACATTTATTCATGTCAATAAAGAAGGGCGCTCGACTCCCCATGGTTTGGTGGTTGAGCCAGTTGATGCTGAGGATATTGTTTTGCACGAAAAGGCGAAGGCACTTCTTAAAAAATAGTTGCTGAAGTAAATAAAAAAGGGTTCTGAGAGCAAATATCTCAGAACCCTTTTTGTGGAATTATAAAGTATATTTAATAATAATCGCTATTATCGCGATAGTTTTTTACAATGTCTATAAGATTGTCATTTTTAGGATGTTTATTCAGTAGTTCTAAAAATTGAAGGGAGTTTTCGAAGCTTACACTCCAAGCAAAGGCTCCGTCAGCAGTATAAGCAGCAAAAATAATTTCTTGTTCCAAATCAATAGGCATCGTGCCGTCAACATCTGTAATTAGGGCATAATCTTCATTGTCGATTGGTTCATAAATGAGAGCACTACAGCCTTCCTCGGTTTCTGTCTCATAAAAGTCAAAGGGTTCATAAGCTTCTAATAATGTGTTATCATCCATGTCATATCATCCTTTATTATTTATAAAATTAGTATAACCAAAAATATCATGAACTATCTGTTCTTTATCTTAAAACAGGCATAGCCATTTGACAAGTAAAAAATTTAGGATAATAGTATAAAAATATGTTAGAATTTTATAATGAAGGTTAAGAAAGAATCGGGAAAAAGGATGATGATATGAAAATTTTGATAGATGCTGATGCCTGCCCGAAGAAAGTACTGCAAATCTGTATGGATCTAGGGGCTAAGTATGCTGTTAAAGTGTGGACGGTAGCTAGTTTTAATCATAATATTATATCAGACTATCATGTGGTAGTTGGAGATAATGACCAGGAGACTGATATTAAGGTATTAAATTTGGCTGAGTCCGGGGATATAATTATAACCCAGGATTGGGGTTTGGCGGCGATGGCTCTAGGAAAAAGAGCCCGCTGTATAAGTCCAGCGGGGCGAGAGTTCCGTAATGATAATATTGACTTTTTGCTGGAAGAACGTGATATGAAAGCTAAATTGCGTCGTAGTGGGGGTAGAACCAAAGGGCCTAATAAACGAACAATACAAGAGGACATAAGGTTTCAAGAGTGTTTGGCAGGGATTCTAGGAGAGGGAATAAAGGCTACATAGCCAGTATTCGCATTATCCTGCACCACAAAGTCCCATTGATAGAGTTTGCAGGTATCATCCCGGTTGGGATCATTGATCATAACCTCATGATCTATATTTATATAGGCATATACGATGAAATGTCCGTTTTGTGTAAATTCACCAGAACCGTGGGCACCGATACAAGGAATCCCTTGACTTAATGCAGCAAGAACCTCATTAGGATCTGCTGTTTGATAGATTGGTATGCCGAAAAACTTACCAGCTGCAGCAAAAAAATCCCAGCTAGTTCCATCTGGTGTGGGATAAAAGCCATTGATAATAGCAAAGTCGGCGACTTGGGGTGGTGTGATATTGATGCCGTAGAATTGTGCGATCATAGCAAAACAGGTAGGGCCGCAGCCTGATGAGGCAATTGTACTTGTGCCATAGGGATAATCACCCCACTTTTCATCCCATTGTTTCAGTAGTGGTACCTGGGTAGACATATATATCAATCTCCTTTAAATCGTTTATTTTACTGAGGTGGCGTATTTCTTAAGCTAAGCTCTATAACATAATCTCTTGCAGATTATTATATGCGTATAGTCAATAGGAAGGTGACTGCATAACAAGGGTATTTGGCGCTCCCTTATATGTGTGGTATGCTTAGATTGGGGTGTATTAAGATGCTAAAGATTTATAAAACTGTTAAAGGCTATGGCCAAACAGAAATTGAGATAAATAAGTCCCGCTTTATTGCCTATGTTGAGCGAGTTGACAGCGAAGAGGCGGCAGTGGCTTTTATTGAGCAAATTAAGAAGAAACATTGGAATGCTACTCATAATTGTTCGGCATATATGGTGGGGGAAAATGATCAGCACCAAAGGGCAGATGATGATGGTGAACCATCAGGTACGGCTGGTAAACCCATCTTAGAGATCATTAAGAAATCAGGTCTTAAGGATACGGTGATCGTGATTACTCGCTATTTTGGGGGCATCAAGCTCGGGGCAGGCGGACTTATTCGTGCTTATGGCAAAAGTGCCAGTGCAGGGATTAAAGAAACTGGAATTGTAGAACGGCAAGGGCATACTCGTATTTCGGTCGAAATTGATTATAACCAGCTCGGCATGCTGGAAAATCAGCTTAGACAGCAGGGCTATATTATTGCGGATAAACAGTTTGCTGATAAAATAACCCTGATTGTGTTAGAAAAATTAGGGCAGGAAGAAGTGCTCAAACAGAAAATAACCGATTGGACAGCAGGTCAGGTGGAGTTTGCTTTTGTGGGCGAAGTATATGTAGATACTCTGATGCTTTGTTCGGAGTAGCTGAATGAGGGGGCTGTCGCACTAAGAAATTAGTGCGACAGCCCTTTTGCTGTAAAAAAAGTAATCCCCAGACTTCGAAAAGTTCGGGGAAAGGTATAAAATTTATTTATGCGAACAAACAAATTATCACATAAAAATTATACAGTTTTCGAGAACGTTTATCAATTAAAACTTCCGCTCAATATCGAATACATCATTCCAAAGATGAACAAAGCAAAACGAGGAAATATCGCACAGATATCGGCCAAAAAGAGAAGATGCTCTACGATGCGGAAAGTGACAGAAGGCGCTTTCGGCGAAGTAAAAGAGAACATGGACTTCCGAAGATTTCTTTGTCGTGGGAAGCAGAATGTTCTGGAAGAAAACATCTTACTGGGACTCGCATACAATGTGAATAAACTGCATAATAAAATACAAGGCGGCAGATGCAGATCTTATTTATATCCGTTGAAAATAGCATAAAAACAGTACAAGGGCACACAAAATCTCGAGGAAAATATTCCTCTGTTTTCGTGCGCCATTTTTGCTTCAAATTACATTATATGCAATTTAGGAAATTGTAAAAAAAGAACAGAGCTGTCGCCAGCGATAAAGTTATATCGCTAATGCGACAGCCCCATCAAGAGATGAATATGTGGTAAGGTGTTTGTATTATTGACAAAAACACCATGTAAATGGTATTATTTGACTATAATGGTTATTTTATCTAAAAACAGAAGAAGGTCATAGTGAATAAGTGGGCTATTTACGAGGGCTATAATATTAAAGGGGGGCTTGTATTGAGTACATTGAAAGACTGGAAGATTCATGTTGCTGCATTTATTATTGTTATTATTTGTGAACTAATTGGTACACGTAAGATTCCACTAGGGTACGGAGTATTACTGTTTTTACCAATGATGTATGCTATGATAATCGGGGGTATTTTAAGCTGGCCGCGTCTCAAATTAATTAGTTTGCAGCAAATGAATACTGCGACCGTGATTTTAGGTTTGACTACCCTTATGCTGGTTACCAAATTGGGACTGATTATTGGACCGTCACTGGCGAAGTTGGCGAATTCCGGCTTGGCCTTGTCAATGCAGGAATTGGGGCATTTTCTAGGGACTGTAATTTTAGGATTGCCCTTAGCACTATTTTTAGGATTAGGGCGCGAATCCATCGGGGCTACTTTTTCTATTGACCGAGAGCCTAATATCGCTATTATTGCGGAGAAATACGGCATGGATTCGCCAGAGGGTCGAGGCGTTATGTCTGTATATATTTGTGGCACTCTATTTGGTGCAGTATGGTTAGGGTTATTGGCTGGCTATCTGGCGACCCTCAAGATTTTTCATCCCTACGCATTGGCCATGGGAGCAGGGGTTGGTTCAGGAAGTATGATGGCAGCTGCTTCAGGTGCTATTAAAGCCGTATTCCCTGAGTCTGCTAATGAGATTTTAATGTATGCAGGGGCTAGCAACTTGTTAACAACGATTATCGGGATTTATTTCTGTTTGTTTGTTTCACTGCCGGTAACTGAGCGTTTATATAAGATTCTTTCGCCGATTATCGGCAGAGATAAGGCTAAGGGGCAGGCGAGTGGAGGTATGACAAAATGAAATTAGTAGAAACAACCGTAGTATTATTGATTATGGGTATTATGACGATTGCAGGCAATACAATTGGTTATTATTTTCCAATGACAGAGGCTATTATCGGTTATTTGATTATGATGGTAATTACGTTACTCGGAATAGCACTAGCTAAGTTCATTCCCATTAAATTGCCGATGGTATTCTGGATTTCGGTAATTGCTCTATTATCAACATCACCTATTTCGCCATATGCTAAAGTAATTATAGATTATACCAGTAAAGTAGATTTTTTGGCATTGACAACACCGATACTAGCTTATGCTGGATTATCAATCGGTAAAGATTTGGCTATGTTTAAGAAAATGTCCTGGCGTATTGTAGTGGTAGCATTAGCTGTATATACTGGAACATTTATATGCGCTACTGCTGTTGCTGAAGTTATGCTGAGGCTGGAAGGTATTATTTAATGCTATATAGGCAGTAAAAAAGCAAGCAACTTTTTGCTTGCTTTTTTCAATAATATGTAAAGAAGTGATAGCTATTTTTTGCTGATACTATCCATGAAGGAGATATATTCCTTCTTGGTCATTTTGGCGGTGTGTGAATTAAGTACAGCCTCGGCTTGAGAGGCATTATCTGTTAGTAGATCAATGACTGTCATAGCCATGCATTGGGCTGATATGATATAGACCATCTCTGGATCAGATACCGTAAAGTCGCGAGTATGGGCATTGCCTTTTACTCCGCCTATCCAAGGATGAATGACAGGCATAATATGGGCTAAGTCCCCCATGTCAGTGCTGGCAGCATGATGATGTAGTTGTTTAATAGACTGTTCGCTTAATAGTTCAGTCGCATTATTGCTGAACAGTTGGCTCATCTCAGGATTATTAATCATCGGCATAAATCCAGGTAAATCATTAATTTCTACCTGAGCACCAACGGCATCAGCACCGGCTTGTAGTGCTCGATTTACTTTTTTGTTAGCATCTATCATAGCGTCAAGTGTTCGGGCCCGAACATAGCTTTCCATACGGACCTCGGCAGGGACAATGTTAACTAGGTCGCCACCTTTTGTAATGATGGGGTGAAAACGGACATAATCTTCATCTTTGAAAGTTTCTCGTTGGGCATTTACGGCCATCATGGCTATCATAGCGGCATTGAGGGCATTGACTCCCTCATGGGGAGCACCGGCAGCATGGGCTTCTTTGCCTGTATATTTAATCATTTTTCCGATAAAGCCGTTACTGGTGCCACCTATTTGGATAGTACGCTCTGCTTCGCCCTCTGTTGACAAATGAATCATCATGGCCATATCAATATCGTCAAAGGCGCCTTGACGGATGAGTTCAGATTTACCGCTTAAATAGCCAATTATGCCTTGCTCTCGCAGTTGATTACGATATTCTATTTCTACGTATTCTTCAGCTGGTACGGCAAAAAGTGTTACATCTCCGTCCAAATGCTCCATAATCCCTGCGGTGATGAGACCTATGCCGCAACCGACCATGGCGGCAACTTGTGCGTGATGGCCGCAGGCATGGGCTGCACCTGTATTCCCATCAGCTAAGGGGTGTTCAAAACAAGTTACAGCATCCATTTCACCTAGTACTGCAATATTGCGAGTGGATGTTTTACCTGATAGCCGTCCTTTTACACCTGTTATGGCATGGCCTGTGGTGTAGGGAATATTATATTGGTTAAATATTTTAGCGATCTTGTTTGCAGTGTTATGCTCTTTGAAGCCAAGTTCGGGTTGGTTAGCGATGGAATTTGCCAGAGCGATTATTTCGACTGCATGTTCTTTGATTGCGGTACATACTTGTTGCTTTAATAGTTGCTTATGCAAGATGGTCATCTCCTTATACGATACTAAGATTGGTCATTATTGTAGAATTGTAAGCTGTAATTAAAAGGTTTCGAGTAGAATGCCTAATATATAATATATATGTATATATTACCATAAATGTACGTAGTTGGAGGATTTATATTTTAATTTATAATCCAGGAATGATTATCTGAAATATGGTTATTTTAGATAAATAGATACAAGGGGATGGCAGACTGATATTCCTATTGTCCATAGAGGTGTTGGTTGGTTT
>Ga0316602_10000939_pt1 | contig 10777 bp, 7 predicted proteins | sample OWC_soil_day10_C_FD_203103 | JGI IMG/M metagenome (GOLD analysis project Ga0316602, IMG submission 203103) | Wetland soil microbial communities from Old Woman Creek delta, Ohio, United States - OWC_soil_day10_CT | ecosystem: Environmental > Terrestrial > Soil > Wetlands | place: USA: Ohio... | reverse complement strand
ATAAATCTACTAAACTAACTAATATACCAATGCCAAATTCAGCACCTTTCTCGGAGTGAATTCTTTTTTGTATTGTATTTAATATAAAATCTATACCGCCATTGAATTTTATTAATTCACCCATACCACCAATTAGTATGGATATTATAGATATGTCCTCCATACCTGCAATACCTTTTAAACAAAGTTGAAATACCGTAAATATATCAAAGGAACCATAAATAAGACCTATTATAGTTGCTAATACGATACCTCCAATTAATACTAAGACTACGTTAAAGCCTGTTAAAGCTACTGCAAGTACAGCTATGTAAGGTAATATTTTGATAAATTGATAGTCATAAGCTCCTGTGGAATCGACTTCCATACCTATAGTTAGAAATGCATATATAATCAATGTTATAATAGCTGCAGGCAATACTATCTTAAAATTAGCTTTAAATTTATCTACCATTTCGCAATCTTGAGTTTTAGTAGCAGCTACAGTAGAATTTGATATCATAGATAGACCATCACCAAACATAGCACCACTAACTACAGCAGCAATTAAAAATTCTATAGGCAAACCTGTTTTTTGTGCTATTCCAACTGCAATAGGTCCTAGAGTTACTATTGTTCCAACAGAAGTTCCAAGTGACATGGATAAAAAAGAACCAATTATAAATATACCAGCTACCATAAAGCTTTGTGGAAAAACAGATAGTCCTAAATTTACTGTAGAGTCTACAGCTCCCATAGCTTTGCTGACTTCAGCAAAAGCACCTGCTAAAATAAAAATTAAACACATAAGTATGATACTAGAATCTCCAGCACCTTTACAAAATCTTTCAACTTTTAAATCTATAGGTATTGTTTTGTTTTGAAGTATAGCTATGGTGGATGCAATTATTAAAGCTACAACTACGGGCATTTTGTAAAAGTCTTTCATTACAAGTGAAACACCAAGAAATAGCACCATAAATACAACTAACGGTAGCAGGGCTAGAGCATTACCTTTTTTTTCATTCACTATTCTGAATACCTCCATCAATAATTTTATTCAATTCAAAATATTTAATATGCATTTATTGTGCCAAAATATTTAAAAATTGGAATAGCTTGAATTTTAACGAAATAAGCTAATTAATAAAAAACATGTAAACGTTTTAAACCACTTTGCTAATTAAAACGTAAAAAAAAATTTACAATTGTAAATTTTTTTTTACAATTGTAACATAATGTTATTTTATAACCTATCCTCCCGGTTTAACATAACGATGAAGGTGGAATAACCCCAATATCTTTGTACAGGGCAATTTGTTTCTATGTCATCTCGCTGACACGCAATTCTTGCCCCGGCTGCGTAAAGAACTCAATCACATCAAATTCATCCAAAAGTTCCTGCATCTGTTTTTTTATGTAAGAGAGATATATTAGAGCCACGAATTCTACGAAAATCTTACCATTTGCTAAAGCTTTTTTCAACGAAATCTTTGTTGCGGTATATTTCAAGTGCCATAATAGGTTCTAAATGAGATAAAGCAATACATGACCTACTACAACCACTATAGGTATCAATGGAATTTAAAAAAGATGATTCCTGTTCAATACAGGAATCATCTTCTTAAAACTGCATAGTCTTTTTTTACTGTCCTTGACAAAGGGTACACATTAATGTGCGGTAGGATCTCTCTTTATCTTAATCGCTGAGTCAAGATTCCCGCCTCTACAGGCGGCGTCAGTTCAGGTGGAGTAGACTCTCCACCTGAACCCCCGATGTTTCAGCTTTGCTGAAACGAGTTCACTTATTCGATAAGTAGATTCAGTCCTGACTATGACTGGTGCAGTCTTCTAGTACTGCAACCTGCTCGCGTCTTTTACCGGCTTGGAAATCAGCTACGGTGCTAAATACCAGTGCCTTGGTTGGGCAGGCTTTGACGCAGGCCGGAATACCCGATTCGTCCAGACATTCTCGGTCACATTTTACCGCTCGGCGCTTATCGCCGTCCTGGCGGATAACGCCAAATGGACAGGCCATAATGCACATCCAACAACCCAGACACTTGTCCTGGCGATCGCTATTAGTAACCAGGCCGTCAGGAGTATGGTGGAGCGCATGTGTTGTGCAGAGTTCCACACAGGGAGCCTCTTCACAATGACGACAGGCAATAGGGGCTTTAAGATTATCGATTTGTTCGACGTAAATTTGTTTCAGTGGCGGTTTATCGCTCAACATAGCGCCAACTAGCGTTTTCGAGGGTGAATGGGCTACTGAGCAGGCTACTTCGCAGGAATGGCAGCCCATACAGCGTTCATACCGGATAAGGATTTCTTTTTGCATGATAATCCTCCTTACCAACGACGGGTGCTAATATTTAGTTTTTGACGCCGTTCCTGAAGTACGTTAAAAATTTTCTCGGCCGCTAGTATCGGGTCTGGTTCAACTATGAAGTAACCGCCTGTTAGTTCTTTGATGTCTTGGGTAAGAACCCGTGTGACCAGTTTGCTGCCGATAACTGGCGGCACCAATCCCAGATGGGTAGGCAGGCCAAGGGAAACTGACCAGGTACCGATAGATAAGGCCTTTTCTGTCTTGTATTCAGGCGCACTGGCAACAACAGGTAGTTGGGGAATGTCCACTTTTAGTTTGTTAGCAAGTGCCACTGCAATATCGACAGGGCGGGAGTTATCAACACAGGAGCCCATATGCAAGATCGGAGGCAACGGACCGTTTAGTCCATTGGCTTCGCCAATTGCTGTGAGTACGGCTTTTAGTCCGTCGCCAGCATAATCAAGTGTTGCCTGCGGATCTAATAGACCATTGCGGGCAAAGGCACCAGCGCCGCACCCGGTAGCCAATACTAGAACATTACGGGCAATCAATTCTTTGGCAATTGCGACAAAATTTTGGTCGTGGCCAACTTTGATATTGCTACAGCCCGCAAATAACACTACACCCTGAATATTACCGTTGACTATATTGTCAACAAGTGGTTGCAACGGATCGTCGGCATTCAGTTTGGCCAAGGCGGCCACGATAGCCTCAGTTGAAAAACCTGCAACTACCTTACTGGTTTTTGAGGGGATATGTACAGGCTTATTGCGACGGCGTTTAAAAGCGGTAATTGCCAGCCTGATTATTTCGCGGGCCTTTTCGCTGGCATGTTCTTCATCAAATTCAATATGGGTTGCGCCCGGTATTTTGGCGATATCCATGGTGGTAATAAGCGGGGTTCCAAAACATTCAGCGACATTAGCTAACGAAGGATAGACACACTGATAGTCAACGATCATGGCATCAATTGCGCCTGTCAGAATAGGTAGTTCCTGCGAGACAGCGGTGGCGACAGTTGGTACACCATGCCGCATGAGAACTTCGCTGCCAGTGCAGCAGATGCCCATTAGCTGGATGCCCTGCTCTGCGCCGGCAGCCTTGGCCTCAGCTACAATTTCAGGTTCGCGGGCGGTAGCGACGATCATATCCGAAAGCACCGGATTGTGCCCATGAAGAGCAATGTTTACGGCCTTTTCCTTAATCACACCCATATTGGCTTCGCTAACTGTTGGCGTTGGAATACCGAAAAGAATATCGGCTAAGTCAGTTCCTAAGTGGCAGCCGGCGAAGTCTGCTATTGCTCCTTTAATACCGCCTAACAGTAAGTTTACCGGGTCAGCGTCCACCCCGAGGGTGGTACGATGCATGATCTCGGCGATAATGCTATCAATACCATACGGTGCTACCTTAAGTTCTTTCATCATGGCAACTCTGCCGGCAGTCACTGTGGTCACCGCCCAGGCGTTGGGGGTTTCGCGTTCGGAAAACTCATCTAGCGCTGCTTGGACTACATCTCCAGCCACTTCCAAGGTAGTGCGATTTTCTGTTGGAATGCCTAAACGCGTGGCCACGGCGGTTAGCTTAGCTGTTTCCTTGACACTGTAAGCGGGAGCCTCACCTTTAGATACTTTCTTGAGAACATGGGCCAAATGCTTAGCATGGCCGGAATGACTGGCTGCTCCGCCTGCGATCCCACGGATGAGGTTTCTGGCAACTATGGTATCGGCTCCGGCACCACAAATGCCGACATCCGGTCCGTCACCAAAGGGGTTAATCCGACAAGGCCCCTGCAGGCAATTGCGACAGCAGATGCCTGTTTCGCCAAAGCCGCATTGTGGCAGTTGACTTTGATAGCGGTCCCACACGGTAGATACATTACTTGTTTTGGCTACAGCCAACATTTCTTTTACGCTTGAGTCTAATGGTTCTTGGTTCTTCATGAACCTAATCATCTCCTCTACCATACTTTTGCATTATCTTGGCTATAGTTGTTTAATATTCCAGTCAATACATTTTATTCCTGCCAATATAGTTGAGTTTATTGCAGTTTTGGACACAAAATATTTCACTACTATTTTTAAATGTAGGGTCATTATTCTGTGGTGCTTTTTCATAGTTTTACTTGAGTACAACCACGGGGGATGGTAACCTAGAAGCAGGACGTAATTGTGCATAATTCAAGACTAGGTAAGGCTGATTTGTGCGTCAACCTGCGCGCCCGGCGAGTGCAGAATTTGGAAGGGTAAAACATATGTCTATAAATAAAGTAGTCAAGACTTCAGTGCGTAATTTGGTAGAATTTGTTCTGCGGTCAGGAGATTTGTCAGCAGCTTTTACCGGCAGTTCCCGCATGGTAGAAGGAAGTAAGATTCATCGTAAAATTCAACAAGCGCAAGGAGCCGAATATGAGTCGGAGGTAAGTTTATCAATAGTCGTTGAACAGCCTGAGGTGATATTACAGATCAGTGGCCGGGCTGATGGCATTATAACAACAAAAGATGATACAGGTCTTGTGCAGGTAACTGTTGATGAGATTAAGTCAGTTACAGAAGATCTTGACGAGATACAAGAAGACTATAACCCGCTCCACTGGGCGCAAGCCAAGTGTTACGCTTATGTGTATGCTATCCAGCAGGAGTTGCCAGAAATGGGTGTTCAAATTTCGTACTGTCAGGTCGAGACTTTAGAAATAAAGATTTTCAAAAAAGTGTATTCTATTGGTGAGCTAACAGATTTTTTTGATTCCTTGATAACTCAATATGCTCTGTGGGCAAAACGGCTGGGGGACTGGATAGAGGTTCGCAATGACTCGGCTCAATTGCTGCAATTTCCCTTTTCGGAATTTCGCCATAGTCAGCGGCAACTGGCGGTGGCCGTATATACAACAGTAACGAAAGGACATAAACTGTTTGCTCAGGCACCAACAGGTACAGGCAAGACTATGGCAACTATATTTCCTGCGGTTAAGGCCTTGGGGTTAGGACAGGTGGAGAAACTATTTTTTCTTACCGCCAAAACGGTAACCCGTGAGTTAGCAGAGGAGGCCTTTGCTCGGCTGCGGCAAGGAGGATTGCAGTGCAAAACCCTGACACTGACTGCCAAAGACAAAACCTGCTTTATGCCGGCGGCAGCCTGTACTCCGGAGGAGTGCCAGTATGCTAAAGGTTATTATGATCGTATTAACCTGGCGCTGAACGATTGTTGGCACCTGGAAGCCTTCACGCGTGAGACCATCGAACAGGTTGCTCGGGAGCACAGCCTGTGTCCCTTTGAATTATCCCTTGATTTAGCGTTGTGGGCGGACGTTATTATCTGTGACTATAATTATGTTTTTGATCCCCGGGTGTATCTGAAACGTTTCTTTTATGAAAATAATAACCCTTACTGTTTTTTGGTGGATGAAGCTCATAATCTTGTTGACCGGGCCAGAGACATGTTTTCAGCAGAAATAACCAAGCAGAGTTTTCTGGATCTAAAGAAAAGCATAAATCATGAGTTGCCCCGGCTTGCTAAAGCTGCAGGCAAAATAAACACATATATGTTGAAGGCTGGAAAGCTGTGTGTGGAAAAATCCGCAGTTGGTGAAGCGGACTATTGCGTAGAGAAGCTGTTGCCGACAGAGATTCTGCCACAACTTAGAAAGTTTATGGAGTTGGCTGAAAAGTGGTTGGCAAAAAATCAACAAACCAGTTTTCGCGAAGAAGTATTGGAACTATATTTCAAGGTCAATGCTTTTGTGCGGACTACTGAAATGTACGATGAGCGGTATGTGACGTATTATGAGAAGCTAGAAAAGGATGTAAAACTCAAGCTGTTTTGTGTTAATCCCTCAGAGCTGCTGCGGCAAGCGGTTAAACGGGGGAAGGCCGCGATTTTTTTCTCAGCTACACTAACCCCGCTTGCTTACTTTGCAGAAATTTTAGGCGGTGAGGAGGATGATGGCAAAATAGCGGTCCCTTCCCCATTTTCCCATGACAATCTAGGACTGTTAGTTGCCGATACCATTAGTACAACCTATAAAATGCGGGAACAAACCTATGATGCTATTGTCGATAGTATAACAGCGGCAATTGAGGCAAAAACGGGAAACTATCTAGTGTTTTTACCATCCTATCGATATATGGAGGAAGTTTGTCAACGCTTTTGCACAAGAAACCCGTCAATAAGGGTGATTCGACAAATGGGCGAGATGACCGAAGCGGAGCGGGCTGAGTTTTTGCAACACTTTTCTAGTGACAACGCAGCTACTCTTGTGGGTTTCGCCGTACTGGGAGGAGTATTCGGTGAAGGAATTGACCTGACTGGCGAGCGCCTTGTTGGAGCCATTGTCATTGGTGTCGGTCTACCGAAGATTTGCCTGGAACGGGAAATCGTCAGGCAGTGGTTTGATAAAGAAAACCGTCAGGGGTTTGAGTATGCCTATGTCTATCCAGGAATGAACAAGGTCTTACAAGCCGCCGGGCGGGTCATTCGTACTGAGCAGGATCGGGGACTGGTAGTCTTAATTGATGCTCGATTTTCCCAGCAAAGGTATCGGCGGCTATTTCCACCAGAATGGCAGGGCGCGGCAACTACCAAAAGTGTTACTAGTATTGCGGATAAGGCAAAACGATTTTGGTCTTGACGTAAAATGTTTACAAGGAAGCTCAATTATGTTAGCCTTTTGACAAAATTCAAAGGTTAGTAATAAAAGCTGGATAGGATTAGTAGTACAAAGTGCCTAATTCCGATATACTGGAATTAGGCACTTTGCCGTTAGGTATTACAACATTTCCCTGTGATTACGTTATTCCAAGGCGCGACCGGCATTCTCGGCCATAGCCAGGAGTTCTGGTTGGCTGTTTATAGCATCGGCTGGTCCCAATTCGCCGCCTACAATATTTTGAACGAGCACCATCTTGAAAAAGCCGCCAAGCCAATGATTGAGGTAATCGGTTAATGATTGAAATACCGCCGCAGGTGCGCCACTGGCGGTTACTGTGATATATTTTTTCCCTGGCAAATGATAAATATGGTAATTCTCACCTAGGAATGGATACCAGCGGTCAAAAAAGAGCTTCATTTGCCCGCTCATTTGTCCCATAAATACCGGCGTTCCAAATATCAGGCAGTCGGCTTCGATAATTTTGGTATAGAGTTTTTGCATATCATCTTTAATTGCACAGTACTCAAATTTGCCGCTCTTACACGCGTAGCAAGCAGTGCACTCGGAAATTTTTAGGCTAGCGAGGTTGATTATCTCTATTTCGTGCCCAGCGCTAGCGGCTCCTTTACAGACAGCATTGATCATGGCGGTTGAATTGCCATTCCTGGGACTGCCGAGAAATGCTAATACTTTCAAATGTAATTCCTCCTGTCGTTTTCCAATGATTTCAGGGCAGAGGCTCTGCCCTAGTGGGATAATAGACAAATATTCCCTATACATACAATACTGCGTTTTTTGATAATTAGTCAAGTAACTGGAGCGTATTTAGATGAGTGAACCTGCAGGCAGGCTGTAAATATAATAGCTAGATGAAAAAGAGGATTTTGTATTCGAATCGAGTAATTTAAAGGATTATGTTGTTTTAAGATTTTTTTAGCAGAAGGAGCCATAAACATGAAAGTAAAAACAAAAATAATAGCTGGTTATGCACTAACATCGTTTCTTATTCTGGTAATCACTGCTGTTTCTTTATATGGGTTAAGTCAAATCAGGGAAAATTATCAGGATATAATAGATGAATCGGATACTACAGTCATAACTTTACGTGAAATCCAATATTACTTTACAGGGCAAGCCAATGATGAGCGTGGTTTCTTGCTAAAAGGCAGTCCTGAGTTCAAGAATGAAATTCAACAGAAATCTGATAACGTAAAGCAGAGCATTAATAAATTAAAGCCGTTAATGAATCTTCCCAGAGAAAAGGAAGTGCTAGTTCAGCTTGACGAAACGCACACAAAATTCACCAACATTAATTTGCAAGTTATAAATCTCTATAATCAAGGTAAAACCCAAGAAGCACAGCAACTTTCTTTTAACGAAGGGCGGAAACTTCGAAAAGACCTGGAAACTAGCTTTAATGAATTAATAAAAATGCAGGAACAAGAAGCTGCTGTCAGTAGAAATAACGCCGATACATATTCCAACCGCATCAATTTTATAGTTTTCATAACATCGGTATTACTGGTTATCCTAGCGATAACGTTGGGAGTGATGCTTTCACGCAACATTGTAAATCCGATTACGAGGATTACCGAAGATATGAAGAGCAGCAATTTGAATTTTGCCGAAATGGTAACAACTAACGATGAAGTAGGAACTCTTACCAGGGAATTTGGGAATATGGTCACAAAGCTTCGAAAAATGGTATTAAGTATCCAAACTACAGCGGATCAGGTCGCAGCCTCGTCAGAGCAATTGACCGCCAGTGCCGAACAGTCTGCAATGGCGGCAAACCAGGTAGCGACAGCAATTTCAGAGGTCACAAGCGGGGCGGAGAAACAGCTTTCTTCTGTTGATAATACTAGAACGACAGTTAATCAGATGAATACTAGCATTCAACAAGTTGCGTCAAAAACTAATATTGTATTAGATAGTTCAAATAGAGCGGCAAAGGCTGCCAATGATGGTCTTGGTATAGTAGAAAAAGCTACATATCAGATGAACCATATTGATAAAACCGTAAACGATTCTTCAATTGTCGTTATTAGGTTAGGGGAACGTTCAAACGAAATCGGACAAATTGTTGATACAATCTCTGCAATCGCAAGCCAAACCAATCTGCTTGCTTTAAATGCAGCCATCGAAGCTGCACGAGCAGGAGAACAAGGTAAGGGTTTTTCAGTTGTGGCAGAAGAGGTTAGGAAACTAGCAGAGCAATCGCAGGATGCGGCGATGCAAATTGCTGTCTTGATTGGGGAAATTCAGTCGGAAACTAGTAGTGCAGTAATTGCAATGAATGAGGGCACAAAAGAGGTTAAGGCGGGAACCGAGGTAGTTTCATCTGCTGGGCAATCTTTTAGACAGATTGCAACACTTGTTAGTGAGGTTTATAGTCAGGTTAATGAGATTTCGGCATCAATGCAACAATTGGCTGATGGTAGCCAACAAATTGTTGCCTCAGTAGAACAAATGGAAAGTGTCTCCAGGGATACAGTGGGACAGACTCAAACCGTATCCGCGTCTACCGAAGAGCAATCCGCTTCCATGGAAGAAATCGCTGCCAGCAGTCAAAGCCTTGCTAAGATGGCAGAGCAGCTTAAAGAAATAATCCATGAATTTAATGTCTAATGACGAATATGATGTCGAACTGTTAAAATGGTGGAATTGGAAGGAAGAGGATTAATGGATAGCGTCGATACTATATTAAAAAACAGTGAGTATGACTATGAATTTATTTTCCATGAAAACCCCATTTTTTCAGCGCAAGAGGGTGCTGACTATTTTAAGATCGAACTAGGACAAACAGCGCCTACGTTAATTATAAAAGCGGATAACAGTTTCTTAGCATTAATTATTTCAGGCAACCGCAACCGTGTAGATTTTAAGCACATAGCAAAAATAGTAGGATGCCAGCATACCCGGATGGCAAGTAAAAGTGAAGTAAAGGAAATAACAGGTTTCGATGTGGGTAGTGTTCCTATGATTGGTATTTCGTTACCTTTTATTTTGGACAGGAAACTTTTTAATTATCCTTTTGTATATGGCGGTTCAGGCCAAGCGACTCGGACTCTAAAAATTGACCCAATTGCCTTGCAACAGTTAAATCAAGTTGTAGCGCTTATGGGTTAAGTAAACTATGATAGCAGATGTTCATCACGCGAATACAGTCGTTATTGTTTTACATGAAATCTATGGAATTAATAAACACATCAGTGGAGTATGTGAAAAGACTTCAAAACATGGGATGGACAGTATTGCTCCTGACATGCTTAATGGTAGAGCGCCATTTAGTTATGACCAAGAAATGCTAGCATATAATTACTTTATAGGTAGTGTTGGGTTTGAGAATGCGTTCCAGCAAGTAAAATCAGTGCTGCATACTGCACGAGCCAATTATGAAAAAGTGTATGTGTTGGGTTATAGTGTGGGGGCTACACTTGCTTGGTTGTGTAGCGAAACAGGCTTGTGCGATTTAGCTATTGGATTCTATGGTTCAAGAATACGCGACCATCTAGAGATAAAGCCTACCTGTCCTGTCTTATTGTTTTTTCCTACGGAAGAAAAAGCTTTTGATGTGGACGACTTGATTGTACGTTTAAGTAACTTTGATACTATCCAAATTGCGAAATTAGATGGTCACCATGGTTTTGCTGATCCATATTCGCGAAGGCATAATAAAAAATCGTCAAGGAAGGCCTGTCGGGAAATAATTTCATTTATAAAAAAGGATAGAACTTGAATGAACAGACCTCACTATAATACTGGTAGGTCTGTTTAATTTTATACTTGACCTTAACATTAATGTCATACTTTATAAT
>Ga0316602_10000937_pt1 | contig 10787 bp, 20 predicted proteins | sample OWC_soil_day10_C_FD_203103 | JGI IMG/M metagenome (GOLD analysis project Ga0316602, IMG submission 203103) | Wetland soil microbial communities from Old Woman Creek delta, Ohio, United States - OWC_soil_day10_CT | ecosystem: Environmental > Terrestrial > Soil > Wetlands | place: USA: Ohio... | reverse complement strand
CAAACTTAGCAAGCCGTAAAAGTTCTACCGACATAGCCCAGTTATCTTCATCGCAAGAATTATAATCGTCCGCTTTATCATCTGTATTTAATACAAGAACGTCATATTTTTGCTGCTCTATGGCATTAAGTAAATCAATCCCTTTTGGTACAGTATGTTCTATCTTGGCTATCACATCATTCATGGTCTATACAAGGCGATTCGCAATCAAGATTATTATGTTTGCAGTCACCGCAACTTTTGTCCTCATTTACTCTGTAATTAACCATTTCGCAGCCAAGTTTGTGTATTCGAGACCATGTATTACCGTGATTTCTTACTTCGCCACCGCATATAGGGCAAGGGACTCTATACCTCAATGTTTTTGCAGACCATAGTTTTAATTGTTCTTTAAGCAATCCATTCTCGGCCTCTAATTCCTCAATGCGTTGCGCTGCGTAAAGAAATATTCCGCTTTCGCCATCTGTTTCGTCATAACCAATACGCAGTAAATCCTTTATTTTAGCGTTCATTTCGGGGTATGTCTTAATCACGCTATATCCCCTCCCGCAATTGCCTCTTCTCTAGTGTTAAAATCGTCATTATCCCAAATACCATCTTTTCTATCATTAAATGTCCAATTCATATTTTGTTGGATTCCATTACTCATTAGCTACTTTGCTAAGTCTTTGCCGCATACAATCCACTTAACTCCGTCCTTGAAATAGGCAATGTCGTTTATATCTTTCTCGACACTACCCTGGTCTATGTGGTCAAATAAAGAACCTCTGAATACCAGCGAAACACGCCAGATTCCGTCATTATCATAAACAATTCGAAGAACCGTTCCATCAGATACTGCTAAGTAATCTCCTTCAGAATCAAAACGGCTAAATTCTTCGCAAATATGTCCATCAATTTCGATTAAGTCATCAGATTCACCGTAAATTTTAATCATCTTCTTGCACCTCCAACAGATTTGGTCAACATTTCCCTTCTATAGCTACCCAGCATTTAGGGTTTTGTACTCCATTGGTTGAACAATACTCAAGCTTGCAATCCTTGCATTTCGTTCTAGATTCAATATTTCGGTACTCACGCTCCCATTGGTGAATAATTTGACGTAAGCGGTTCGGCTTTTTCTTCCACCCTCTAAGGTGTGTTTCATACCATAATCGCATATTAGCTTTTTCAGGGCATGTATTCACTCGATCACAGTTGTCACTGTCCGCACATTTTCGGTGATGATTCTTACATTTTCTAGCCGATCCGCAAGGGGCTATCTTTCTACCATTTTCCCTCGTGTATTGGAAGAAACCAAAACGCAAGCGATTTATTCCATATTCAGCAAACTCTTTAAAATTTGTACTCATCCTCAACGCTCCCTCATTATCCCTCAAGTTTTGCCGTGGTTTTTGTTTCTTGCACTCCATTAACTCTGGAGTGGTATATGTGTCCCCAATTACTTCCATTTGTGATAAGTGCCATAAATTATGTATAATGTTACCATTTGGATAAAAATAACTAGACGCGCACCTTAATATATAATTCATAACGTTAGGTCCTTCACTCGGTCCACATTTTCCCCATACTTCTATAACTTCACCTATAAGTGGGTCAGGAAACATACTATTCCATTTAATAATGCTATGCGGAAATATTTCATTTCCTTTGCTATCCAGCATGCCTGTCCATTGTATTAATTCAAACGAATGCATGTCACGCCATTGTTCATCCCTTGCTAATCGTTTAGTAAGCGGAAAACATAAAATCATATCTCGAATAAAATCTATCCCTTTAACCTCGCACATTTGTTTGTTGATCTTATCCCATGCTCTAAATTTTATTTCCCTATTCATATCATTACGATAGTGTGTATACTACCAATTACTTCGATTTCATCAACATCGTTAAAAAATAAATTCTCACACCATGATTCGTTTTGTAAATGTCTCATTTTGTAACAAGCTTCTTCTTCGCACCACTCTACAACACGTTTTCTATCGTCATATTCGGAGATTACAATATCGTCTTCATATATTTCCTTGGTTTTAATGTCTTGTCGGCCAATATATTCGCCGACTGTTTTTGGGTCAATCTCATAACAGTCGTATGATTTTTTCTCATCAGCAACATGAATAAACCATCTTCCTTGAGCCTGATAAATGTATCCATATGCCCACGCACCATTACTAATTTGTCTACCGCGAAACTTTATTTTTCTTGCCACTCACTCCACCACTTTCTTGATTTTTTCGGATACTTCATTTAATAAGGGGTCAATTTTTTTGATAAGTGGGGAAAGTTCCTGAAATGCTTGTACTATATTGCATAATTCTAAGTCTTTCTGCCAATTCCGCATTTAGTTACCTCCTGTAGTGTCTTGTTGTTGGTATTCTGCAGTACAATCGAGATCACCGGGGAAGAGGTGCTTGGGATCAGGGATTAAGATTCGCAAGGTGGGATTATTATCTGAGCCGGTGCGATGCACGACCTTTAAAGGAAGAGAGATTATACCGTTTATATAATCGTTGTCATTAAATCGTTTGCCGTCTTTGATTAAAAGGTAGACTTGGGCAAAAATATGCTGACAGACATCTTCGGGCAGTGGAAATCGAATTTCGAGTTCGGGATGCTGCTCTAATTCTGTAATGCCATGAGTGTGAATATCGGCTTGGTGCTTATGATAGTGAATTATATAGTTGTGCTTTTTAATAAGCTTTTTTTCTTTGTCCGGGTAACACGCAAGTGCACGGTCGGTAATTTTATTTGCTATTTTTTTTAGTAACGACATAAAATTGCACCTTCTTTTTTCGCTAAAAGTGTTTGTTTAATTAAATTAATGCTTTTTTATTAACGAATAGTGTAATTAAAGGGCAGACTACGCCCATTTAGACTTTTTAATCAATATCCTATGTGTTTTAATATATTGTTTATATTAATTAGTGTCTGGTTCTGGTAATAAGTTTTCAATACGTTGAAGATGTTCCATAGGCATTAATTTGTTGATTTTATTAAGTCTTAGAAAATAACTTATTTTTTGTTCTTCGGTAAGGCTTTTAATTTCTGCTATGTTAATATGATAATTACAAAAATGATGTTGATCTTCTTTGCATAATTCACTAAAATATAAACCTTTGTAACAAAAACGATCTTCATAAAAATCGAAGATAGCACGAAGACGTTCTTTCCCGTATAGTATTTCGCGATTAATATCATTGTTGTCATAAGTTATAAAAATGAATTTATCGATATCCATGTTTTTAAAGATAGTATCTATTAAGTAAAGTTTATCTTGTTTGCTCCAAACGTATTCAGATTGATATTTAGGGTTTAAATTTATTTCTGATGAATATACCATGCGAAATAATAAGCCAATTGTGCTTTGAAAGAAGTTTAATTTTAATTCAGGGTTTTGAATGAGTGATGGAGATTCATGATTGTTTAATTGTCGAATATCAAGCCATTTTACATATTTAAGACGCATGCCTTGATAATTTGTTCGAAGGTTTTTATGGGTTATACCGTAGATCTTATTATCACAATGAATCTCGGTGATAATAACATTTTGATAATCTCCGTAATTAACTTTGTCTCCTATATAGAAAAAATATGTTGGTTCAGGAATTAAATGAGCCAATCTAAATATGTCTAAAAAGTTGTTAGTTCTTTTCATTCTTTTTGATAAGTCAACCATGGCTTTTGTTTTTATTGTTTTTTCTTTTTGCATTTTAGGTTCTTTTTTAGATTTTGTTGTTGATTTATCAATAAAAGATTCTGCTGCATTTTGAGCTTCTTCTATTGAATTAAAGATTTGTTTGTCTTTATAAATTTCTAGAGTGGGCGTTTTTATTTCAAAAATATATTTTTGTTCTGCAGCTAAATAATATATACATAAATTATGTTTTTTCTTTCTTCCGAACGAGATTGCTTTTTTAAGAAGGTTTTCCCTTTCCATGTTTTTAAATGAATGCCATAACATAAAGCCGAAGCTCCCTTAATCGTTTTTATTTTTATATTCTTTGACATATTTATAGAAAGTTGTACGCTTGTAGCCGCTTTGTCGGATGGCTTCGGCAGCAGTAATTCGGCGGCACTTCCAGGCTTCGTAAGCTTTTTTAAATTCAGGAGTTATACGGCTTTTTTTTCTACCATAGGGGCGACCTTTAGAGATTGTATTGGCAATGCCTTGGAGTTGATTGCGGTGATGCTTTTTTTGTTCAAGTACCGCAAAGTATTTTAAAAACGCGTAAAAGTGTGCTTCTAAAAGTTTTCCAGCAGCATTTTTGAAGTTACGGCTATCTAAAAGCTCGGATTGATCTAAGACTACGATGTCTGCACCAATGGTGTACGTTATCTCTTGCCATTCGGTTTGGATTATTGAATAGGTTTTGCCGAGGTAAGTTAATGTTGGCAAATATAATAGGTCACCAGATTTTAATTGGTCCTTTAAAGCGTAATATCGTAATTGGTCAGACCGTTTATTCGCAGTATCAATGTAGATGAATTGTGATTGAATACCAAGGGTATTAAGTTGCTCTATCTGCATATTTAAAGTTTTATCGTTAAGATAAGTCTGAATGTATGCTAGTTTCATTGCTTTTTCACCTTTTTAATTATTTAAACGCAATCGTAAAATGAAAGTGCTGCTGTATATTATTCCTCCCATTTTATGATCTCACAATTTTTAATATGCGGTAAATCACGAAAATCTTGCATTAAGATTTCAGGGCTGTATTGGGTCGTTTTTAAGGCTTGGGCTGCTTGTATAAACTGAGCATGAGTAAAGACAAGAGTTAAGCCTGGCGGAAGATTAGCTAAGGAAACTATAAACGCTTTTGTTCTAGTAATGAACATTGAAAAGGATTCAGCTCCAGGACCATCAATGTAGTCTTGATCAAGGTGTTCCCAGTAGGCAGATACACGCCCTCTTCTATCCGCTGAAGATGTATTAATACATGTTGATGGATCTAAATATGTAAATTCCCTGGTATCTTCCCATGTTTGATGGGGAACGTCTGGGAAACGAATTAGTGTGGGTAATGCCGTTTGTACGGCGCGGAGATATGGAGAAATTATGATTTGGCTCGGTGTATGAGGAATGATTTTACTTACTTCTTTAGCTTGATTATGCCCTTTTTCAGTTAATGGAATAATTGTATGGTCTTCGGTTACGGCTCCGGCATTAGCGGTACTCTCGCCATGACGAATTAACCAAATTTCTCTTGTAGTCTTATTCAAGTTTCAAATCACTTCCTTCTATGTATATTATACTATGTTTATTCGGAAATGTCCTTGTTTTGGCGAACATTTTTCAGTGATTTGCGTTTTTATTTGCATTTTTTATTAATTTTTTACGCTTTTCGCGTATGAAAAATCGTAAAAACCAAAATGAGGTGTGCTGTATATGTGATTTCGCTCCATTTTTTGTAAGAAATACTGACAGGTTTTCTTTTATACATAAGGTCTCTTTTGTTTGTAATATGTATATGAAAAATCGTAAAAATAAATATGAATGACTCCTTTATCCACCTGGGATGAGATAGGTTTTTAGGGAGAAATTGTAACAAAACTGTAACAATTATTGATTATGCTCATAATAAAGATTTTTAAATTGTTAGGAGTGAATTGTCATGAGAAAATCATTGCGTAGAAAGATCGTTAGCGGGTTGGTTATGGGGAGTATGGTTTTAGCTATGGGCACAATGGCGTTTGCAGCGGATTCAACGGATACTCTGCCACCAATGCCTCAGCAAATGGGTCAAGGTGGTCCGGGAGGTCCCGGCGGCGGTCCTGGAGGGGATTTTGCTAAAATGGCGGATAATGCACTGACTCGGCTTGTTGATCAGGGCACAATTACTGCCAGCCAAAAAGAAGAACTAGTTGCGTTCTTTAAGGCGAAAGATGACGAACGTCGAGCTGAAATGAAGACTAAGCAAGATAAACAGCATCATGATATGTTGAAAGAAATTCAGGATGCCGCAGGACTGTCCGGCGATCAGGCGAAAGCCGTTGATGATGCGCTCCGTCCTCCGATGCCACCACAAGGAACACCGGGGCAGCAGCCACCGGCTCCACCACAAGCACAATAAACAAAAACATCCCATCGTCTAACATAGGCGATGGGATGTTTTTTTGTTCAATATTTAATTACATAAGTAGTCAATTGGTTCCGTTGTGACGGACAACGGAATGTTCCTAAATAAAAGGTTTTCTTGCTCTTCAAGATTTTTGTCTTCTTTGAGGGCTTCTTGCATGAAACGCGATTTTTCTGTTTCTAATCTAGTAATTTCTTCTGTTAAGAAGTTAAGTCTATTTTTAGTCTCTTCAATTTCAGTATTTAAGGATAGAATATCCGCTTCGTTTTTTTCTACAGCCCATTGACGTGAGATTTTGTTTTGAACTTGATCCGCTTTTAGTTTTTTAATATGCGCAAGTTGCTTTGTAACAACGTCTTTAGTAACTTCAGGAAGAAATTTACCAAATTGCAAAAGGTATAAGGTTATAACTACATTGCCTTTTAAGACAAAGAAAAGCTGATGATCTTTATGAACATAAAATTCAGTTTCGTGACGCTGGTATACTTTTTTTGAGCTTTTAAAGGCTTTACATATGTTGTTGTAAATTATTTCTCTTTCTTCAGTATTCTTTTTGTCAAATGGTTCGCTACTGCCCATTATTCGTTCTTTCCATCGGTCATAGGCATGTCTGGTAATAACTAATGGTTTCTCGCTTTTAAGATTAATTGCGGTTTCTATATTGAGATGTTCTAGTAAAAGTTTGTCACATTCAATAGAAATTTTATTTTTCCATTCTTGGCGTTTTTTCTTGTCGATTATTTTCCGACGGAGATCAAGATAGTCTGAGTAAAGGAATGGCCTTTCAGTCCGAAGATTCCGAGTTACGGTTTGCTTTCCTTCTGTTGTAAGAGGCTCATATATATAATATTTCACATTTCGTTCTTTATTAGCGAAAAATAGAGACCAACCATCTTCAGCTTCGGCTATATTATAAGCGAAAAAGTTCGAACTAAATTTATTTCTAAGACTTTGAAGTGCTTTACCAAATTCAAGCTGTTTTTTTATTAGATCGGTGATTTCATCGTCGAGAAAGCCCATTTGTTTCGCTTCTTGGATTGCTTTTTTTATAGCGGCATGTTTGTTGTAAGATTCGTTGAATTGCTCTGTCTCAGCTTTTGAGAGCTGATGAACTCTGTCTGTTGGGATCGTCATTAGATTAGTCCTCCTGTTTTTATGTCTTATGGCATTATTGTGTATGAAGAAATTTTACGCTCAATCTCGGTCAATATTTTTATAGCATCTGTTAATATGGTTGAGTATTTTAATTGATTGCTTTTAAATGAACTTATAAGATATTTACATTCTTGACTCAGTTTGTTTAAATCGTTTGCTTAAATTGTTATGCTTATTTTATTGAAATCTTCTATAATGTCTACTAAGAAGTCAATATTTTGAAGTAACTTAGGGTCAGTTAACGAAGTTGGGCAATTGAAAATAGTAATCTGCATTTCTTTTGTAATGTTTACGGAAATTTTTAGAAGAACTGATAGTTCTTTTGTAAAATTAATGTTTACTGGGGTTGTTGGCATAAAATTGGCCTCTTTTCTTTATTGATGGTTTTTATAAGGTAATCCAGCGGTTAGCAATATAAATATTATTCATCTCATGGTAATTTAAAGGGTGAGACGATAAAGTGGGCTTCGATGTTGACGGGTTTAAATTCGCCGGTAAGGGGATCTTTGATGTCAATTTTTGCAACATGATTATCGTGGTCATAGCTGAAGCCGCGGCTTTCACTGAAGAATTCAGGCTTGCCAGTGGCAGAAATAAGATAAGTGTAGGTGACTTTATTCCTCTCTCTTTGCGCGATTTCTCTAAGTTGTTCAAGATGTGTTAGATCAGGTTTTTTATTGGGTTGTGTAATTTTATCATTTGGCGATGATTCTTTTGTCTTTTGGGATAATTCAATAATTTCATTATGTACTGTTTTATAACTTTGATATGTTTTTATATCTATCCAAATGTTTGCTGCTATGGCTACAAAATATATTACCCCAAATATAATGTAAAATCGTTTCATTTTCCTTCCTTTCTTTTGTTGAATTTATAATGTAGCGTCATATTGCATTTGAATTACTGAGGTTGGAATAATTAAAAAATCTTAATCGTCTTCTATGATTTCAGTTTCAGTATTGCAATTACCCATGGTCATGGTGAGTTTGTATTCCCCGGCGTGGCCTTCGGGATAAGTGGCAATGTTAACCGATTGCAGGGCGGAGCCATATTTATCATAGGTGCATTTGAAAAGGCGCTGAGCGGTTTTGTCGGGAATCTTGTCAATATCATAGGTTACAACGACGTTATTCCAGGTGTATTGAGTGGTAATCGCAGCACTCGGATGGTAAGTAGTAGTTTCTATTGACTTACCGGCATACATTAATAGACAGGTAGTATTAATTTTTTCTAAGATATAGCTTAAAATGCTTATAAGTAGCAGTATCGTAAAACATAGGAGAGAACGTGTTATTACATCAAGATTAGAAAAAAAACTTATGAAAAGTCCTACAAGTGATAAAATAAAAATTATTGACAATATGAATGTACTCATTAGCCATCTCCTTGAAATTTATTAATAACTTTATTGTCTTTGTAAAATTATCATAAGTATTATAATTACGGTTAATGTGAAAATAGATTGTGCTTTTCTATATAAATTTTCATATTATGTCTTATTAATTAAGATAGTTTCATTTTATGCGCAAAAATAATTGAAATACTCTACTTATAAGGCACAACATTTTCACTTTATGCCTTAACGCATAAATCATAACTAGCTTTTCCATTAGGTAATTGGATAACGAGAGAATACACTACGCTTATTAGTGCAATAATTATAAGTACTGCATAAATTATTTGAAGCATGATTAGTTCTCCTTATTTATCGAGAAATTCGGTTTTGATGTCTTTGTTCTTTAAGTGCATAGTGACTTGGTAACGGTCGTTATTGTCTTCGGAAATATCGATTGTTTCGAGGGTTGCGCCGTATTTTTCGAATTCGGCTTTGAAGATGTTTTTGGCTTTGGATTCTGATATTTTATCGTTGTCAAAAGTAACGGTGATGTCATTCCAGGTGTATTTACTGACAACGATAAAATCAAATTTAGGGTAAGTGCCATTGCTACGGTTTTTATCTTTTTGATGGTTAAATACAGTGTAACCTACAAAAGATCCGCAAGAAACTATTAAAAGAAAGAGCACAATTGTGGTTATGACGTTTTTTACGGTCATCTTCCTACTCCTTAGTGTTTTTGTAGAGGTAAATACTTATTTAATTGTCATTACTAGCCGCCTCTTTCTACAATCTGAACACCAACTACCATGTATGATATAAAAGGGCTTGGTGGTCCACTTGTGGCCGTTTTTACATTCCCACTGAAGTGGAGTGGTAACGTTTTTATATCCAGTAGATAAACATTTGCCGTCATGCGAGGCAGCTATTCTTTGCATGTCTTCGATGGTGTATTTGGGTTTATTGTTTTGCCGGGAACATTGAGGACACCACGAACCGGTTTTTACTGCTTTTGGAGGTAGTGACATTTGATGGTCATGTTCACATTGCCAGATTAAAGGTTCGCTTGTATTAATATAGGTGGTCGATAAGCATTTCCCGTTGTGAGCTGCGGCTAATTGGTGCATGTCGTCTATTGTTACTTGAGTCCTGTTTTGACGATGACATGCCGGGCACCAGGTGCCTCTTTTAACACTATTAGGTGTTGCGTCCCATTGGTGCTCTTGGGCACATTGCCAGGTTAATTTTTGATTGGTAGTGATATAGGTTTGTGATAGGCATTTACCGCCTCTAGAAGTGGCGATTTTTTGCATGTCTTCAATTGTTACTTTGGCCATGGGTAACTCCTTAGTATTTCGTTTTATGCTTGGTCTTCGTTTTTCCAAAAATCATAGCAAGTGGCGACAAAGACGTTCCCGCAAGTGCATTTATAATGAACCTGCGAATATAAACCGACGCCGCTTATGTTTTTTGTGCTTGTGCCGCACTTTGGGCAGGTTGGATATGCAGTATATTCTTGACCTTCGCTGCTTTTTACGATTTCATTATCATTTGACATGTAAGATCACCCTCTCTTGCTTTTTTAGGTAAAAGTTTTTTTTTGTTATTCCGTCTCGAACTGACAAGAGAAGTTGATCTGTTTTATCTATCTCGAACAATATCTGATTCTTTAAAGTTCTGGTCATGTTTTTTATTTAATGTAAAGTTTTTTCTTTTGTAGTTCCATCTTGAAATAACAAAGAAAGTTGACATGTTTTATTTTCCACTGCAATATTTAATTCTTTAAGATTTTGACCATATTTTTCGTATTGAGCTGCAAAAATATTCTCTGCGTCTTTGGGTTTAATTTTGTTAGAATTATAAGTGACAATCGTGTTGTTCCAATTGACTGTCGTGATTACTGTTATGTCTGTTTTGGGATAAAGTTCATATTCTTGTAAGCTATTCTCATATACTTTTGCGCCAATAATTCCCAATGTTGTAAAAGTTGTAATAACTATAATAAGTATAAAAATAGGATTAATATAAATGTTTTTATCCATAATTACCTCCAATTATTTTTTAGACAAAAGCTCTTTTTTTGTGGTTCCATCTTGAAAGGACAAGGTGACTTCATAATCATCGTTTTCACGTTGAATGGTCATTTCTTGAAGGACGGAGCCGTATCTTTCGAATTCATATTTAAAAATATTTTGTGCATGAGATTGCCGAACGTTATC
>Ga0316602_10000935_pt1 | contig 10798 bp, 11 predicted proteins | sample OWC_soil_day10_C_FD_203103 | JGI IMG/M metagenome (GOLD analysis project Ga0316602, IMG submission 203103) | Wetland soil microbial communities from Old Woman Creek delta, Ohio, United States - OWC_soil_day10_CT | ecosystem: Environmental > Terrestrial > Soil > Wetlands | place: USA: Ohio... | reverse complement strand
AACGACTCATACACCTCCTCATCTATACCAAATAATGTGCAGAAGACCTCGGCGTCATGGGGAATCTGGCACCCATGGTGGCAGGAGAATTGGGTGTGGCATGACGGAGATGATGACGATGACGATGACGATGGATATTGGGAAGATGAGGGATGGTGGGAATTTGACTGGAACGCATACAGTGCAAGTCTTTCGGCCTCTATGAGTATCATTCCGGATGAGAAAGACCCAACTGCTTCAGTTAAAGATATGAAAAGTGGATACGGAATCAATCAAGCTACAACTGCTCATGTCAGTACCAATCAATCATCAGCTGTGACGAATGCACAGACGGCATTGACTTATTTTCCAGAATTTAATTACCAGACCTATTGGAGGATGCTTGATCAGACTCAGTCTGGATATAATATAAAATTTGAATTTCCGAAAAATAAATTTTCAACTTATAAACGGCGGACACATTTCACTCCCATATGGATGCCAGACGGCAGATATACCCCGTATACATGGCTTTTTGACTGCTGGACCCCTGATGGTATGCTATCCATGAATCTAACTGACTCGGTGTATATTCATGGAAGTCTTTGGGACGATTGGCATATCGCTCCTGTAATGCCCTGATTGGCAGAAGGAAAGAGTGCACTGTTAACTTGGTGGTCTATTTTAAAATTAAAGAAAGAGGTGCAATTTCAATGAAGCTAAAACGTATCCTTGTAATCCTTAATATAGTATTGTTGTTGATTTCCCTGTTTGGAATGACTGCACTGGCTGCTGGAAGCGGTGATGTTGCTGGAGCCATTGAGAGCACATGGAATGATGCGTCCAGCCAAATAAAGACTGTTGTTAACAAGGTGGTATTTCCAGCTATTGACTTAATTTTGGCAGTCTTCTTTTTTGCTAAACTTGGAACTACATATTTTGATTATCGTAAGCATGGTCAGTTTGAATTTGCTGCTCCTGCTATTCTTTTTGCTTGCCTTGTTTTTACTTTAACATGTCCTTTATATATCTGGGGTATTTTAGGCATATAGGTAAAGGAACAGGGGGTGTCGCACTAAGTGCAAAGCTCCAATGAAACGCACTTGCATCTCTCTAAAATATTAATCTTTTATTACAAATAATTGAGGTTAATGGAAATATATGGTACAATCTAATTATGAGCATTGGGGGGGGATGTATTGGCTAAAAGAGAAAAGTCTATTTCTACAGAGGTATTACATAAAGAAATAGATTTAATACAAAGCTGTATAAACAGAATGGCGCAAAATTCTTTTTCTTGTAAGGGTTGGGCACTTACTTTGATAGCAGGAGTTAGTACTTTAATTCCTAAAAATGTTAATAAACTATATTTATTCATAATCATTTTATGTATTGATCTTTGCTTCTGGTGGCTAGATTCTTTTTATGTACTACAAGAAAAGAAGTATAGAGAAAAGTATTCTTGGGTTATAAAAAATCGGAAAGAAGGGAATATGCAATTTTTATATGATTTAAACCCAAATAATAAAAATACAATGATCACCCCTTTTGACAAATCTCAATTTTGCGTTGCCTTTTCACATACGTTGCTTCCAATGTATGGAGGTATCGTGATAATGATCTTGGGATTCATATTTTTCAATTGCTGGAGGTAAATTAAATTATGGGTAATAAAATTTTTATTTCTTACAAGTATTGGGACTTTAATGTTTCATCTGTTCCACGTTTTTCAGATAATAAGCCAAAAGCTAGAGATTATGTATCGTGGCTTGAAGACAAGTTCAAAAATCGAACAGAACATTACTTTAAAGGAGAATCGGATAATGAAGATTTGTCCGATCGTTCTGATGATTACATCTGGAGTAAATTAAAAGATAAAATATATGATAGTTCTATAACAATAGTTTTAATTTCTCCTGGAATGAAAGATCCTTACAAACACGAAAAATCACAATGGATACCTTGGGAAATATCTTACTCTATTAAAAAAACATTAAGAGAAGCCCATTATAGCCAAAGAAATGCTGTTCTAGCAGTTGTACTTCCAGATAAAAAGGGAAGTTACGACTACTATAGAAGTATGAGGTTATTCAATATATTAAAAAGGAACATTACAAATGGCTATATCCCGGTTGTTATTTGGGACGATTTTAAGTATGATTGTGATAGATATATTCAAAAGGCCTATAATATGCAACGTGACGTAACGGAGTCTCAATTATCAATAAGCATCTAATGCAAATTCCTTTTTCGTGTAAAAAAATGAAAAATGCAAATTCCGAAGAACCGACCTTTCATGGTATAATTAAATATGCGGTTAGAAAAATACAACACTAAAGATTATAACGAACTTGGTTAAACTTATTAACTGGTTTTACCATAGTTTTGAATTTTTTATTCCTGAAGATGATTCGGTCCGACTGCTAAGCCACCAATTGGAGGATTTCGTTTAGACAAAGTTTTATCTGACTTACTCTGCCAAAGGCAGAATTCCAGTGGTGGACCCTAAGACCATGTTCATGATATTAACCTATGACTGCTCACAAAACATTTATTCTTCCAGAAAAATAGAAAAAGCCTGTAAAAGAGACATAAACTTTATGTGACTTCTGTCCGGTCAGAAAGCTCAGGATCACAGTACCATTGCCAGGTTCCGCACGGGATTTTTCACTGATGCCTATGATGATTTATTCTATATAGATGGTCAGAAACTTAGTTGCCCTGGGGGAACTGGGCAAGGAGACGGTATTTGTTGACGGACAAAGTGCAGGCCTGTGCCACTAAATACACGTTTGTCTGGAAAAAGTCCGTAGGGAAATGGTAAGAAAAAATGTTTACCAAAATGACTGAAGCTGTGGATAAGGATAATTGGGAATACATGAAAAACTTTTCGGTTGAAAGATTCAACTGCAGCAAAGATTTTTAGAAAATATTTGATTTCCTGGAAGTAAGGGAAAATGCAAAGTTTAGAGTTAAATATGGCGAGAAATGAGGAGACTTGTTTTGAGAAAAGGACTGGGTTGGCTGCAGCTCTGGTCAACCACCTAGGCACGCTTCTATTTTCACCTAAGAACAACAAAATAGTGAATGTAGCAAAAGCGACAGTCCTAATGGAAATATGGGTAGACAGCAACTGGATAAGGATAAGCACAGAGAGTCAATTCTCCCTGTGCTTATCCTTCTAAAGTTGCCTGTCACTGTTACAGGACATCCATCATAAGCTGAAATATTTGTCTACTAGTTTCGGGATCACGGCACCTAAGCCTGTCAATTAATTCATCAGTAAAGCCTTGAGCAAACACTGTCGCAATTGGAGCAAGCAGAAACCGCTTTTTCAGCCTTAAGTTGAGTTCTTCCATAAATGGCTCGCCTACAATCTGAGAAATTTGGTTATAAAACTCCTTCAGTCGGAAGAAATCAATAACATCATCAATTATTTTTACTTGTTCTTTTACGAAACATTCAGTCGCATAAGCCTGTAGCTCGTCTTCAAGGAAAACTAGGAGCATATACAATTGCGTGTTATTATCCTGAAAGGATAATTTTTTTCTCTGCGCTTCATAAGTTTCTATTATCCGAAGGTAAAGAGGATGTGGATTATCTGGCTCAGTGCTGTCCTGTACATGAAGGCATAGACTCTGGAATTCACCGCACCCTATAAAGCCATCGTTAGCGGCTTCATAAGTAAGTATCGTACTGACTCCCTCGAAAAAAAGGGAGAGGTAGCAGTCCAGCAAATAGCCCTGTGTTCCAAGCCTCTGCCGGATCTGCTTGGCAAGCCTTAGTAGTGACAAGAGGGAGTCTCCAGAGTATTCAGCCTCCTGCTTTCCCAGGAAACAGGATTTGTGTTCAAAGATATTCATAGTATCCCGACCTTTCATAATGTGGTCGGGAATTTCCCGTATTATAAAAAGCGCATGCAAAGGCGGGGGTAAGTACACCCCATTTCCCATGCACACGCTTATTTTTTCAACTTGTGCCGCACCGACAGATGAAGTATAATAATCTTGTCGTGGTGCCACTTTGCGGTTGTGCTGGGTGCTCTATTCACCTTAGCGCAGGGTTGTTGTGTTGCGAGCACATCAGCCTGCCATGACGTTTTTTATTGTCGGGGAAACCCCGCCAATACCATGTAAACTCAGAAAAGATAAAATGTCAAGTCAATGCTTTCCGAATCGTTCGGAGGGCTTTTTTATTTAAAGAAATGGAAGATAATTAGATGTAAATTGACTTTAGTTGTATTGATAGGAGCCTGAAAGGGCTCTTTTTTTGGAGGTGATTCCATGTTCATATGGGACTTTGTAGCCGATACGGTGCTGGGTCAGATTCTTGACTGGATTTATGGTCAGATTATCGGATTTCTCGGAAATTTCTTTTCTGCCATGGGTGGTATGGGTGCAGATCTGTTTGAGATGAACTGGGTTAAGTCAATTGTGCTGTTTTTTGTTTACCTGTCTTGGTCGCTCTATGGTACTGGGCTAGTAGTGTCCATGTTTGAATGTGCGATTGAATATCAGTCCGGAAGAGGAAGTATCCGAGATACTGCTCTTAATGCTATTAAGGGCTTTATGGCGGTAGGACTGTTCTCTACAGTTCCGGTAGAGCTTTATAAGCTGTCTATTTCTCTGCAGAGCAGCCTGGCAACTGGCATAACCGGCTCTGGAAGCGGGTTAAACACTCTTGCAGGCAACATTATAAGCGAGCTTTCCGCAGCAGGCAGCCTTGAAAGTGCAGGCAGCCTTGGTGTTTTCGGCGGGCTGGGCATTATCACCAGCCCCATCATGATGCTATTTATCCTGATTATGATGGGCTATGCCGTAATCAAGGTGTTTTTTGCAAATCTTAAGCGCGGAGGAATCCTGATCATTCAGATTGCAGTGGGGAGTCTATATATGTTTTCTGTTCCCCGTGGATATATTGACGGTTTTACTGGCTGGTGTAAGCAGATTGTAGGTCTGTGTCTGACTGCTTTTCTGCAGGCAACCATTCTCATTGCTGGTCTGATGGTGATTAAGGATAATGCTCTGCTGGGGTTAGGTCTGATGCTGGCAGCAGGAGAAATTCCCCGGATTGCCGGAGCCTTCGGACTGGATACCAGTACGAAAGCCAACTTTATGAGTGCCGTCTATGCAGGGCAGACAGCCATGAATATCACAAAGACCATTGTAAAGGCGGTGGCAAAATGAAGCTGGTATATATCTGTTCCCCCTATGCAGGTGAGGTTGAACGAAATATAAGGTTTGCACAGGAAGCCTGCCGCTATGCCATCTCGCAAAACTGTGCCCCGGTGGCGGTGCATCTGATTTATCCGCAGCTGCTGGATGATATGGTTCCTAAAGAACGGAAAATTGGAATTCAAATGGGACTTCGGATACTCATTACATGTGAGGAATTATGGCTGTGCGGTTCCTGTATCAGCACCGGAATGTTTACGAGCTTAAAGAGGCCGAACAGCTGGGTATACCAGTTAGGAAAGTATCAGAAGAGGAGATTATGGAGCATAGAAAAATAAGAAAGGAATTTATGCCAGAGGAAGAGCCATCCACCGGAATACCATATTGATAAAGCCGTTAACTCTCGGCAGCCTATATGATGGACTGTAGCGATTCCATGTGTGGAGCATGTGCTCCGGGGAATCGCCTATTTACTAAATTTAGAAAGGAACAGGAGGAATACGCATGTACATCTATCCCGATAACTTAAAATCAAGGGCCACGCTCTGGTTGTGGCAGCTGCGGGATATTGGCATCATCGGAGTGGGGCTTTTAATATCTGTGTTTGCATTTGTGCAGCTGTGGCTTTTGCCACCTATTGTGATCACCGCCCTTTATGCCTTTTTAACAATACGTTTTAATGATATCAGTATCCTTGACTTTATTAAATATTCCTGCGCTTTCTTTTTAACGAAACAGCAGACCTACGAATGGGGGTATCCAAAATGAGTAAAGAACAGAAAAGTACAAGACAGCGTCAGGTCACCCGTCAACTGATTGGAACCAGAGAGGTGATGGATTATTGTCTTGAAACCTACAGGAGCGATCGTCTGGTATATTTTATGATTAAGCCCACAAATATTTCTGTTTTATCAGAAGAAAGTATATCAGCTCGTATATATGCGTTGATGACTGTTCTCAAAGGCTTTGCTGAGCTAGAGTTCCTTTGTCTCAATAGCCGAGAGAGCTACGAGGATAATAAGCGATTTTTGCGAAGCCGTATGGATCAGGAAGATAAACCGGCTGTGCGGAAGTTGTTGGAGTTGGATCTTGTTCATCTTGATCGTATACAGGTGCAGATGGCAACAGCGCGGGAATTCCTCGTCATCATACGGCTTTGTAACGAAAAGGAAAGCGAGGTTTTCCCTTATTTAAATCGCATAGAGAAAATCTTGCGGGAGCAGGGATTCATTGCACAACGAGCTAGCAAGGAAGATATTAAGCGATTACTGGCAGTCTATTTTGAACAGAATGTTACAACCGAAAAATTTGAGGATTATGACGGTGAGCGGTGGGTAATACTTGGTGATTAATATCTTAGTCTTGCATTGAATAAATAACCAAAACATGGTAAAATATCATATTAGGAATAGAGAAGGAAGGAGTGGATAGCTTGGATTATAAAGTAATACTTCAAAAGAGAGATGACTACGAACAAATTAAAGATTCACTCCCTGAAATAACGGTAAAAAGCTACGCACAGCAATTTGAACTACAATATACACATAATTCTACAGCGATTGAAGGGAACACACTTACCCTTCTGGAAACTAAGGTGGTATTGGAGGAAGGGCTGTCCGTAGGTGGAAAAAAACTTCGAGAAATTTATGAGGTCATTAATCATAACAAAGCCTATCAGTATGTAAAAGACTGTATCGCAGAAAAAAAGCCTTTGGACGAGCATATTATTAAGGACTTACATGCTATTTTAATGGAGAATATTATGATTGGAGGAATATATCGGAACGTAGATGTTTATATTTCTGGTGCCTCCCATACTCCGCCAAGCCCTAACGAGATGTATCGTCAGGTAAAAGCATTTTATATGGATTTGCAGGATAGAGCAATAGAAAATGTAATTGAGCTTGCGGCCTGGACTCATGCTGAGTTTGTGAGAATTCATCCGTTTGCTGATGGAAATGGAAGAACCTCCAGATTGATTATGAACTATCAGCTGATGGCTCATGGCTTTTTGCCAATATCTATCGCGAAGGAAAACCGTCTGGAATATTTTAATGTTCTGGAAGCTTATGCAGTTGAACGAGATATTACACCATTTTCCAATATGATTGCATCCCTAGAGGAAGAGCAGCTTGACCGCTATCTTGGAATGGCAATTTCACAGGAACAAACACAGCAACAACAACTTTAACTAGAAAGACCTCCAGTAATAATGGGGGTCTTTCTAGTTAACAATTTAATATTCTGCAACCGCAATCCGTCACTTTTTAGTGGCGGTTTTTTTGAGTGTGCCAAGCATGGCACTAATCTAGTCAGTGAAAGTCTGACCACGGGTATTTACCGCCAAGTGTAGCGGAGCGCAAGTTGGTGTCAGTAATGGCATAGATGAAGGAAGCGCATAGCAAAGTTCTTGAGCCTACGAACAGAAACTTGATAAGGCGATGAGGTGGGTAAGGCTGCTCAACAAGCCGAAGCCCAAAAGGTAAACGTAAACCGAAGTTGTAAATCAAGAGGTTGTGGAATGAAAGATTAGTGTCTTACCTTGGGAGACCCTACCCACACATTGAAAGATGTGGTCGAAAAAGGTTTAGGGAGGGAGTCAGATGATGTCATAGTAGGCGTAATAGCTGAAGGACTGAAACGATTTATAGTACAAATCGTTATTAAGAGAATGGTGCATAAACCAGAAATCAGATGGACGGGAAAAGTAGGAACGTAACCGAGGAAGACTGTCTATATCGAGAGAGGTGTTATGCATAAATTTTGTAATAATCAGAGGAGTAACAACGAATGGAATTAATAGATGTGATTACATCAAAAGAAAATCTAAACAGAGCCTATAAGAAAGTAGTGGCAAACAAAGGGGCAGGCGGAGTTGATGGAATGAAAGTCGAGGAACTTGGTGAATACATCAAGGAAAACAAAGATGAAATAGTCCAGTCAATTAGAAACCGAACCTATATGCCAAAGCCAGTACGTAGAGTTTATATCCCGAAAGATAATGGAAAAATGAGATCATTAGGAATTCCAACAGTCTTAGACAGAGTAGTACAACAAGCTGTTGCTCAGCCCATTATAGATATTTATGAAGAACTATTCAGTGAGTTTAGTTATGGGTTTAGACCAGGAAGAAGTTGTCATGATGCCATAAAACAAGCATTGGAGTATCTGAATGAGGGATATGAATGGGTAATAGATATTGATATAGAGCAGTTCTTTGATAAAGTAAATCATGACAAATTAATTCAAATTCTTAGAGAACAAGTAAATGACAGTACTACATTGAACCTGATTCGGAAATACCTGAAAGCGGGAGCAATGGAAAAAGGACTAGAGAAAGCTACAACAAGCGGTGTGCCACAGGGAGGTCCCCTTTCAGTTGTACTATCTAATGTATATCTTGATAAACTAGATAAGGAACTGGAGCAAAGAGGACTTCGTTTTACAAGGTATGCTGACGATACAATGGTGTTCACCAAAAGTGAGATGGCAGCCAATAGAGTGATGAAATCCATCACAGATTGGATAGAAAGAAAACTTTTTCTAAAGGTAAATGCAACCAAAACAAAAGTAGTCAGACCAACAAGAAGTAAATATCTTGGATTCACTTTTCTAAATCACGGTGGTGAATGGGAAGTAAAACCTACCACAGAAAAGAAAAAGAAGCTAAAGCAGAAATTGAGTGAATACCTCAAAAGAAACAAAGCTATGGCACGTCCACTTGCAGTAACCATTAAGCGAGTGAATGAAGTAGTCAGGGGATGGATTAATTACTTTAGAATTGGAATGATGAAAACGTTCATGCAAGAGTTTGGAGCATGGCTTAGGCACAAGATAAGAGTGATTGTTATAAAGCAATGGAAAACACCTAAGACAATATATAGAAATCTATGCTATCTCAATGAGAAGAATAAGAATGGATTCGACCATGAATCAATTTACAAAGTAGCAAATTCAAGGCTCGGTTGGTACAGACAAAGCGGAATGAATGTTGTGAACTTTATCATAAGTCCAGATTTGCTTGAAAATAAAATAAAGGACGGAGCTGGTTTGCTCAATCCTTTAAATTACTATCTAAGAAAAGTTGGAATATAAGTTGTAGAGCCGTATACGAGACCCGTACGTACGGTTCAATGAGAGGGAAATAATTCTTAGCAATTATTTCTCTACTCTATTTTAAATGAAACGAAAGGAGTTTGCCTATGTCGAAAAAAAGCAATCCTGATAGTATATCGCAAAAGGATATACGAATTCAGGTGTTTCTTGATATGATATCCCCCTCGGTAATCAAATTTAATACAGATCACTTTATCTGCGGCAACACTTACCGCTGTGTGTGGGCACTTCGCGAGTACCCAACCGCTACTGATGAACAGGCTATCCTACGTCATCTTGGTGAAAAGGACGGCGTGACGCTGCACCTCTATACCCGTCATGTTACCCCAGTAGAGGAAAAGAAAATCATCTCAAATGCTGCAAACAAAAACCGTATGCAAAGTACCAGTACGCAGGATTTACGGCAGACGGTCACAGCGGAAAGTAATCTGCAGGACGTTGCGACTATCGTAGCACAGATGCATCGGAGCCGGGAACCACTGCTTCATGTCGCTGTGTATATAGAGCTGACCTCACATGACTATGACCAGCTGAAGCTTTTGCAGACAGAGGTTTTGACCGAACTCATACGGAGCAAGCTTAACGTGGACCGCCTGATGCTGCGCCAACAGCAGGGATTCCAATGTGCCATGCCCTCTGGCTATAACGTGTTTGGAGATCAGTTTGAACGGGTGCTTCCTGCCAGCTCGGTCGCAAACTTGTATCCCTTTAATTACTCCGGCAAGACCGATCCCAACGGCTTCTACCTTGGTCGGGATAAATTCGGCAGTAACATACTGGCGGATTTTAACCGCCGTGCTGATGACAAAACCAATGCCAATATCCTCATTCTTGGAAATTCCGGTCAAGGCAAGAGCTACCTACTTAAGTTAATTTTATGTAACCTGCGGGAATCTGGCATGCACATCATTGGACTAGATCCCGAAATGGAGTACGAGGAACTGACCCTCAATCTCGGTGGCTGCTTCATTGACCTTATGTCTGGCGAATTCATTATCAATGTATTGGAGCCAAAAAGCTGGGATGAAACCGGCGACCCAAAGGATACAGAGGCACCCCAGGCATTCCAGCAGACCAGCAAGCTCAGTCAGCACATCAGTTTTTTAAAGGATTTTTTTCGTACCTATAAGGACTTTACCGACAGAGAAATTGACACAATTGAAATCATGCTGGGGAGGCTTTATGAAAAATGGGGTATCACCGATAGAAGCAATTTTGACCGTTTAAAGCATACGGATTACCCAGTTCTTTCTGATTTGTACGACTTTATCGAGGCAGAATACAAGAACTTCGATGAAAGTCACCGACAGCTCTATACAGCAGATTCTCTGCGGGAAATCTGTCTTGGACTTCATTCCATGTGCAAAGGAGCAGAGTCTAAGTTTTTCAACGGACATACCAACATCACCAGCAATGATTTTATAACCTTTGGTGTTAAGGGTGTGCTTAATGCCAGTAAAAATCTGCGAAACGCCTTACTGTTCAACGTGCTGTCCTATATGAGCAATGAGCTTTTAACCACTGGGAAC
>Ga0316602_10000930_pt1 | contig 10830 bp, 10 predicted proteins | sample OWC_soil_day10_C_FD_203103 | JGI IMG/M metagenome (GOLD analysis project Ga0316602, IMG submission 203103) | Wetland soil microbial communities from Old Woman Creek delta, Ohio, United States - OWC_soil_day10_CT | ecosystem: Environmental > Terrestrial > Soil > Wetlands | place: USA: Ohio... | reverse complement strand
GTTAATGACGCATCCACCGATAATACCGCAGAACTTATTGCAGATTTACAGCATTCATATAAATTCAAACTTTTAACTAATCAAGTAAATGTAAACCAAGTCGGTAGCCTTAATAGAGCTATTACAGAGTCAAGCAGCAACTTATTTATCATTCTAAATGCCGATGATGCTCTAATAAAATATGCTGTCAATACGATTATTAGGGTTTTCACACTCAATCAATCTGTAAGAATGGTGGGCGGTGATAGTATCCATTTTACAGAAAACCATATTTTAGAACACAATATAAACTTACCTGAGCACTTATCATATGAGCCAAAACCTAGTTTTTTTCATCCAGCAGATGCATTAAATTATCATAGCTTAAGTGACATCAATATGACGATGTCTGGTTGTTCCTTCCTACGTTCAGCCTGGGAGGCGGTTAACGGCTTTTGGGCCTTTGATAAACGAGTATGTTCTTACGATGACAGGGACTTCCAAATGCGAGTTAGCGCGCTGTTTGATGTGGCAGTTCTTAACGAACCTCTTGCCTTCTATCGAACAAATAGTTCTCAAGGTAAAGCATGTATATGAGCTTTTCAATATGAAAATACCCGGAGAACTTCTCCGGGTAACACTTTTTTATTGTTTAAAATATCTACCAAGTTCGATATTGGTAACGACTAACTCAGTTCATCCTTATTCGCTGTTTTTATTGCATAGGATATTGCTTCAAGCAGCTTTTCACCTCGATCTTCTACCTGCTTTAGACCTTTCTGTATGAGAGTCTCCTTTTCAGTATGATCAATTAGGTCAGTGGAAAGTAGATATTCTATTTTGTCTGCCAGATCTTCAGCACAACCAGCCTTGAAAAATATTACATCACTATCAATAAGCTCCTTATTCACTGGAATATCAGATAAAATCACCGGAACATTAAGCAGTAAAGCCTCCCGCGCAGCTGCCCCTCCTGGTGCGCCTTCAAATAAGGTTGGCTGTAAAAGAGCAGCTGCATTTCTCATGATATGCAGTTGCTCCCATTTGGGAATATACCCTAAAATGTAAATCTGTTTTTCCATTCCCATACTTTTGATTTTCTCTATTAGCTCACTAAAATACTCAGGAAAACGATAATCTGAAGTTTCGCCGGTGCAGACTATTGGAACTTCACAATTGCCTCGTTTCCTTAGTATTGCCAAAGCTTCAAAAGCAGTCAAATGATCTTTATGAATCCAAAATTGATTGGAAATGAGGAAGTATTTTGAGGGAATGCAGTATTTTTTACATACATCTTCCTCCTGCGTCAGCCAGCCTTCTGGTATTAGCTTTGTAGCCAATGGCAGTATAAATATCTTGCACGATGTATTAGGATAATATTTAAAAATATCTTCTTCAACTGACCTCGATGATACAATAACCGCCTTAGCTTGCAACAACATATCGGAAAAATACTGATCACGAGAGCTGATTTCATCTTGAGAAAAGAAATGAGGAAAATACTTATGCTGAAAATCATAAATATAGCCGACCCAGGGAATGGTAAATTGGTTTCCCAATAGTGCCATCGACGGTATAACCACCTCTATATTAAATTTATTTAAACAATCCAGCAAATTTCCATAAAATACGACTTGAATATTTTTATTGATCGTATTAAGCCACTGACCAAACGCGCTATTCGCCTTTTCAGCTTCTTTAATATTTTGTTTCTCAATAAGCAGATATATCTGAAGGTCATCTGTCTTAGCCTTTGACATCAACGCCTCAGCGCACAATTGTATAAATTCGCACCCGCCGTTCCAAGATACAAACCCATATCCCAATAGTGCAATTTTCATTTTATTCTCCTTGCGGGCGTTCCAACATAAGTGCCCTGTTCCAAAATATCCCTCACTACTGTAGCTCCAGCCCCGATAATAGTCTTGGAGCATATTTTAACACCGCCGATAATAGTCGCACCTCCACCGACAAAAACAAGCTCATCAATATTTACTTTACCCATTATCGTAGCATTCGGGCCAACAAAAGAATGTGATCCTATTTGAGTTTCATGCCCCACGACACTTGCATAACTAATAGATACATTTTCTCCGATAATTGCTTCTGCCCCAACCATCGCAAAATGTCCAATATATGATCCCTTCCCAATTATGCTCCTATATCCGATAAAAGCTCTGGGTGAAATAACCGAAATGATTTTTTCCTGCTCTATTTCCGCAAATTTTCTCTTTCTATTCAAATTATTACCGCTAGCTACTATACAGCTATATTGCTCTACCTCTTTTGGTATTTGTTTTACTATACTGAACCCTAATTTACTTTCACCCTCACGTGCATTGTCATCAACAAACAATATACAGCTAGCAGGATCATTAGCAAGTATCACGTCGGCAATATTATGACCATGTCCACCGCAGCCATAAATAACAAGCATCTTAGGTTTATCCTTCATTTTCCCATCCTCCCGCATATTGACTATGCCCTGGATTGTATAAACTGTCTGATACATGTACCGATGAACTCCACATCACTTTTTTCAAGCCCAGGCCAGCTTGGCAGATTGATCCCTCTTGAGCTAATATTCTCTGCTACAGCAAAACATCCGGATTTTTGCAGATACATAGGCATAGTATGCACTGGATAAAATACTGGTCTGGTTTCAATATTATCATTAGCCAAAAAATGGCGCAGTAAATCTCTTTGTGCAGGGTCCGAAGTAAGAATGGAACACATCCAATAGGAATGAAATACATCGCCTACTTCATCATGAAATTGTAGCGGTAAGCCTTGCAAGACTTCCTGATACTGCCTCGCAATATGCCGCTTCTTTTGCAAAATCTCATGAATCTGCTCTAACTGTGCCAGACCAATTGCCGCACAGATATTAGTCATTTGATAATTATAGCCGATCCTATCATGGTAATAATGACGTTTTTTCACTGCCCCTTGCCCTTTTAGCCGTACTGCTTTTTCGTATAAAATAGGGTCATTGGTAGCAACCATCCCGCCCTCTCCCGATGTTATGGTCTTGTTACCATAAAAACTAAAGGTAGAAATATTGCCAAAACCGCCTACATGGCGAGCTTTATAACGTGTACCTACCGCCTCCGCACAATCTTCTATTAAAAATAAATTGTATTCTCTAGCAAGAGCCTCCAATAAATCCATCTCTGCCGGATGCCCATATAAATGAACGGCAATAATACCACGAGTTTTAGAAGTTATCTTACGCCTAACGTCTTCAGGATCAATTTGCCATGTATTTTCAAGGGAGTCTGCAAAAACCGGAACTGCGCCAGTGTAGGTAATAGCATTAGCCGATGCAACATAGGTAAGGGTCGGTACAATAACTTCGTCCCCCGGTCCCACCCCTAGAGCAACTAAGGACAGATGCAGCGCCATAGTACCATTAACTACAGTAGTTGCATACTTAACGCCAATATACTCGGCAAATTTTTGTTCAAACTCATCAATATATTTACCTTGGGAGGATATCCAAGTGGAATCAAGACAATTCATTACATATTTAGTTTCATTGCCGAAAAGAAATGGTTTATAAACTGGAATGTTAGTCATATTGGCTTTCACCGGACTCTTTCCCACTGCCATTTTCCATCTCAGTCAGCTGTAACATTCTTCTCACATCTTGCGGGTGGGCAATTGAACAATCAAACAGATGGGCCATCAGTACGACTCGTTCAACAAGAGCACGATTTGTAGCCCATATTTTACGATTTTGGTCATACCAAATATTATCTTCAAGTCCAACCCGAATACCATCAGCCGCAATGACTCCCAAACCATTCATCGCTGTTTGACTGTTACCAATACCGCTTAAAGCAACATATGATTCTGGTGGCAATTCAGAAATAATTAATCCTGCGTGCAGTAAAGCAGCCTGGGCGCTTGCTATATTGCCAAGAATTATATTGAAATAAAAGGGAGGGTCGATTAATCCCTTAGATATCAAATACTTTGCATAATTGACCATTCCCAAATCGAAAACTTCCAGTTCGGGCTTAATACCTTTTTCTTTCATCATTTTAGCCAAATTCATAATTGTGTCAGGACTATTGACACTGGCTGTTTGAGAAAAATTAAGGGAGCTTAAAGTCAAGCTAGCCATATCTGGCTTAAGTTCACCATCTAAATTAAGCACCTCAGATCGTTTGCCAAAATCAGGATAATTTCTCCCACTTGTTGATACACATAGTATTAGTTCCGGATTTCTTTTTCTGATTCCAGCAATTATTTCAGCATATATGTCTTTTTTATATGTTGGTATTCCGTTGGTCTCTCTTGCATGCAAGTGCACTATCGATACGCCGAGTTTTGCACACTCAAGTACATCATCTATGATTTCTTGTACACTTATCGGTAAATGGGGATTCATTTCTTTGGTGGGTATCATCCCAGTTGGCACTAGATTAATGATTAATTTCTTCATAGTATGATCGCTACCCATCCTAGCCATAATCCAATACGTCCTCCTCCATTGCCCCTTATCACATTATTTTATTAATTCTGTTTATAAAATGTTACAAATAGCATGATTCAACCAAACCTGCTAGAACTCTTGAGGCTAAGATAGGAAAAGTCTCATCAAGTGCATACAATAATAAGAACAGAATAACCAGTGCTCACGGAGGTTAATCTAATTATGAGTATTTTATTTTAAACAAAACGTCATCTTGGGTATTTGATGAGTTTATTAATTCATTTGTAAATTCGGTTATCTGTATGTCACAAGGAATTTTTAATAACAGAGATATATTTACATGCCTAACTAATGAACATCAAAAAAATATAACTCTGTAAGAGGTACTGTACTGGCTTATGCTTATGCGGGTGAAATATCGAAAGTGGTTAAGTTGCTTTAACGATGAATTAGATTATATGAAATAAACCTGAATATTTTACCATATAACCTACAAACTCCAAACTCGATACTTTGTGCACTTATAAATTTTATCAAAGAAACTCAAATCACTCATGCTCTGGTGATTTCCGATAATTTTACTGACATTTGTTTTGAATTAGAGCAGCATGGAATTTCAGTTACACTGTTTAATGAGAATCCTAAATATGTAGATTTTATTTATTCACAAATTAAGCACAGAGCAACAAGTATTACACCTGTATTAATTAATTTTCCAAACCCCAATGGCACAAATGATGGATTTAAATGGTTTAAGGCAGGAACCAGATTTCCGTTGGAAATGGTAATCGTGTTTAATCAGTTTGTTCATGGAAATCAAATTGAGTTTGACGTATTATTAAAAAAATTAAAATTATTTACCATCAGATATGCGGCTATCGAAATTTTTTACCCATGTAATGAAGAATTTATTAGCGCAATTAAACAAGAGTTTGATATTATAGCTATTACAAAAGAAAGCTATAATAATGGTAACCGACTACTATTTCTTAAAGTTAAAGACCAGCAAGGATAGTAGGACAAAGGGACTCCGCTATGATAATAACGTTCTACAATGATGAAATACCCGGAGGCAATTCTCCGGGTATTTGCACTTACTAAACTATTGGGATGGTGGTAACATCTAACTTAACTCGTGATCATACTTTAAATGCATCTATACTTTTTCACGATACATACTATCCACAAGATCAACTAAGTTCTTGTGACGATCATACTGATGGATTACCGCTGAAATCTTACCATCAAGGGTTAGAATTTTTTTATTAGAATCAATACTACATTCTTGACTTATTCCAACAGTTAGAAATAAACCAGAATTATTATCAAAACACTGTACTGGTGCTACTTCGCCGGTATAAAGCAGTACATTATGAACTGCCTGATCCACATCTTGGTAATAACCCTCATAGAATATGCAATATATCATTTTTTTTATGTACTCCCTTATGAGACGAACCGGACCAATCGTCGTCCCACAACACAAAATATTATTCTGGGAGATCAAACTATATATATATGGACCAAATTTGGTTAACATCCATCTAGAATTGTGTATTTGTTCTTTAATTTTTATAGTTTGAGATTCAACAGCAACAGAGATACTGTCCTGAGGTAAAAATGATAAGAATGGCGTATCTTGAAATACAACATCACGTATATCTGTTAGCATCACAAATCGATACTTATTTTGTGAATTCATCAAATATTGATCATATAAATAAAAACGATAATCATTAGGACTTATTATATTTTCTAAACCAGTTTGACTAAAAGCAATTGTTATTGCACCATACTCCTGCATTTTTTGTATAACATCTTCATGAACATTAGATACAAAGACAACAAGATCACCCGCAAAACTCGTTTTATGTAATGAAACAAAAAAAGGTTCTATTATTTTCCAATCATAGTTCATTACCATTCCCATTATGCAATCTTTCTCAGAGAAGCTATTCAAAACTGAACTCTCCCCCTATTTTATTTTTATAGAATTCTTGAATATACCACTGGTAGGTACTACGAATCCCTTCTTCTAAAGATATCCTTGCCTTCCATCCCAATAATGTAACTTTGGATATATCTAACATTTTCCTCATTGTGCCATCAGGCATATCTACTTTATATCGAATATGTCCAGAATATCCCACTACTTTAGCAATTAAGGCAGCCAACTCCGCAATAGTAATGTCTATTCCAGTACCTACATTAATAGGATTGCCACCATCATAGTGATCCATTAGGAAAATGCAGGCCTCGGCCAAGTCATCCACATGCAGAAACTCCCGGCGCGGCTTACCTGTACCCCATATTCCAACACTGGACTGCTGTTTCAGTTTAGCCTCATGAAACTTTCTGATCAAAGCCGGGAGGACATGGGATGATGCTAAATCAAAATTATCATTAGGACCGTATAGGTTTGTCGGCATCACTGAAATAAAGTTAGTTTTATATTGCTTGTTATATGCCTGGCATATTTTTATCCCAGCTATTTTGGCAATTGCGTATGCTTCATTGGTAGACTCCAGTTCACCTGTCAATAAATACTCTTCTTTTATAGGCTGAAGAGCCAGCCGAGGGTAAATACACGAACTTCCTAAAAACAATAGTTTCTTCACTCCATATGTATAGGCAGCATGAATGACATTAGCCTCAATCATAAGATTATTATAAATAAACTGGGCAGGGTAGTTCTGATTGGCCAATATGCCGCCTACTTTAGCAGCAGCTAGAAATACATACTCTGGCTGCTCAGTAGCAAAAAACTGATTAACAGCGTTTTGATCCTGCAAATCCAATTCACGACTTGTACGATAGATTATATTTTTATATGAATGCTGTGCTAATTTGCGCATTATCCCTGATCCAACTAAACCACCATGTCCAGCAACATAGATTTTAGCCTCTCTAATCATGGAAATCCCTCTCCTGATGGGCTATCAAACCCATGATTTTTACATAATATATCACGTTGGACAAGTTTTATATCTTCCATAACCATCATCGTGACAAGTTCGGCAAAAGTAACTTCTGACTGCCAATTTAAATTCTCCCTGGCTTTTGTCGCATCTCCTAGCAGAAGATCAACTTCTGTTGGCCTAAAATAGCGAGGATCAACCTCTACCAGCATATCGCCTGTAGCAGCATCTAACCCTTTTTCCTTTATGCCTGTTCCCTGCCACTCAATTGTAATACCGATCTCCTTGAACGCCAGTTCCACAAATTCACGTACCGAATGAGTGTGACCGGTAGCAATTACATAATCCTCTGCCCTTTCTTGTTGTAGCATGAGCCACATGGCTTTCACATAATCGCCAGCAAAGCCCCAATCCCGCTTGGCATCCAAATTGCCTAAATATAAGATATTACCAACCCCTAATCGATGCTGAGCTACCGCTCGGGTAATCTTACGGGTGACAAATGTTTCCCCACGCATAGGCGACTCATGATTAAATAAGATACCATTACAAGCAAACATATTATACGCTTCTCGATAATTAACGACAATCCAGTAGGCGTACAGTTTGGCAGCAGCATAGGGACTGCGGGGATAAAAAGGGGTAGTTTCTTTTTGTGGAATTTCTTGTACCTTTCCATACAATTCACTTGTTGATGCTTGATAAAATTTAACCCTTTGAGTCATATCTAAGATACGTAAAGCTTCCAGCAATCGAAGTGTCCCCAAAGCATCAGCATTGGCAGTATATTCAGGGGTATCAAAGGAAACCTGGACATGGCTCTGGGCAGCCAAATTGTATATTTCATCTGGCTGCACTTCCTGAATAATGCGAATTAAGTTGGTCGCGTCTGTCATGTCACCATAATGCAGAAAAAATTTTACATGCTGCTCATGACTATCTTGGTACAGATGATTAATCCGGGCTGTATTGAGTAATGAACTGCGCCGTTTTATGCCATGGACAATATAACCTTTTTCCAGTAAAAACTTAGCCAAATATGCTCCATCCTGCCCAGTTATACCAGTGATCAATGCCACTTTATTCATTTCATATTGTCCTCTCTTATATAATAATCCCCTGCTATTTAATGCCCTCTTTTTCTTTTCTTTTCATACACCCGTGTCTGCGCCTCACTGCCAAAGTTTATTTCCTCCTGGGGCAAAGGATTGCCCTCTTTCTCAGTATTTGCCATCATTCTTCCCTTTTTCATAGATTTCCACGTTTTACATGCAGATGACAATTCTTCTTTCAGCACTGCTATTTCACGCATGAAAAATTTCTCCCGCAGTTTCTGTTGCGCCTCAATACTCTGTGGGCGCGTTGCAATTTCTTCTACAACATACTGTATGTAACTCACATCTTCACTTAACTGGGTTTGTCGTTCTTCCAATTTCTTCTGCCAGTCATTTGTTAAAACTTGCCCTTTATTGTTCTGAGATTGCTGAAGCTCTGTTAGTTGTAATGTTAGTAAAGATAGTTCTTGCCTTAGCATATTATCATTATGTTGTCGCTCTTCATCTACATACTGAAAATGCTCCTCGATTTTTGCCAGGATATTGTGCTGCATTTGCCGCATATCTGCCTGCAGCTTAGTCGCACGGTCTTCCAAACTATTTTTCCATTCAACTTCTGCTGTCTTCCATGCTTTTTCCTGATTCAACTGAGTCTGAACAAACATTGCAAATTCATTGCGAAGTGATAAGATTTCCTGATTCAGAGTTTGCCCGAGTTTATCAATTTGTTCTTCTACAGTCGTGCCTTGAGCAACAATTGCAAGTTCACTCTTCAATGACAAGATTTCTTGATTAAAGGATTGCCCTAGCTTATCAATCTGCTCTTCTACAGCCATACTTTGAGCTACATTTGCAAATTCACTCTTCAATGACAAGATTTCTTGATTAAAGGATTGCCCTAGCTTATCAATCTGCTCTTCTACAGCCATACTTTGAGCTACATTTGCAAATTCACTCTTCAATGACAAGATTTCTTGATTAAAGGATTGCCCTAGCTTATCAATCTGCTCTTCTACAGTCGTATCTTGAGCAACAATTGCAAGTTTACTCTTCAATGATAAGATTTCTTGATTCAGGGATTGCCCAAGCTTGTCAATCTGCTCTTCTACAGCCATACTTTGAGCTACAATTGCAAATTCACTCTTCAATGACAAGATTTCTTGATTAAGGGATTGCCCGAGCTTATCAATCTGCTCTTCTACAGTCGTATCTTGAGCAACAATTGCAAGTTTACTCTTCAATGATAAGATTTCTTGATTCAGAGTTTGGCCTAATTCATCAATTTTTTCTTCTACAGCCGTGCCTTGAGCTACAATTGCAAATTCACCCTTCAAGGATACAATTTCCCGATTAAGAGATTGCTCTAGTCTATCAATTTGATCTTCTAAAACTGCATTATGTAAGGAAATATTCTCAGCAATACTATCATTTTTCATACTATTGTCCCTATTATTGCCTATTGGCGTGGTCGGTTGGCTTGTTAGCACCACTTTCTCCAAACCATTCATTAATTGACCATGGCGCAGCGCCCATTTAAGTTGATGCATATCGAGAGGCCAGCCAGAAGTACCATCCTGGTTATCCATAATTTGCCCACTCCTTTTTATGTAGTTTTATTCCTCCGCATGTAAATAAGACTTTACTCAAATATGTATTCTAATATATGTAATGCGATGGATTTTGGTGAAAAGGACTATGATAAAAATGCTATACGTCCTATTGAACGGCAAAGGCACAAAGAACACAAGGGATACGCAAAAAAACCTCCTAATCAGTATCATACTGATTAAGAGGCTTTTATTTGACGCTCTATTATCTTATCTGTCCGTTACCAGCAATAAGATATTTAATACTTGTAAGTTCCGCTAGCCCCATGGGGCCACGGGCATGAATTTTTTGAGTACTAATGCCGATTTCGGCACCAAAACCGAATTCGAAGCCATCAGTAAAGCGGGTAGAGGCATTAACATAAACGGCAGCAGCATCCACTTCCTGCTGAAAACGCATAGCATTATTAGTATCCTGAGTAATAATTGCTTCCGAATGAAGAGTACTGTATCGATGAATATGATCAAGGGCTTCATCAAGATCACCGACCACTTTAACCGATAGGATAAAATCCAAATACTCTGTAGCCCAATCTTCATCACTGGCTAATTTTACTGTTTCATGGTACCTCATAGTCTCAGGGCAGCCTCTCAGTTCTACACCAGCTTGCTGATATAAGCTTAGCATAGCGGGCAAAAACTGCTCAGCCACACCTTGGTGTACCAAAAGTGTTTCCATGGTATTACACGTACCAGGCCGAGAAATTTTAGCATTTAAAGCAATCGCCTGGGCCATATCGAGATCAGCAGACTCATCAACAAAAGTATGGCAGACGCCAGTACCTGTTTCAATGACTGGCACTGTACTGTTTTCAACAACCGTTTTAATC
>Ga0316602_10000928_pt1 | contig 10866 bp, 10 predicted proteins | sample OWC_soil_day10_C_FD_203103 | JGI IMG/M metagenome (GOLD analysis project Ga0316602, IMG submission 203103) | Wetland soil microbial communities from Old Woman Creek delta, Ohio, United States - OWC_soil_day10_CT | ecosystem: Environmental > Terrestrial > Soil > Wetlands | place: USA: Ohio... | reverse complement strand
TCTTTTTGAAAATACGTCTCATTTTTACCCATAATAGAAACTTCATCTAATAAAATCCCCTTCTTTCCTGCAGATCCTGTGATAGACACGGAAGGAGACACCCCTGAAACGTTGGGTATTTCTTCTAATTCCCGTAAATCGCTTGTAGACAGTCCGGATTTTAATGCATTTCCTGTGGCCATAACCGTTATTTTATCGGCTCCCATACTTTCAAACTGAGACATCATTTCTCCGGTAACACTCTGGACAATCGTAATGAGGGCTATGACAGATGCTACTCCTATGACAATTCCCAGTGAAGTTAGAAAAGACCTCATCTTATTGTTTATAATGTTATCCAGAGCCATCATAAAATTTTCTCTAATCACCTAGACCACCTCCTCACTGATGTTACCATCCAAAATTCGCACTACCCTTTTTGCTTGTTTTGCAAGGTTTACGTCATGGGTAATCATAATGATGGTTCTGCCTTCCTGATTTAATTGGTGAAACAGCTCCATGACCTGATTTCCTGTCTTCTGATCCAGGGCTCCGGTAGGTTCATCTGCCAGGAGAATGGTTGGGTCATTAATCAGCGCCCTAGCTATGGCGACCCTCTGCTGCTGTCCGCCGGATAACTGACGGGGAAGATGATTCATCTTTTCACCAAGTCCTACTTTTTTAAGCATTTCAGCTGCTTTTTCATGGCGTAGTTTTTTATCAATTCCAGCGTAGATTAAAGGCAGCTCAACATTTTTTAACGCCGACTGTCTGGAAAGAAGATAGAACGACTGGAAAATAAAGCCGATTTCTTTCCGCCGGATCTGAGCCAGAAGCTTTTCCTCCTGGCCGGACATCTTTCTACCGGATAAAAGATATTCTCCAGAAGTTGGCACATCCAAAAAGCCGATTATGTTCATTAAAGTAGATTTCCCTGAGCCAGAAGGACCCAGAATAGAAAGAAATTCACCAGATTGAACACTTAGGTTGATGCCTTTTAGGATGGTAGATACCTCGTTACCCATCTCATATTCTTTTACAATGTTTTTCATGGTTAGAATTTCTTCAGGCATTATAGTACCTCCGGTAATTGGAATGAAATCTCTTCCGAGGCGTATTTTCCGTAATAGAAACCGGCTTGTGATTCAGCCGCTCCCATAAAGCCTGGTCCTCCAGGAATTCCGCTCCCTGTATTTTCCGTACCTGCGGAAGGCTCATAGGCTACACGGTCTCCTTCGTTTAAGCCTTCCTTAATTTCTACGTTTTTTCCGTCACTGATTCCCACAGTCGCATACACCTTTTCCAGCTTTCCTGCGTTATTATAACGCTGAACATAAGGTGTTGCACCTTCATATTGAACCGCTTCCACCGGAATGGTAATTACCTGACTGGCGTTCTCCGCCACCACTTTTACCTCTGCAGATAAGCCTACCCGCAGTTCATCATCTTTGGGCAACGTCAGAGTAGTTTCAAAATAAGAAACGCCGTTTTCCACACTGGCACCTCTGGAAATCTTGGAGACGGTACCAGCAACTGTTTTCTCCATGGCTTCAAAATACACTTCTGCTGTACTTCCTACGGATACGGCGGACAAATCGTATTCGTCCACTTTAACCTTGACCTCCAAATCATCATAATCGATAATATCCATGATATTTGTTCCTTGGGTGATGGAGTCATTTTCGTCCACATAGATTTCGGAAACAGTTCCTGACACCTCCGCGTAGTATTTTGTATCTTCCAGATCCTTTTGAGCCTGAGTCAGACGGCTTTGTGCGTCAGTTATAGCATTTTGGGCTTTTTTGTAGTTGTCTCTGGCAGTTTCCAGCTCCAGCTGAGATACATCCCCGGTGCTATAAAGGGACTGATTTCTTTCATAGCTTAATTTGCTTGAGGCAAGAGTCGTCTTAGCATCAGCCAAGGTAGTCTCTGCACTTGTTAATGCAGACTGTGCAGAGTCATTGTCCACTTCATATAGAAGGTCCCCTTTCTGAACCTGGGCATCTTCATTTACATAGAACTTTTTTACAGGTTTGTTGGTTGTGGAAAGAACGTTCTGAACATCACCTGACTCAATATTACCGCTGAAGCTGTAATATTTTACGATATCCTGCTTTACTGCCAACGCTTCCGTAAGATTTGCATTGGAATTTTTCATCATGCCAGGAGCAACGATAACTCCCAGCAGGAGACAAGCCCCTGCAACTGCAATCAGAATTCCGAATTTCTTTTTCTGAAAAAATAGTTTTTTTAACATAATGCCTCCTCATTTATATGTAATACTGCTCATGTTTCAAGTAGTTTTATAATAAATGAGGGGGATAAACTGGAAATATATAAAAGATAAACAAAAGATAAACGAAATGGGATATTTTAATTAATGTGAATATTACGGATTGTTTATAAAGGTCATGATGCATTTATTGTAAATCTCAGAATCTTAAATCAGCAGACCACAGTCTTTCGTAAAAGATCAGTTACTCTATGTATTGTTCCCAATCACCCATCTCACCTAATTTCTTTCCGATGGAGAAATAATTATAAGGTGCATAGATTGCAGGCTTCAATTCGGTTAAATCTATTTTTTTCAAATCCATGGTTTCATATTTTTTATCAATTTGAATATTTTTTATTTCAGCCAAAAACAGATGGGCACCATCAAGCTCAATTATTTTGGAAACTTCACATTCATATACCCAGTGACATTGCTCTATGATTGGAACCTCCAGGCATTTACCCCATTCATAGCTGTATGATACTTCATTTTTTACCTTGTTCTCACCTTTCGTATTACCAAAATAATCTGCAAGCCAAAGATTATCCTCAGTAATCATATTAGCAGAGAATTTTTTATCTCGAAGTATGTTTGACTTGGTAAGCTTACTTCCGCCTATTGTCATCATTAAATGTGGTGTTTTATCAAATGAAAATCCTATCCATGTAATAATACAAAAATTTGGAGTAGCATTTTCGTTTTTTGTTCCAATGATATACATTGGCTGTGGACTAAACACCCAATCTGGATTAATATTAACCTTTTCCATATATTTAGATACCCCCTCCTTAATATTTACCCCCAAAGTGCATTGGCATCGGTGGCACTTCGGTTCAGACGGGAAAAATCTGTCTTAACAAAGGATATGGTTGAAAGAAGCAGGAACACCAAACCAATGACCAGAATAATTCCAAACGTCATAATCGGAGTAATTGCAAACCCATTTATTTCAACCACCAATCCTTCTTTAATCAGTTGGGAAACAGGAAGATCCCCTTTTTCCAAGACGATCATTCTAAAAAATGCTGTGGCATAAGTCATAGGATTAAAGTAAGCTGCAAACTTTAAAGAGCCTGGCAGCATGGACAATGGAACATAGGCACCGGACAGAAATGTGAGGGGCATGGTTACTGCTGTTTTGACAATCTGGAATGTCTGACCGTTGCGTACCTTCGTGGCTAAAAACAGCCCAACGCCAGAGAATACGATACCGATAAAAATCATGGATACGAGCACCAACAGAGGAGTTTTCCAGCTGGTAAACTTTATACCGATAAATAAACCAATTATCAGGATCAGGATACCCTGTAAGGTGGCTACCGTTGCTGCAGACAGTAATTGTCCCATCGCAACATAAACTCTCTTTGCAGGGGATACCAAAACTTCTTTCATAAAACCACTGACCATATCATCAACCGTTGAAGACGCAAGGTTTAGCGCACTTTCAAATACAGTCGTGATAATAACACCCGAAAGCATGTAAGCGATGGGGTTTTCAATGAGATCATTTTTAAATATTGCACCAAACACATATACAAAGAAAAAAGGAAATATAAGCGAAAATATTAACCCGGTTTTATTACGTACAAATGCTTTTAGTCCTCTTTTCCATAAGGCGAATACTGTATTCATATTATCCCTCCTCCCTGATCTTTTTTCCTGTTATTTCTAAAAACACATCATTAAAGGTACCTTTTTTAATTTCAATATTGGTAATGTGCTCCTTATGAACGCTCAACACCTCCAGCAGGCGGTCCAGATACTCTGCTTCCACCTTATAATAACCATCTTTTTTTGAATAGTTTAATTGATGCTCCGTCAGCAGGCGTTCAAACCCTTCTTCATCATTTGTATTGATATAAGCTTTATCCTTCGTATACTTTTTCTTTAATGCGTAGGGGGTATCATGTGCTACAATTACCCCGCCATCCATTATCGCTATCTTATTGCAGATCTCGGCTTCTTCCATGTAGTGGGTGGTTAGAAAGATTGTAATGTTCCTTTCTTTTTGAAGCTTCATGATATATTCCCATATATGTGCTCTGGTCTGGGGATCCAGCCCTGTTGTTGGCTCATCAAGGAATAAAACCTTTGGATAATGCACCAGGCCTCTGGCAATCTCAACACGCCGTTTCATTCCTCCCGACAAAGCGGATACCATTTTCTTTCTTTCATTTGTTAAATCCACCAGGTTGAGAACAAACTTAATTCGTTCTTCTACTTCCTTGTTTGGAATGTTATAAAATACACAGTGCATTTTTAAATTCTCTTCAATAGTCATTTTCGCATCAAGAGTGGGATCCTGAAATACAACTCCAATGGAGGATCGTACCTCACTTTTTTGCCTGCTCACATCTTTTCCATCGATCAATAACGTACCGGAAGTTTTTTCAAAAATGGTACAAAGCGTATTAATCGTTGTGCTTTTTCCAGCACCGTTTGGCCCCAGAAATGCAAATACACTGCCTTCTTCCACATCAAAAGATATATCATTTACTGCGACAAAGTCACCATATTTTTTTGTGAAGTTTTTAACCTGAATGATTGGATTCATAGTTTTATCCCCTTATTGCTGATTGTAGTAAAGTATGATATAACTTATTATGACGAAGCAAACACAGCATTATCATCAACGAAAAGCCCCTATTTTATGCGGTGCTCCAGTGTCACTAAAAAAATTAAAGCTGCAATTACTATGAAATGCAGCAAGAATACTGTTATATTATCATAATAAAATATCATTTACAACAGGTAAAGTGTATCATGCAATTCCCCTGATATCTTGTTGATCAATCAAAAAAAACGATACTCTGCCATTGATGATTCCAACAAATGGCAAAATACCGCTTTCCATTAAATCTATAAATATAGTTTATATCCCATTGCTTTTAAAAAATTCTTGAATGACTGTGAATATAGAACTCTTCCTGACTTGGTTGAAATTTCTTTTCCATTTTTTCAAAATTCATATCAAACTGCTCCGCCGCTATTTCATCTACCTCATAGACTTCGCTTTCCACATAGCGCCACTTTCTTTTATCCAGGCAACCCTCCGTTAATTCCTTTACCATCATTGCTGCCGGATAAATGCCTTCTCTAACGTAAATATCAAATTTTTTACAGCTTTTAAATCCACGGGAAACGTAGTTATCCGGATTTCCAAAAATTACGATGACATCGTAGGACATTTCTTTTGCCTTTGCAAATGAGTATTCAAGCAGGACTTTTCCAAGTCCCTTTCTTTGGAATTCAGGATGAATGCTTAAGGGTCCAAAGGTCAGTATCTGCTTTTCACGGTTTTCCTCATCTATCAGCTTTGCCTTAGTATACATGACATTCCCGATAATGCGATTGTCTTTTTCAAGGACAAGATCCAGTTCAGGTATGAAATCCGGATGATTTCTCATGACATGTACCATATAATGTTCACTGCAGCCCGGAACATTTAAATTCCAAAAGGCCTTTCTGGTTAAATCCTCCACATTCCTATAATCCTTTGCCTGTTCATTTCTAATGGTATAGTTCTCTTTATTGTTCAATTTATCCACCTCAATAATTCATTTTTTAAGTTATTGCCTATCTCAATAGCCAAGTGTTCGATCTTACAAACCGGAATTTGTCAATATCCTAGGCAATCTTGTTGAAGGCCTATGGTAAAACATTTCCGGCTGCACAATAGATTTCATACCATTCCTCACGGGTCAGATAAATGTCTGTTGCCTTCATACAATCTTTTAGCCTGTCAGCATTCATCGTTCCTGTAACAGGCTGCATATGTGCCGGATGCCGAAGAATCCAGGCTAATGCAATGGTTGTATTTGACACTTCATAATTTGCTGCTATTTTATCAATCGCCGCATTCAGTTTTTGGAATTTATCATTATTTAAAAAAACTCCTTCAAAAAATCCGTATTGAAATGGAGACCATGGCTGAATCGTAATATCATGTAAGCGACAAAAATCAAGTACACTTCCATCACGGCTAATAGCGGTGTCATCTGCCATGTTGACATGGAGCCCTGCTGATATCATAGAGGCATTAGTAATACTAAGCTGTAATTGGTTTGCTATAATCGGTTGATTTAAAAATTTCTCAAGCAGCTGTATCTGCATAGGATTCTGATTTGATACGCCAAAATTACGTACTTTTCCACTGCTGTAAAGCTTATTAAATGCTTCTGCAACCTCCTCTGGCTCTACCAAAGCATCCGGGCGATGTAAAAGAAGTACATCCAGATAATCGGTTTTCAATCGCTTTAGACTGCCGTCTACTGCCTCTAAGATATGTTCTTTTGAAAAATCAAACATCCCTTTTCGTATGCCACATTTGGATTGCAGGATTATCTTTTCTCTGACAGTACTGTTCATGTGTATAGCCCCTGCAAACAATTCTTCACATGTTCCGCCGCCATAAATATCTGCGTGATCGAAGAAATTCGCTCCGCCCTCCAGAGCAGTCTGAACGAGACGTTCTGCATCGGTTGTACTCAGCTCATTAATACGCATACAGCCAACTGCAATAGCTGGCACCTGTAAATCAGATTTACCCAATTTTATATATCTCATTATAGTTTACCTCCTTATACGATTATGATAAAAATCACCAGTTTCCTTATGAATACCCCTGCAATATATAATTAATTATAAACCTTAAAGCTAGCATTAAGTCAATACGTTATAATTATAAATTACACGTTTTAACCGGAGTTCAGGGGCATGACTTTTAACGATAATAAGAATATTTCAGCTGTGCCACAGGCACCTCATTCCCTGCTCTTCCCGCTTGCAAAAGGCATCGATCATCATAATGGAGTCGGAACGAATAATACACTAGACATTGCGCAAAGTTCGCATGCCAAAGGAGGTTTCGTCCCCTTTGGATACCACTGAAAATAATACTTATTTGTCAAATCGATATATCTTTATCGTCTTTTTTCTTTATCCTCATATTTATTATCACGATTCCAATAAAAATAGTAGTTACGAAAAGCATCGGCTAAACAAACAATAATAATTACTCCCAGCAAAATCAAGCCTTCTATTGAAGAGAATAACTGCCTAACATTATTTTTTCCACTTGTAACGATAATAAATAACGCAACAAGAATTCCCGGCAAGTAAATATGAAGAAACCGTAACCATTTTTTTCTACCATGTTTGTATTCTTCTTTCGTTTCCGCCAAATCTTTTCTTGTACATCTAACTATTGCTACCGGAAGCCCTCCTCCTCTTGCGTAATTTCTTTCAGCACTATACTCTATCCCATCAAGCGTAAATTCTGGATACATCCCCTTCTTTGTGATTTCAATCTCCATATCTCGTTCCATTGCATATTTGTAAAGTACATTTTCAAAATCATAGCTATTTATTATCGCATCATCTGGAGTAAAAGTAATGACTCTCTCATGTTCATAATCAATAACTTCCATGTAATCCTTAATCCATGAAGTGAAAAAGTGCTCTTTTTCCATACTTTGTAGATATTCTTCTACATTTAATTCATCTATAGTAATCTGCTTCTTCTTTAATGCCTTGCAAAACTCAATCGCATTTTTGTCATCACTAATTCTTTTTTCTAATATATGCTGTTGTTTGTCCAAGGAATTTGACAGGTTCTCCTTCTCACGCAAAACCAGTTTAATTTGTTCTAATGGCATATCAAGCATGCGGAGCATCTTAATTACTTTTAGTATTCTTACGTCATTGTCTGAATATTCTCGATATCCATTATCAGGATTACGTTTTGTTGAAAACAACTCTGCTTTTTCATAAAATCTGATATTTTGTGCAGATACTCCTGTCCTTTGCTCCACTTCTTTAATGTTCATGAATATACCTCCTTTTTATAAGGTGATTGTAAACCCTATACAAACTATAAAGTCAATAGAAACTTGCTATTTTATGTTTTCTGCATACTTTAATTGTAACGTTTGATCGTACCAGACCGGTACAACCTCCTTAAAATTATTATTATTAGGCGTTTGCGAAACGCCGAAAGCCTTGAAAATTAAGGCTTTTATTCTTGCAAAAATAAAACAACTCCTCACGAGTTTATGGTAAAATTGAGTTGTCTAGAAACAATTCATACCTAACCTCGAAAGGAGTTGTATACTTATGATACCATACAAACAGCTTTCTTTGGCAGATATTTTTACAAATTGTCAAAATATTTTTAATGAAGACAAACCTGCATTCTTATCATTACTCGAATCTCACATTAATCTTGATGAAATTGTTCCTGTTTCTTTTAGTAACCATTACTATGCATCAACGGGAAGAACCCGCAAATACTCGTTACATTCTATGCTTTGGGCTTTGATTATCCAACGCATTTTTTCCATTCCAACCGATTCTCTACTTCTGGTTTTTCTACACTACTCGAAAGCGTTGAGAGATTTCTGCGGTTTTTCAAAAGTTCCTGATTCATCTAAAATCACTCGTTTCAAGCAGGACTTTCTTTTGGACTTACAATCAGTTTTTGATTCACTCGTAGATGCTACGGAACCGATATGCCAGGCAATTGATTCTTCCAAAGCAGATATGACCATTTTTGATTCTTCCGGCATTGAAGCTTTTGTCCAGGAAAACAACCCTAAGTATGCAAACCGAATGATAAAACAGCTGAAAGCTTATGCCAAGGCAACCGGGTTTAATAAATCCTATGATCCATACAAGGCAGCTTATTGCTCCATGCCTTCTTCTGCCTCTTCCAATCCAGAAATCAAGCAGCTTTACATTAACGGTCATTTTTGTTATGTTTTTAAATTCGGGATTGTCACAAACGGTCTTGGCATCATTCGTCATATTTCTTTCTATAATAAAGACTTTATGGCCTCTCATCCTGAAATAATGGTTGATAAGAAATCCGATTCTCCAGATGAGGACAAATCGGTTCATGATGCCAGACTCTTAATTCCTACTCTACAAGATTTCTTTAAAAAGCATCCGCTCATTCATCCTAAATCTTTTTTGGGTGACTCTGCTTTCGATTCAGCAAATCTATACAAAGAATTATTAACCGGATCCACTTTTGGTACCGATGACGATTTAGTTGGATACCACTTTTCTAAAGCTTACATACCGCTCAATTCCCGTTCCAAATTGCAAAATCCAGACTGCAAAGTAAATGAGAATGGTATCCCTTGTTGTCCGCATGATGAAACTCTTCCAATGAAACATGAAGGATGCACTACACGTTCTAATGGTCTTAAAAGATATAAGTTTGTGTGCCCAAAAGTGAAGTGGAGAAAAAATAGAGCAACAAACAAACTGGAACGAACGTGTTTTTGTGATATTCCCTGTACGGCTTCAAAATCAGGACGGATGTTTTACATTTACCCTGAAAAGAATCTCCGGGCATACCCAGGTACATTGAGAGGCACACAAGAATGGGATGATACCTACAAAATCAGATCGGTTGTGGAACAAAATATTAATCACGTAAAGGAGAACCTCTGCGTTGCAAAAAGAAGGACTCAAAATGAGAAAACACTTCATGCCGATTTAATACTTGCTGGAATTACACAATTAATCACAGTAGTACTTGCGGATAAAATAAAGCATCATGAGTACATCCGAAGTCTAAAACCTTTAATTGCATAGAACCTGCCAACTTCATAGAACTTGAAGGCTTATTAAAGTACGCTTAAAATAACCCTATTGCAATTGCTATTCATAAATTCTGTAAATGTGATTCTAGCATGGGGCAAAAGCAATCCTACAAACCAGTTTCGCAATCACCTAATTATTATTATTTACAAAAGCAATTTCACACCTTTTTTTTCATACCCTATATTTCCCCACTACCAAATTTTTCGGCCCACTTAATAGAATACAGCGATGCATGTGCAACATAAAAAGTAAGAGTTTCCCAAAAGTCAATTGGAATTCGAATACCATTTCTTTCCATAATATGTAATGCGGAATATTCACGTATAAATTAGTATTGTTCCCTTTTCATCTTCTTCTCGAAATGTTTCCACGACAATCGGTCTGTTTTTCTCCATTCTGTCAAGCATAACCTTAACCATCTTTGAAGCAATATATTTTCTTCGAAACTCTGGATGTACCGCCATACAACAAAGCATGTTATGCTTTATTGAAAATAAAAATACTCAGCCATGATGAAAGATTTTCATCGTTCGCATATGCAATCTTAATTGCCGAATCTTCATTACAAAAAGTATTGTACCAACTATCTAATTCAAAAAGTTTATCTAAGAACCAATATGGTATAAAAGTTTCTTCTTGCTGCATTTAATAAATAAATATGAACGAAAATTGTAACTCTTAATAATTTGCAATATATTGCCAAAAAAATTATTATAATGAATATTTTCCTTTTTTTATAGAACAATAATAAAAAAGGAGGCATTACTATGTCAGTAACTTATAAAATTGCTCTGAGGGCTTAAAAAGGTAGGCCTAATCCGCTTACCCGTTTTTTAATATATTTGTTCATATAAGAAATCCAGGCAGCCTTTAATTAGGTTGTTTGTTTTATATTTAAAAAATAAATTATGTCAGGAGATTATTATGGGAATTATTGGTTGGATTATCATTGGTGCTATTGCTGGTTGGCTCGCAAGCATGGTTACTGGGAACGATAAAAA
>Ga0316602_10000927_pt1 | contig 10880 bp, 18 predicted proteins | sample OWC_soil_day10_C_FD_203103 | JGI IMG/M metagenome (GOLD analysis project Ga0316602, IMG submission 203103) | Wetland soil microbial communities from Old Woman Creek delta, Ohio, United States - OWC_soil_day10_CT | ecosystem: Environmental > Terrestrial > Soil > Wetlands | place: USA: Ohio... | reverse complement strand
GCGCGATCCGGGCGGATGTCCCTCGTTGGGGTGAGAAACCCAACTGATACCCGTGTAGAGGCGGCGGCCCGCCAGCCAGCGGGCGAACCTGCGGGGAAAAGCAGACGGCATAAACAAAACCAGCAAGAAAAAAGCCCTCATACCTTACGCGGTGGCTTGCGAGCTACCGAAACCATTCAAACCAAAACAATTCAAGCCATAGGAGGCAAATCCACAATGACTATAACGACAGTAGACCTTCCGGTTATTGGTAAGATCATCTCGGATGACCAGGACAATCACGTTGTCTGGTATCCAGGTGCAGAAAAAATCCTGCTGGGTAAAAACCCAACCCCCCAAAAAAATTCTTACCGGCGCTCATCCAAAGACAAGAAAATAGCCCGGCTTGAAAAAGACCTGGCCGAAGCTGTACGGGCCCTGAATAAAGTTCTTAGTACGTGTCGGGGTGACCTTGATTATCCTGAAAAAGTTGGTACCTGCATAGGTGTCGTTGATTTTTCTTTACAAATCATTGGCGATATAGAGAAAGGATAGTCCCATGAAATACCTGGTGGTAGGAATGGGCGGCTATGTTGCAGGGGAATTCGCGGATTATTTGCCCTTACCCAAGAAAAACCAAAAGCTGGTCACCGAAGTTGTTGAGGCTAAAAGCAAAGAAGATGCCTTGCACAAGGCTTATGAAACTTGTGAGGATGGATTTTGGAAAGGAGAAACCTTTGTTTGGTTCGCTGAAGAGCCAACCATAACCCCGGTTCCCGAAGACCAAATGATGAAAGCTATCGGAGCTCCCATGCTTCCCGGTTTTAATGCCTAAAGCAGAAGCCCCCCGACCGCCGAAGTGGTCAGGGGGCTTGCTAACGACAAATCCACGCCAACAGTATAGCACGGTTGTTCTTTGGCGTCAATACTGGCAAAACAATGAACCAAACAAATCCATACTGAGCTATGACAATAATCGAAACCATCAAAGCGGCGTTACCGATTGCCCCCTTTGTCTCCCCATATACGGGCGGCCTAAAAAGTACCGGTCCTAACTTTATGATCGGGCGCTGCCCATTCCACCAAAAGCCGGACGATCCCCCCAACAAGCGCAAATTTTGGGTAAACACCAAGTATAACATTTGCGGCTGTTTTGTCCCCAGTTGCCCGGCCTATTGCAATACCCATGATGATCCCAACAGTAAACCACTTGACATAATTAACTTTTATGCCCGATTGAACAACTTGACCAACCGACAGGCGGTTGAGGCCCTGGCCCGGCAGATAGGCATCTGGAAAGAGCAGGAAAGAGGCGATTGTGGATAGACCTGACTTGTCAAATGGCACTAATCTGCAAAAAACTGAGTTTTTGCCTCACAGGACGGTGCCCCCGATGGTGGGGGTGAGGCTCAAGAAAACTACAACCGAGATTGTTAGGGCGTCGGTAGAGGCAATGGGCGGCGGCAAACGGGAAGCCTGCACTCAAATCAGCCGCAGCGCGATTAAAAACGCGGTTGAAGTTCTGACAAATACTGACGTGGAATTCCACACGTTGGTGGTTCTTACCTATCCGGCCATTTATCCAGGGGATGGCCGGATAGTTAAGGCCCATCGGCGGGCGATGTTAGCGGCGATGGAGTATAAATTTGGTCATTTCAGCAATTTTACGGCCCAAGAGTATCAGAAACGTGGCGCGGTTCACCTGCATATTGCTACCAGCATAGACCTATCGGAACTTGGGACGGTGGTCCGGCTAACGCGCAACAAGGGAGGACGCCGAAAGCCCACCTTTGATACGGTCAAATATGCCCAAGATTGGTTATTTGAAACCTGGGTTGACATTATCAGCAAGCCCAGCCCGGCCTACAATGGGGCTGAACTGGATTGGGCTGGGTTGACCCTGGAAAACGAAACCAAAATGAGGGAGGCTTATTACAAGCACAATGCGGCTATCTCCTGGGAAGTGATGCGCGACAAGGCCAAAGCATCAAATTATCTGGTCAAAGAACTTCGGAGCCTGAAAGACTACCAAAAGCAGGTTCCAGAAGGGTTTTTAAACCCTGGCCGTCACTTTTTATATTCACGGGATGTCCCCTTTGATGAGCAAAACGCCATAGAATTTGCCTTGACCGAAGATGAGCTTCGGGAAATACTGACAGAAATCAATTGGAAATACACCCCCGAAGAGAAATCTCTATACAAACACCTGTGGAATACGGCGGCAGACGTGGCAATCAAATTGGTTGAACGCGGCCTAAAACCGGTCAAGGGTGGGCTGGAAGGTCTCAAACGGTTTTGGGATCGTCGAGTGGAAGGATTTATGACCGGAGATTTGAAAGAGTGGGCCGATTGGGATGCGGAAACCCGGCGCGTGATGGAAATAATCCGGTCATGGGAAGAAAAGAAGCGGAGGTTTATCAACGAGGCCAAATGGGAATTTATAAAGACACAGGAGGCTAATCGGGCCGGGCCTACAGATGTACAATTTTCTTTCTTATGACCGAATTTGATTTGATCTTCAGGATCTTCATATCGGTAATTGCCAGTCTGGTGCTTTTAAACACGCTGATTATCCTGGTGGTCATTATGTTTATCTCTTACATTCTACTGCGTCAAAGTGTTGAAATTTCAAAGCTGGCTGACTTTGACTTGAGCATCGGGGAGCTAACAAAGGTTATGGAGCAGCAATCTCGAGCTCTTGAATTGATTTGGCGTAACAGTATCCATTGACTTTTACACGGTTACGTGATATTATTTTGGTGTAGAACTTTAGTTCTAAAATCTATCAGAAAGGAGGTTATGAAAAATGGCTTTAGCTCACATGGTATATCGTACTACCGTTACCCTGGTGGACGCTGGCGGTAATAAGTCAGAGATGAAGTACACCATGACTTCTGCGACGATGGCCGATGCCTTGACGGATGCGGCAAGCATCGTGGCGGCTTTGGATGCCCTGACGGATGCAGTGATAACCGGTTATTCCGTTTCGGATGTCTGGGAGGATAGCGCGGCCCAATTCGCGGCGGCTGGCGTGCAGGTTGAGAATGTGGCGATCATCGTAGCCCGGATTGATACCACGATGGAAAAATATGCCACCCTTCGCATCCCGGCCCCGGTTGCCGGTCTATTCCAGGCGACAACCGGCAAAAAGAGTAACGTGGTTCTTACCACGTATGCCGCGCTTATTACCTATCTGTCTTTGTGCAGCGGCGCGACCCCGGTATTTACGGTCAGCGAGGGCGAGAAGTTGGCCGATCCGACCAACCAGGCCAACCTGGAAGGCAAGCGAATTCACCGCGGCTCGCGGAAGGGGTAGAAAAAAGCCCCCGTTTTGCGTGACGGGGGCTTTTTTTCATGGTAATTATGGGACTTTGGCCCAAATTCGACCTGACAAAAATCAAGGAGCTAACCGGGGACAATTCCCCTGACTATTATCTTCTCTCCCAAACTACGGTAATGCTGGCCCTGGACGGCTTGACCCGTTTCCCGGAAATGCGGACTGTCTGGGTGAACAACGGGGAAACCGTAAACGACCCGGAATGGGATGAGATAACCGCGATGGTTGACCAGGCCAAAGAGGAATTGATAGAGGTGCTTATGATTGGCACAATCCTACCCTTTGCCGGCGAGCTATCCCCCGGCTGGCTCTTGTGTGATGGGGCAGCGGTCAGCCGAGAAACCTATAGCCTGTTGTTTGCGGAAATAGGGACAACCTACGGCCCCGGCGATGGCTCGACCACCTTCAATTTGCCCGATTTGCGCGGGCGGGGAATTGCCGGCCAGGACGTTGGACAGGCTGAATTTGCCGATTTAGGGCAATCTGGGGGGGAAAAGGCGCACACCCTAACCACTGATGAAATACCTTCTCACTCCCATTCTGAGGGAACTGCAATGGCAACCCTGATCAATGGCGGGATCGAGGCCCCAGCCCCGGCAGCCCTTCCAGGATGGGGTACTACCGGCTCAACCGGGGGGGGATTGGCCCATAATAACCTTCAACCGTATTTGGTTTTGCAGTTTGGGATAAAGTGTTAGATTTCAATCAAGGGGACAAGTCCCCTTGATTGTCGGTGTTTTTTTTAAGGCTGTCAATTAGCAATTGTTCCCATTATGGCTAAAAGGTATGTCGAAAGTGCTGATGCGGTTGAACTGGACTGGGCGGCGTTGGCCGAAATGGATCAAGGGGGATGCTACCTGGTGGCGCTCCCCTGGGCCGGGTTGTCAGTCTTGTTATCCCTGCTGCGCTATGCCCAATGGCGGGCGCGATGGCGAGAAGTTGATAGTACCGAATGGTCAGACGTTGAAGATTTCATCGAAGAACTTGAGGCTTGTTTGATTATGGGCTGTGACGTAAGGGATTTGATAGACACAATAAATGGCTCCTCTAACCGGTTAGCCCTGGAACTGTCTCGAATGAACTTCAACCTTGACCGGATCAGAGATAATTTAGACAGCCTGGCCCCCGATGGTGAAGCCTATCAAGAGTACGGGTTGGCTAACATCCTGGCGGCAATCGGGCCCAATCTGACCAGGCTGGACCATTCCCTGACCAACATCTCCAACGCGGTGAATTCCGTATATGGGACGGTCCCCAATGAAACCAGCGAGTTAACCGAACCGTCCACCCCGGCCCTGGATGATACGGGCATAGTCCAATCTTTCAGCGCTAGTAAAACATCAACTGATATTGTCATAACTACCAATGTTACCGGGGGGACTATTTGGGTTTTAATCCTGATTTGGTCCAGTCCTAGCTGGGAATTGATTTTTACTGACACCCAATTAACGGCTGGGCACGATACTTTCACCTATTCGATTGCTGATTACAACCTACCAGCGGCTGGCTATGTCTCAGTCCTGGCTAGGGGAAGCCAGATGACCGCCCCGTCGGTGTCTTACTGATGATCTATAGACCGTTGGTTATCCAGTACCAAAATTATGTTACCAGCTTCAAAAAGGGCATCCTGCAAAGCTATTATGGCCTGCCCTCGCTGCGTAACCTGATGTTTATCAAGCCGGATAGACGGCTTTACTTTCAAGATAACATCGAAACCGAATTTTGCTTATCTCATCCTGATTGGGCAGACATCCAAAACAAGCCCGATGCGTCGGATCACACCCATGATGATTTGGCCCAGGTGGGGCACTCCCACCCGGCTAATCGGATATATTTGTATCAAAATTTCACATAGGAGGTTTTATGGCAGCAAACACGCAACCGATTTTTACCATAACTCCCAAAATTGGCTTGGCTCAAATCAGCGTAGCCAATACCAACCGAGACGGTACCGGCACCCTGGAAACGGTCTTGACTGGCGCCACTTATGGCACCCGGATTAACCGGATCGAGATACAAGCGACGGTAACAACGACCGCGGGAATGGTCCGGCTTTTTCTGCACGATGGGACAAATATTCGGCTTTGGCGGGAAACGGCGGTAACGGCGGCCACCCCCAGCGCGACGGTAGCGGCCTTTACTGCGAATATTGTCCCCACTGAACCGCTGGTTTTGCCCTCTGGCTATAGCCTAAAGGCTGCGACCGAAAAGGCCGAAACATTTAACATTGTTGCACACGCTGGGGACTATTGAAATGAGCTTCTACGGCTTTCCTACCATTAGCAAGCCGGCCGGAACGTCATTTCCGGGTTTACGGTCCGTGGGTGACCGCTTTTTCCGTTCTGATTTAGGTTGGATGTGCTTCTTTGACGGCTTGCGTTGGCTGACAGATTTTGAGTTATCCATGCAGGTTCAAACCATAACGTTCACTGGCTCTACCGCTAAAGCTTTGGCAGCGTTCAGGACGGATTATTCGCCCTTGATAACCAGGGTAAGGCTTGGATACTACATCTACACCACAAACGACGCCACGAACTATTGGAACATAGCATATCGGCTTATCAGTGCTGCTTATTCAGGCGCAACCGTGATAAAATCGTACTCTACAGCAGCGGCAAGCCCAAATACATGGACGGCTGCGGAAGACCCCCCCACTAACGCAACATCAAACACCAACAGATCGTATTTAGATTTCAACATTACAAAAAATTCTTCTCCAGGCGACATTGATATAGTCGGCTCGGTGTTTTACCGGCTGATAGTCCCATAATTATTTTTATTAGGAGGTGATTTTGTGGCTCTACAAACATTTGATGAATATCTTGACGATGTATTGGCAGCGGCAAAGGCGATCAGAACGGCGCGTGATGCTTCGGCGGCCATTATGGCCCGGCATACGGCCAATGATGTGGGGTCGTTGACAGAAGAGGAGTTTGGGTCAACCCGGAAATTGACCAAAGTGCAATATGATGCGTTGACGGTTTCGTTTGTAAACCTGGAGACCTTTTGGGGCGTCTCTGGGAATGGGACAAACATAGAGAGGTCTTTAACCGAGAATTTAGGGTAACGGTCCCGGGCCCGGGTCCATTGGCGTGACTTGCCGGCAGAGTTGAGTTAGAATGAGGCATCTTACTTTAGAGGTGCCAAGATGGATAAAGAAACCAAAATAAGGCGGTGGTCTTTTGCAGCAGGGTTGATTTTAGGTATTTTCTTAGGGTTAATTTGGGCTTTATTAATTTGGTTATCAGTTTACTTAAAATCAAATTTGTTTAATATTTTCGCGGTAGTGGTAACAATAATCACAACATTTATTATCACCAGGAAGTTGACAAAATAAGGTTAAAAAATGCCTGGACTAACTAACAATACCACGCTGCTGGCGGCGGCCAATCAAATAATCGTAGCCCTGAATGAAATTTCATCCCAGATAGTTTTAGGTGATCTCTCTGACCGATTGGCCCCCGATGGACAAAGCATTTATGCCGCGTTGGGGACGGTGGGCGACCAGATTGAAGCGCAAACTACCGCCATAGACACAGATTTTAGCAACTTGGTCACAAGCACAGATACAATCAGTACCAAATTAACTACCACTAACGAGGGATTGTCTGACATAAACAGTAGTATTTCAACTTGCTGTGTAAACCTTAAAACAAAGTTAGGTGAGATTGTGACGGCCATTAGTAACATCAGGTTTCCATCTGGCGGTGGTGGCAGTGTGGGGCTTCCGGGCGATATAGGGGGGCCTGTGTTGGATGAACCACCCGCTGATGTCGCAGAAGAGCCAATGGATGATTATGCCTGTACAGCGGCAAACTACGTTTGGTGGTATATGAATGATGTCCTGCTTAACCTAAGTGCATTAAATAATACTAGGGCCGGGTTAACTGAAAGTGTTGTTTTAGTGTTGTTAACGGCGTCATTGGCAGCGATTTTTAGTGTGGTGGGCGCTCCAGCAGGCATAATATCAAGTGTACTGATGGCCTTAGTGGGGGTTGTGGTAACAATTCAAAATTGGTATATTTTTCTCTACTTCGAGGATTTATCCAATGAATTTGAGGCCGGCAAGGATCAACTTGTTTGCGATTTGTTCAATGCCGCCAAAGCCAACAATCCTACCGGAGCCAAAGCAGCTATTGATGCCTTTATTGATGCGGCGGTTGACGGGGTGGTCACTATTGAGCATCCAGAAGTTGATATACCAGCTCCATACTTTGGCTTATTTGACGCCAGTTTGAGAACTATATGTAAAGCTTTGGCGGGTTACTACCTGTTGAACAAGATGTTTGACTTTGATGCAGATGTAGAAGCTTGGACGCCAACCGGGGCCGTAGACTGCACCACTTGCGGCCAAACCCCGGTTGAGGGTGCAGTGCTACAAACGTCAACGTCTTACCCTTACAACGTCCTGGTTATAGGAGACTCCACCCCAACGGGCGGCGAACCGTCAACCGGTTGGAACATTCCGTATAACGACCGAAAATATTTCTACTTTACCCCCGATGTTGAAATCTTGACCTTCAAAGTGACGGCAGAGATACGATCAAGCGCGGCTACAGATTGGACCGTTGGCACAATGGAATTTTCATCTAATGCACATACGGTTTATGGGACGGCGGGAGTTTGGACAGAGATTGAGTATACCGGGTCTTTTAGCCCCGGTGTCCCGGCAGACGTTCAGACAGCAATATCCATGATGGGCATGGGCGGGAACGATTTTTATATCCGTAATCTGTTGATCATCGCCAACCCTACCACCTAATTTGTCCGCTTTAGAACATTTGTTTCGTGGATTGTAACTTATGCGAAATAAAAAACGGCTGAGGAGCATCCCCTCAGCCGTTGTATTTTGATGCCACTTTTACCACAATTCGCCACTCTTTTAGCTCATAAATGAGCATTTCACGCACAATTTGAGCGATTTTGGCCCGAATATTACCATCTATCAGCCCTGCGTCCCACTCTCCAGGCTGTAGATCACTATCAATTTTTACCGTAAGCTTCAAGTCAAATGACCGTTTATTGGTAAACCGGTTGATTTTCGGTTGATTTTCGGTCAATTCGCGGTAAAAACCGGTTAATCCGGTTGATTTGCGGTCTCTGCGATTGTAACGAGTGCGGCAGGCGTCACTACAGAATTGACGTTGTTTACCTGTGAGTGGTTTACTACACGATACACAAACCCGATTCGTCACGCTTCTGCACCATCGTTGAAAGTGTCGAGGATGGCCAACAACGCTTGACGCTCAAGAATGTCCATTCCCAGCAACCGGCTGGCCCAACGTTCCTTTTTGCGTTTGATGCGTTCCCGGTCCCTGAATGTATCTCCAAGATAGCGGTAATCGTGTAATCTGACCGGCTTGGGATAGTTCATCCAAAGATACTCGGTCGCCATTGCCCCGCCTCTGGTAGTGGCTTGGAAGCTTTCGGTCGGCCATCCTGCCAACATCTGGCCGTAGAGTTCCGACCAATAGCCAGAGATCATTACGTTGCACGGCAGGGATTTCAGACAGTCCAGCAGCGCGGCGTGTTGCTCTTCTTTCCCCAGCTCGCATCGGTAAATCTGGCGATGTTGCCGGCGGGTTGACATCAGGTATGGCGGGTCGGCGTAAACAAATTCATCCCCCTGGAATGGGTACGAGGCTAACCAGGTCATTGCATCAGCGTTTACAAATTCAACTTGGCCAACATCGTTATTATCGGCGATAGCGGCCGCTAACTGCTCCAACGCTGAAGCATCGGCGTCTATGGCGATGCTCCAGCTTGCGGCCCGCTTGTTTCTCAGGATTGCCCCACCCCCGGCGAAACATTCTATATAAACTCGGTGCGGGGGTATTAAGTTGATGATCCGCTGATACACGTGGTTTTTTCCACCTGGATAATTCATGCTGTCACCTGGTTTTATCGTCATTTCTAGCGATGAAGGCCCTTATCGGCATAACTGGCGATGTCCGCGGCAATCGTTATATTTTGCGATAGGTGCCGGCAACTATCGCTATTTTTTGCGATAGGATACAACCCACTCCCCTACTACTACCACCCTACGCGGCCTTTTCTGCCTTGCGACCAGTAGTAGCACGGCCTGGGCCGGTAGTAGTAGCACTCATTACCGCCAAAATCCGGCGGCGGTAGGCTCCCCCGGTCTTGGTGCGATCCCCAAACAACTGTTCTGCTATATCGGCCTGTGACGGGGCTTTTAGGCCCTGCACGGCTTCCACATCCTGTTGTAGCTGAAAATCCTCTCCTGTAGCCTCTGCCTGGCTCAGAACAGCCGTTCTAACGTCATTGGCATAAATATAAAGCATGGGGTGTTGCTCGAACCACTTCACCACGTCCAGGGGTGATATTGTTACCACCCTGGAAAATTCAGACCGGGGACGGGCGGCCGGCCGGCGCGCCGGCGAAAATAGACCCTGGAGACTGTCCAGCCCGCCAATGGTAAAACAGATGTCTGGCCGGGCGATGGCCTGAATTTGGAGCCCGTCATCGGTTAACGTTACCTGGATTGGCAAAGTGGTATTATTGGGGAAGGTAAGATATAATGCTGAGGTCATACGAAACTAGCCTTTCGTGTGATAAGGGGGCGGCCTTACGGCTGGCCCCCTTCTTTCTCAAGTTGAGCGATTTTGGCCTTTAACTCCTGATATTCAGCCTCGGACAAAACAAAGCTCCGAGCGCTACAAGAGCCCTTTTTTATTTTGATGATTACTTTGGGACCCAGCCGGGAGACCTCAATCATTACCGGCCACCCCCATCTTTTGCCCAAATTCGGCCTTTGCTGCCCGAAACTCTTCAGCGGTGGGCGGCCATAGCCCGGCCATTGTAAAAGCCTGCATCGGTTCCAGCCCGGTCTTATCGGCTATCTGGGCGGCGAAGTTCCAGGTGACCGGACTTTTACCCTTGAGGACATCAGTCACGTAGGCGTGTGATAATCCAATGCTCTTTGAGAATTTACGGATTGACTGATCGCCTCGTTTTTCTTCTAGCCATTGAACTAATTGGTTTTGCATTGTTGTAACCTCCTAAAAATATTATAATGTAATATTTTGCTTACGTCAATAATTTCTTACACCTTATTTTGTTTCTTAATGTTTACAATATTAAACTTAATTATGTCGGAAGATTTGATAGATTGGATAAATAAAAAATTAAAGACTAAAAAGCTATCTCAACGAGATTTAGCTCGGAGATCGGGCTTCTCTCATACGTTAATTTCTGATGCACTAAGAGGTACAAGACCGATAACCTTTGATTTCTGTTTGGCAGTGTCTAAAGGCTTAAATGAGCCTCTATGGAAGATATTACAGATGGCTGGTTATGTGGAAAAGTTGCCTCAAGATATTATAAATGACGAAGAGATAAGGGTACTTGTAGAAAAATTTAATGGCCTATCCCCTTCCGGGAAGATAGAATTGTTAAATTTTCTGGATTGGCTTATCTTAAAAAATACCTAAAACGCCAAAAGGCGTTTTTTTTTGCTTAAAACCTGTAAGAAATTATTGACAACAGGTTTTTTTTGTGCTAGTATCTGTAAGTGTTCACTTACAAAAAAACTCATCAAAAA
>Ga0316602_10000925_pt1 | contig 10886 bp, 6 predicted proteins | sample OWC_soil_day10_C_FD_203103 | JGI IMG/M metagenome (GOLD analysis project Ga0316602, IMG submission 203103) | Wetland soil microbial communities from Old Woman Creek delta, Ohio, United States - OWC_soil_day10_CT | ecosystem: Environmental > Terrestrial > Soil > Wetlands | place: USA: Ohio... | reverse complement strand
GGCTATTAAAGAGCATGGTGCAGTGGCATCGATTGAGCTCAATCATACCGGAGAAGCGAATCATCCGAAAAATATTCCGGGACATAGAAATCCAATAGGTCCTACCGGACATGTCAGGGAAGACGGCATCACTATTGATGAAATGGATGAAGCCATGATGAACCAAGTAGCCGACAACTTTGCCAAAGCCGCTAAATATGTAAAACTTGTCGGGTTTAATATGTGTATGGTTCATGGCGGTCATGGTTGGCTGTTGGGACAGTTCCTTTCTCCTTTGACGAATAAAAGAACGGATAAATACGGTGGCAGCCGGGAGAATCGTGCCCGTTTCCCTCTTATGGTTATCGAAAGAATCAGGCAAGCGGTCGGAAAAGACTTTCTTATTGAGTACAGGGTTAGCGGCGAAGAACTGGTCGACGGCGGCTTAACTATCGATGATGTCGTAGACTTTGCCAAAAGGATTGAGCATAAAGTCGATATCATTCATGTATCGGTTGGAATCTATCATTTGCATGTGGAGTCCCGTACTTTTTCGTCGATGTATCATCCGCACGGCTGTAATGTTCATTTGGCCGAGGCTATAAAAAAAGCGGTAAGTACCCCGGTAACTGTGGTAGGCGGCATCAATGACCCGGTGATGGCAGAGCAAATTATCGCTGAAGGGAAAGCCGATTTCGTAGCCTTGGGCAGACAAGCGTTGGCGGATCCTGAATTTCCTAACAAAGCCCTTACCGGACGTACAGATGAAATTTCCCCCTGCTTAAGATGTGGCTGCTTTAGTCCGATGCCGCAAGAAGAAGGGGAGATAGCGCCGCCTCATACGTTCCAATGTTCCGTAAATCCGGTAACAAGTAAAGAATTTCGTATGCAATTGGAACCGCCGGCCAAACAATCGAAGACGGTTATGGTTGTCGGTGGCGGCCCTGGAGGAATGTACGCTGCGATTACCGCGGCGGAACGTGGCCACCAGGTGACCTTGGTAGAAAAAACGGAATCATTGGGCGGATTCTTGAAGTTTACGGATCGCGATACCTACAAGACTGATTTACGGAGATACAAGAACTCGCTTATTACCAGGGTTAACAAGCTCAATATCAGTGTCCGGTTCAATACGGAGGCAACGGCTGAATTCGTAAAACAGGAAAACCCGGATGCGCTGATTGTTGCCATAGGCTCTCAGCCTATCGTGCCCAATATTCCCGGAATTTCCGGACCGAACGTAATGTACGCGCTGGATGTATATCGGGAACCGGAAAAGATCGGGAAAAACGTTGTCATGATTGGCGGAGGCTTAGTGGGATGTGAAACCGGACTGCATCTGGCCGCTCTCGGTAAATCGGTGACTCTGGTGGAAATGATGGATAAATTGGCTCCTGACGCCACCGAAAGTCATCGAATTGCAGTATTTGGAGTGATGGAGGGGGCAGTAACCGCGAAGACAGAGACGAAATGCATAGGAATCACTCCTGCCGGAATTCACGTGGTTGATAAGAATGGTCATGAAGAATTTATAGAAGCGGACACCGTTGTGTATGCTGTCGGTATGAAGGCTCATTCGGATGAAGCATTCCGACTATGCGCGGCGGCACCCAAAAAATATTTCTTCATCGGTGACTGCATAAGTCCTCGCAAGGTGAAGCAAGCCGTACATGAAGGCTTCCATGCTGCTATGGATGTCTAAAACGAAGCTTAGTATGAATAACTATGTGAAACCGATATCAGAGTAATTAACTTGCGCATTTCTTAAGAAGTCCGGGTTGCTGACTTGTATAAGAGAAGGATACCTGAACCAGGGAAAATACTACATTTGAAAAAGTTGTATCATATAAAATCAAAGTTATAATTGTGTCCTTAACGTTATTATTGACGGGGATTCGGATAGGTAATATAAGGAGTTTCATTGTTGCCATTTATATAATTTTGAAGGAGGAAGAATAGTATGATTCAATCGGTTGTTTTTTCGCGGTTCAGGTGGTTTGTATTGTTGGCTCTTTGCATTGTGACGGCGGGGTCGGCCATGGTAATGATTTCTCCCGCCCCGTTAATTGGTGTAATAGCTAAGTCTACAGGTCTCAGTCTTGGTGAAGTAGCAGGCATTACGATGGGCACGTTTAATCTGTTTATGGCGATATCGGCTCTAGTCGGCGGGTTCTTAATTGATCGCTTCGGAGTTATAAGGGTATGGTTGGTGGGAATCGTTCTGCTGTTCTTGGGGGCTGTTCTGGTACCGTACGTTGGTGATTCGGCTTCCGGAATGACTGTTCTTCGGGCGATGGTGGGGTGCGGCACAGGGCCGATTATGGCCTCGGCGGTATCCCTAGCTGCGCAGTGGTTTCCTATGTCCGAACGGGGGATTGTTACCGGGGTTCAAGGTTTTTCGGTTTCGCTGGGGATAGCACTCGGCTTTGTGGTTGTTCCGGGCATTCTCCAGTCAACAGGCAGTTGGCAAGCGGCGTTAGGCTGGATGAGTGTGGCGATGATTATAGCTCTTATAGTTACGTTAGTTATTGTCTTCGGACCCAAGGCACCGGCTACTTCTCAGGCGATGCAAGGTTCGAATGCGGGTGGCGGAGTTGAGTTCAAACGAGCCTTGCTGCTGGTAGCTACTTGGGCGGGAATCGCCTGCGCTTTTCTAAATTCCTGGGAGTTTCAAGCCTTTAATGATTTGACGCCTTCTTATCTGGCGGTTGAACCGCCAGTTGGTCTCGGTTTTGGTCCGATGGGAGCAGGAAAGTTTATGCTGATGGCTCAAATAGCCTATATGATCGGGTCTTTGCTGAGCGGTGTTATTGGGGAAAAAGTGTTCGGCGGCCGTGCCAAACCGATGGTTATGATGGGAGCCTTGGTAAGTGCGTTATGCTGCTTTGCTCTTAAGTTTTCCGGTGTATATGCAAATGACTCGGTGCTTTTGCTGGCTTTGATCGTATTCGGCTTCTTTGCTTCGGTTGTCAATCCCCAAGTAAATGCGTTTATTGCGAAAAATTATCCGGAGCATATTACCGGTAAAGTGGCAGGATTGACAATGGCTCTATGTGGCTTTGGGGCTACAATAGGTGTAGCAGCGGGTGCTCTTGCTTTGCATGCAACAGGGTTCTACCAGATGTCTATCACCATAGTAACTCTTGTAGGCATTATCGGATGCATTGCTGGGGTGGCTTTAAATCCGCCCAAGATTTTTCGCTCTAACGTAAATGATTTGCCGAACCTGCATTTATGAATGAGTAAATGGGATTACTAGATTAAAGGTAGTTATTCCGCCAATATAGCCAATATATATAATGGAAAACGCTAAACCATTGAGAATACGGTTTAGCGTTTTTTTGCTGTTTTAAACAATAATTTAATTTTATTGTAGCGCTTTAAATCTTTGTATTCTTAGTATTTTTCATTAATGCGCATTAAAATATAGTTCACAGTGGACAAGGGGATTACTTAGCTTTGCTAAGCCTATTCCCGCACAATTACGGATACGCCGTCGGGGATAACGGTAAAGCTTGACGCTTTGACAATGATGCTTTTCGCAAGCTTAATTGCTTCCGGCAATGTTTTTGCGGTTTTCATATGCATATCTTCAATAATTTTATGCTCACAGCAGTCTGTTACAACTATAACGGTTGCTTTCAGTTGAATTCTGGCAAGAATTTGCGCTTCCCATTGGTCGGCAATAGTATGTCGAGCCTCAATCTTCATGATTTTATCCATTACCTTCCGCGCGCCGCCTGGTTCTTCGGCGAACCATTTATAGAAATCTTCGCCGCCATGACCATCATTGCACGCAGAACAAATAATAATGACGCCGCCTTGTTTAACAGTAGCTTCGGCGGCGGACATGCCTTTCACCGTTTGATAAAGATTCTGGTCCAGTGGATAACCGCCGTTGGAAGTAATAACAATATCAGCCGGAACAGCCTTCACGGAGGCCAGGTCGCCTACAAAGGCACATCCTGCTGCGTGTGCCTCAACCATATCACCGGAATAGGCCTTAATGATTTTTTTGTTTGCGTCAATAACTACATTTAATATAAACGCCAGTTTCGCCACTTTTGCGGCGTACAGCATGTCAATATGTAAAGGATTGCCGTCAAGGTTTCCGGCGCGAGCTTTTTCACTGGCAATAAACTTAGCAGAGTGATTGTAAAGAACGGTTTCTTTGCTGACGACTCCCGGCAAAACGCTTTTACGTCCGCCGGAAAACCCGGCAAAAAAATGTGGTTCAATAAACCCTTCGGCTAACAACAAATCCGATTCCATCGCTAACTTGTTCATAAAAATACTTCCGCCGGACGGCAAAGTGCCCACATGTACCATGCTTGCGTCATCACGGCAATCATGAATAACGATTTTTTCTTCCCGGACAATCTTTTCACCAAATTTGTTGATGAGTTCCTCTGTTGTAGTACTGCGGTGAAAGCCGGTAGCAATTAAAAAAGTAATATCGGCATCAGGATTGCCTTTGCGAATCTCCTTCAGAAGCAGGGGGGCTATAATTCTACTCGGTACCGGACGGGTATGGTCGCTGGCGATGATAACTATTTTTTGTTTGCCTTTCACCATAGCCGAGAGCCTTGGTGAACCAATCGGCTGCTGTAGGGCCTGACGTACAATTTCGGTCTCGTCAGCCTCAGCTCGGTAATTATGGGCTTTTGACTCCAAAACAGCCAATAATTCATTGTCAGCGAGCTCGGCTTCCAGGTAAGATTTGGCATAGGGGATTCTTATTGTGGTGGCCATATTCATTCTCCTTTCGTGAATCCCAAAAGATACGTAAAGTGAGGCCTCACTTAAGAGCGATTACCCCTTCGGATTAGCCTCACTTTTTTATAAATAATATTACATAAATAGATGCGTAGCATTTACAAAATACACCCAGACACCCAGGAGAATCGTATATATGCAGCAATAGCCTATCGTTGCGCGTAAAATGTCTCCTTCCATACCGCTTTGGCCGGTTGCTGAAGTAGCAATGGCGATACTTTGCGGCGAAATCATTTTACCGGCGGTTGCCCCGGTTGTATTGGCTGCGGTAATCCATGACGGATCGGCACCGATCTGTAAGGCTGTCTGTTTTTGCAACCCGCCGAACAAAACGTTTGAATTGGTATCACTGCCGGTAACAAAAGTGCCCAGAGCGCCGATGATCGGTGCAATAAAAGGGTAGAAATTTCCAGTCGTCTGGGCTAGTGCGACTGCAATATCGGACACCATTCCCGCATACCCCATAATCTTGGCCAGAACGACAATGGATATCACGGTAATCGTTGTCTTTTGCAATTGAACCCAGGTTTTTCTGAAGACTGAGCCAATGTCAGAAAGTGACGCGCCTTGCAATAAACCGCCGATGAGAGCTCCGAGAATAATAAGGGTTCCCGGGGTTAATAACCAAGCTATGGTTACTGGTTTTCCGCCCGGTCCATCGTAAATGCTGAAGGAAGTCTGAATTGCTCCCAATATTTTGCTTATAGCGGGAAACACGGTGCTATTCGTGCCTAGAATGAAGAGGAACAACAAAATGTAGGGGGACCAGGCGATACACTGTTCTTTGAAAGAGGTTTTGTAATTTACAATATTCTGAATTTCGGATGCTTCACCAGGGAAGCGCCATTCTTTTTTTGGTGGAGAAATTTTATTCCAAAGTGCAATACCCATCATTGAAATTACTGAGCCGACGATTGCCGTCAGTTCCGGCCCCATATACGCAGCAATTAACAGCTGCGGTACGGCAAAAGATATTCCTGCGACAATAGCCATTCCAATTACTCCTTTTAGACCGGAAAGGCTTTTGGTCATTATCCAGATCAGGGCCAGCGGAAGGACGATAACAAAGGGTGTTAGCTGAAGAGCTGTATTTAGCGTAAGTCTTAAAACGTCCAAATCGGCTACCTTGGCCAAAGTAATAACAGGAATTCCCACCGCGCCAAAAGCGACAGGCACGGTATTGGCTATAAGACAAAGAACCGATGCAAATAGGGGATTAAATCCCAAACTAATCAATATGGCTGCCGGAATAGCCACAGCTGTGCCGAAACCGGCGGCTGCTTCTAAAAACGCGCCGAAGCCCCAGGCGATGAGCAGAGCCTGAACCCGCCGGTCACTGGAGAAGGCAGCCATCATACCTTTAATTTTATCCATGGCTCCGGTTATTAGTGTAGTGTTATATGTGAAGATTGCAGAAAAGATAACCCACAAAATGGGCCAGACCGCAAGTACAACACCATCTACAGCTCCTTTAACCATTAAATTCAGAGGCATTTGCCAACCGATCAGCGCCAAAACCATACTTAGAAGCATTGCGATAAAACAAGTTTTATGCGCGGGAATCTTCCACACGCCAAGACTAAATAATAGCCATAGTAATGGAATAAACGCAATCAATGCTGAGAATCCAATACCAAAGGGGTGTTCTACCACCTGCCACATAATAGAGAATCACCTCACCTTTACTTTACATATGATTTGATAAACTCCATATGTTCCAGCATTGCTTGGCGAGCCTTGAGAGCATCACGGTTACATATATACTGATAGATATTTTTATGCTGCAATAATAAACGTTCAATATTTTCTGATTCAAGGACTATCCTTAACCGCATAGTGCGAATATGATGCTCTAATGCTTCGGAAATCGCCGAATAAAGATAATACAATAAAACATTGCCGCTCGCCTTGGCGATACCAAAGTGAAACGTCCGATCTACCTCAATGCTGAAATTTTGATCAACGGTATTCCGCTCAAAATCCTGGATACACTTTTCAAGTACAGCAAGGTCTTCTTCTCCGGCGGACTGTGCCGCTAAAAATGCGCTTTCCGCCTCCAGCATTTTACGTACATCAATCAACTGGGTTTGAGCATTCGCTTCCAACATAAAAAGGAGGGATAACGGTTCCACCGACCCTGACCGCAAGGGCTCGTTACTGATAAATGAGCCCTCGCCATGTCTGCTTTCTATGATGCCGAGCAGTTCCAGCGCACTGAAGGCCTCTCGAATGGTATTCCGGCTTACTCCCAAGAGGGAAGCCAGATTTCTTTCCGCAGGCAACTTATCTCCTTTTTTAAGTTTCCCGTCGTAAATCATTTGTTTTACTTGCAGTATGACATTTTGATACATTTTTTCCTTTTGGATAGGTTCAAAGTTCAAAGCGCACGACTCTCCCTCGGGATTATTTATTATTTTTCATATATATCACATTTTTTCAGACAGGTAAACCCCTTGGAGAAGTCGACTAGGCTCAGACCATTTCGATTATTTTCCCGGGATTCATAATTAGATTCGGATCGAGCGCGATTTTAACTGCCTTCATCATCTCTATTTCCACAGGATTTGCATACTTTGCAAGGGCTTTGACTCGTTTGTAGCCAATACCATGTTCACCGGACAATTTTCCGCCCGCTTCATATACTTTGCTATAAATAGCTTCTTGTACGGCAGGCAAAATTTCTTCCCATTGTTGTTCACTATACTGTTCTTTCAATATGTTAGCGTGAATATTACCATCACCGGCATGGCCGCAGCAGTGGATGGCTACTTTATATTTTTTGCTGAGTTCGGCAATATAAGTAACTGTTTCCGGAATTTTATTCACCGGAACGACAATGTCTTCCATGGAGAATACCAGACTCCTGGCCCGGTCAGCTTCGGCATAGGCTTTTCGCGCTTTCCAAATGACCGCCGGATCGGCCACCAATACTTCTACCGCGCCGTTCTCCGTGGCCATTTCATCAATAGTAACGCATTGATCCTCTAATAATTCTTCATTATCCCCGGCGATTTGAACAATAATATAATATCCGTCAGCGCTATGCGGTAACTTTTCTCTTAAAAATTCCTCTACGCACTGAATAGAAGCGTTATCCATAAACTCTACACAAACGGGGGATATACCTGCTCCCATAAGTTTAGGTGCAAGTCCAATGGCTGAATCAAGATCCCGGAAAATGGCCAGCAAATTCATCGTTACTTTAGGCAAAGCAACCAGCTTTAAGTATATTTTAGTTACAACGCCCAAAGTACCTTCGGAACCTATCACCAAGTTCATCAGACTATAGCCGGATGCGTCTTTTTTTAGTTTTCCGCCCAGCATAACTACTTCGCCGACCGGCGTAACCAGTTCCAGCCCTGCTACTTGGTTACGGGTAACGCCGTATTTGACCGCTTTATTCCCTCCGGCGTTAGTGGCAATATTGCCTCCGATGAAGGAACTGTCACCGCTGCATGGGTCTCCCGCATATAGATAGCCTTTTTCGTTGGCCGCCTTTTGAACTTCTTCCGTAGTTACTCCCGGTTGGGTAACCATAAACATATTTTCCGTATCAATCTCGAGAATTTGGTTCATCCTCTCAAGGGAGAGCACAATGCCTCCTTTAAAGGGGACAGCCGCACAGGCTAAACCTGTCCCCGCTCCTCTTGGCACTACCGGTAAAGAAGCGCGGTTCGCCAATTTAATAATTTCGGCTACTTCCTCAGTGTTGGCAGGAAGCACTACAACTTCAGGCTGCTTTATATAGTGAGGATCGGTAACTTCATCATGCGAATACTTTTCTAATTTGTCTTCTTCGGTATAAACATACTTTTCACCAACTAATGTTTTTAGCTCGGCTACAATATCCGGTGTAACCGCATTGTACTTTGTCATTTGGAGACACCCCTTTTTATTCAAATATTTTGAAAGTTTGGATTGTAACGCTAGTGGTAGGGTGGCCCTACCACTAGCGTTATTTTATACTAATTTAATACAAATGTCTACTGCTTGAAAGATTTATATTGTATTTGAAAAGGGGAGATGGGATAGGCTCGATGGCAAGTTTGCAAAATCTGCTGGGGGACACGGTATGGAGAATCACTGCGGGGGCAGTCGAAATAAATCTGCCGCATAGGGAGAACGCAGTTCTAAGGGTTAAAATTTGCAGGAATTTTTGCGTTTTATAGGAATATTTACCTATAGGTATTGACTAAGACAGATTTCTACGTCAAAAAGGATATATAACAGCCGAAAAATGGAATTGGAGACTTGTACTTCTAAATTTAAGGAGGGTTAAGAGTGCCAATTGTCGGCATTGATTTAGGAACGACCAATAGCTTGATTTCGTATTGGAACAACGACGAAGTAATAGTTATTCCTAATGTATTGGGAAGTAATTTAACTCCATCTGTTGTAGGCGTTAACGATAATGGAGAAATTCTTGTGGGGCAGATTGCTAAAGAGCGGCTCAGCACTCATCCAATGTTACCATTGCCGGATTCAAGCGATATATGGGGACGACGAAAAGTTTTCAATTGGGAAAGTATGATTTTTTGCCGGAGGAACTTTCTTCTTTTGTTATCCGCGCACTCAAGCAAGATGCTGAAAGTTATTTGGGCCAGCCGATCAACGAAGCGGTCATTAGTGTGCCGGCGTACTTTAATGATGCGCAGCGCAAAGCAACTAAGCGGGCGGGAGAATTCGCCGGGCTAAAAGTAGAACGGCTGATAAATGAACCTACCGCGGCTGCAAGTGCCTACGGACTTCATCAGCAAAGGTCAGAAACGAAATTTTTAATTTTTGACTTAGGCGGAGGGACCTTCGATGTTTCGATAGTAGAGTTATTTGAAAATGTGATGGAAGTTAAAGCGGTTGCCGGCGATAATTTTTTGGGAGGAGAAGATTTTACCGAGTTGTTGATATCTATGTTTATGGATCATCATCATATCAAAAAAAACAGTCTAGATCAAAAGGGTTATGCCGTGTTGCGAAAACAGGCTGAAATATGCAAAAGAGTACTTAGTCAGTCGTCGGTAGGAAATATGGTTTGTAACTTGAATGGAATAGAACTGAAATGGGGTATTGATCTTCAGGTATTTAGTTTAGCAAGTAAAGTCTTGCTTGAAAAGCTTAGAAAGCCCGTAGAACGGGCTCTAAGGGATGCCGGAATGAACACAGATGAGCTTGATGCGGTTATTTTAGTTGGCGGGGCTACAAGGATGCCGCTGGTTCATACTCTGGTTAGTAAACTCTTTGGGCGCTTTCCGGTTTGCAGTTTAAATCCGGATGAAGTAGTTGGAATCGGTGCGGGGATTCAAGCCGGCATGAAAGAAAGAAATGCAATGCTCAAAGAAACGGTTTTGACAGATGTTTGCCCGTATTCCTTAGGCATAGAGGTAGTTGTTAGAAACGATTCCGGGGGATATGACCAAGGATATTACTCACCTATAATAGAGCGAAACACTACAATCCCTGTTAGCCGGGTTGAGCAGTTCTGCACCGTAAATGATAACCAAAAGAATATTATGATAGAAATATTTCAAGGCGAAAGTCGTTTAACGAAAAACAATATAAAATTGGGTCAAGTCCAGGTAAATATTCCACCGGCACCTGCGGGTGAACAGAAGGTAAATGTCCGCTTCACATATGATATTAACGGGATATTAGAAGTGGAAGCGAGGGTTGTTGAGACAGGTATTCAAAAACGGGTAGTAATCGAAGAAAGTCCTGGAACATTATCGAAAGAAGAGATCGAGAAACGGTTGGCCCTGTTGGCAGATATTAAAATTCATCCCAGGGATAAACAGGAAAACAAATTGCTTGTAGCGAAGGGGGAGCGACTATACGAGGAAATTTTAGGATCAGTCAGAATGGAAGTCGCTGTGGCTCTACAAAAATTTGAGAGTGCTATGAATCGCCAGAATGAACGAGAGATTAAAAAGGCGGCAGAAATATTCAAAGCAAAATTGGATGAAATAGAAAAGATGCAGGGGTATTAAGATGTACTACTGGGGGATATTGGGTATAGCGCCGACCAAGGACAAAACAGTAATCAAAAAGGCCTATGCTGAGCAATTAAAACTCCACCATCCGGAGGATGACCCGGATGGATTTCAACAGGTTCGAAAAGCTTATGAAAGTGCTTTGCA